>JAABUU010004938.1_pt1 | contig 15327 bp, 26 predicted proteins | sample 5559301 | NCBI WGS metagenome assembly JAABUU01 (sample SAMN10711884, study PRJNA513360) | rock metagenome | isolation source: Antarctica rocks | place: Antarctica: Victoria Land, Richard Nunatak white | reverse complement strand
CGTCCAATCAAACTTTCTTCCCCTCAGGCCTGCCATCAAACATGCATAGCTTTCTTGAATCTTGTGATTCATGCAGCCGCATGTGCCTGTAGTCACACTCGCCACCATTGCAAGAAACTTGTTTTTCGTTGTTGCATTATCTACACTTGAGCACGATGTTTGCAAGCCCTGCCCCATTACAAAACAGCCTGTTATTCTTTGTTTGTTTGGTGCCAAAGGCTGCTGCCCAGTCTGCAATGGAGGCTCGTGACAAGCTGGACGAGGACCTTGCCCAGGCTCACAAGTCTGCGGCAGCCCTGCATGAGCAGCATGAGCAGGTTGTTGCTGACCTGGCAAGAGCCACCAGCACACCAGCCACCAGCCTGCCAGATGACTTGGCTCGCATCCAGGAGCTGTCTGACCAGGTGATCCTGCTGACACTTTTGACCACCCATGCTGTCAGGGCATCTTGTTTTTTGGGGGCGTGCGCTGCTGTCTAGGGCATGTCAGTTGTAGTGTTGCAAGGTGCAGCAACTACAAGAACATTGCTGCTAGCAGCAGGGTCTGATGACAATTGTGTGCTAGGCATCTGAGCATGATCTGATGGCTTCGAGCAAGCTCTGCTTCTTACAAAGCCAATTCACACTGGCAGCTCCTCTGTGATGGTCACCAAGTGTTGGGTGTTGCCCAGCTACGTGTGTGCTGTGAGTCTGTGCATCATGATGGCCAAGCAACACAAGAAACGCTGCAAGGAGCGAGAATGTGCTCTTCCATGCTTGCAGATGTCCAAATATGAGAGCACTGTAGAGCGCCTCTCAGCAGAATTGGGCAGCACAAGGCAAGAGCTTGATCAGCTACAAGGCGAGCAGAATCAGCTTAGAGCCACAAATGAGCAATTGCAAGCAGACTTGGAGGCTAGTCAGGAGCAGGTTTACAGCCAAATTGGTGACTACAAGTCCCAGATAGATCAGCTGCAGGAGCAGCTGGCTGACGCCAAGGAAGACTTGTCATCAGCCCAACAGCTGCAGCAGTCAGCAGAAGCTGCTCAGCAGCAACTGCAGGCAGATCTGTCATCAGCTCAAGTTGCATCTAGCCAGGAAGTGAGGAATCTGCAGGATCAGGTGGCTCAGCTTGAGCAACATAATTCTGCTGAGGCTGCACAGCATGAGGACACAGTTCAAACGCAGCGTGCTGAGCTGGCACAGCAGGCAAAGCGTATGGCTGAGTTTGAGGCAGCAATCAGGGAGAGTGATGAGGCCAGAGTCAGGCTGGAGGAAGAGTATAAATATGCGCTTCAGGAGGCAGGGCAGCGTGAGGAAGCCCTCAGAGAAGAGCTGGCCGCTACTCAGGTAGCATTCTCAGCACAAAACTAACCACTGATTATATCACACAACTAATCTTGTGCCTGCCAATAGACTGCGCTATCCTGTGGTATAGCACACCACGTATGCACCTGTTCCAGCAAAACATCATGATGTTATGACATGTCTGTAGAGACTTGTGTATGTCATGCTTGGGGTTGACAACATCTTGCAGAGTTGCACGTCTGGTGCATAAGTCCTATTGGTTGGTGCCAAATAGTGTCTTGGCAGGGTTGCCCACACTTTCTCCTCTCCAAGCTAGTCAAGCTATCAAAACTGCTGTATCAGTGTGTTGCATTGTGACTCGCGTCACAGGCTGTGGCTTCTGCAGGGCAATGAGGACTTGCAACAGCAGCTGGAGGCAGCACTGCAGCGGAGTGAGCAGCTGCAGCAGCAGTTGACACAGCAGCAGCAGCAAGTCTCTGAGCAGCTGCAGAATATTGAAGAGGTGTTTTGCTGCTTCGTTGCCTTGTTCTGCATTGTCAGCCAAGCGTGTTACATGTCAGCAAGTCATATCCAAGTTACAGTATGATTGATCTTGCTCTACAAGCCATGTTGCGTATGCTGCTCACACCATACAAACATGGACGTATCTCATTTTGCAGACATGGATGGCTTGGTCATCTTATGGCTGACATGAACGGCTTCGTCATGTTGTGCCTGTAACAAGTATGTTGGCTCTGTGCGACATGCAATGAGGGTGTTGCAGGAGAAGCAGGGCTACTTGAGGGAGCTGGAGGAGCTAATCCCTCAGATGGAAACCCTCATTCAGGACAAGGACACCCTAGACCAGCAGGTCAGCTTTATGCATCTGCCATGCACTTCTGCCATGCTTGCATGAGCCACAAGGGCCTGCATGTGCTGCACCCTACATTGCTCCTCTGCTTGCAGCTTGCCAATTGGCCTCATCTCTTTCTTTGCATGCTGTCTTTGACTGCCTTGTTGCTGAGCATGTTCTGCAGTACTGTGTGAGGCTGGTTGGTCATAACAGTGGTTGGGACTGCTCAGAGCATCTCGTGCAGCAGCTATTATAGCCATTTGCATGCAGCAACCGTAACCAAGCAAGCATTGAACATTCAAAATTCATGCATGTCAACTGCCTCTGGGCTGTGAGATGTCCCTTCCCCATGTAGGTTGCCAGCCTGACTGGCCAACTGGATTCTGCTGCCCAGTCAAGCCAGGACCTGCAAGGGCAGCTCCAGTCAGCAGAGCAGAGCCAAAGGGAGCTCAGAAGGCAAGTGGAGAAGGGTGAACGCAGCAGGGAAGAGATGCAGGGCGCTGCCCAGCAAGCCAAGGCTGCTGATGTGCAAGTCAAGGCTCTGCAGGCCCGCCTCACACAAGCCACTGAGGCCACTTCCACCATTGGCAAGGACCTCGCGCAGGCTCGCACACAGGTACATTGGCAGATTCTGCGTCTTGATAATCAGTCAGCTGTAAATAATAATAATTAAAACGCTTTCCAGCTCATGATGAGCTAGGTACGTGCAGGACAAGTCTTGTCTCTCCAGAGCAGTCAGCTGTGCATACTGCAATTTGACTCCTCCAGGATGCCAATCAACAATGTGTGTCACCCTTATATTGCAATGGTGAGTATTCAGGTCACAAACAGCCCCTTGGGAACCCCCTTCTGTTCAAGCTTGCACACAGACGTGTTTTGACAAGCCCCTCATGTATTGTCTCTGAATCCCATCAAGCAATCGTAAGGGCTGCAGATGAATGTGCAAGATGTGGTATATGTACAGTGCTGGCTTAGCTTTGTCTGGCTCCTTGCATCCCTTAGGCCAACCTTGAGACAACATTGCTAGACTAGCATGAGCTGGTTCATGCTTGCACGCAGTGCCCCTGAGTTTAATACACAGGAGATCCAAGTATTATTATAGTGCCTCTGTCAAGGACTCGTTTCAGCAGGCCTGCACAAGACAAAGCTCCTGACTGCAGGCATCTGAGGCAGAGGCTCGAGCTGCCAGTGCTGAGGCCGAGCTGGAGGAGATGAGAGAGGCGGCAGCCAGCAGTGGCAGCACCATTGAGCAGTGGCAGTCTGCCTATGCTGACCTGCAGCAGCAGCAGGCCACAGCTGATGCGGAGCTGCAGCAGCTGCGGGAGGCTGCTGGCAGCAGTGGCAGCAGCATTGAGGAGTGGCGCAATGCTTATGCTGACCTGCAGCAGCACTACTCCTCCATGCAGGTCAGTGAACCACCAGTTGCATCTGCCTACACTGTGGTGCATTGAATGCTGCATTGTGTCACAATGCAAGATGACCTTGTCATCAACTAATATAATTGTTTTCCTGCCCAAGATCTGTTGTCAGCAAGGTCCAATGCAATGCAGCTGATATTTTCTCAGAGGGCCCTGTGGCTATATCACTTCTGTCTCTTGCTGCATTCTGGCAAGACACGTTGACCCAAAGCTCACTTTTTGTATCTACAAGAGGGCTAAAGAAAGAGCAAACAAAGAAAACCAGGAAAATAGGCGTGATCCCCCATACATTTAGGCTTTTCTTTCTCCTAGCAGGGCTATAGCCTATGGTCATAGCTCTGGGCTGCCGTGTCAGGAGGCTCTGACGATTGCCAAAAAGCATAGACTCTTCCTTTCTTTTCCCAAGGCCCAGTGTTGGGCCATCTCTTGTGATCCAGATGTAACAGCAGCTGATCCTCTCCAGCAGCTGTTGCATTGCCAGGAAGCAGTTGTGAATGACTGATGCAGGCTGCACATGGTGAGCTAGAAGGCCGCATTCAGGACTTGACTGCTCAACTGGAGGAGGCACAAGCTGCTGCTGCTAGCCCAGGTCAGCTCATTTTGGCCTCCAACCTGGTCTGGCACCCTTGCATGTCTGCCCTTCATGCTGTTTTTCCTACCTTGCAGCAGACAGAACAGATCATCAACTACTCGCAAGTATTGTCTGATCTGAGCAAGCATTAGTGTGTGACACATATATGTCATATGAGCCACTGCTGGTTGTGCCTGCTGTCTATCAAAATTGTTTGCAAAGGGGCTGAGTAAATGCTGTGTCTTTGACCTCTCCCACAGCTACTTGCTGCTTTGAATAGCCCTCACTGACATGCTGAGCTGCACAAATGCTTCAGTAAGTAAAAGAATCCACTCAACAAGGCGTTGACTGGTAGAGTGGCTGTGCAGTTGCAGAGGCAGCGCTGCCAGCTCCTCCTCAGGTCATGTCAGCTGAGCGCAGCATGAGTGATGGGGGAGTGAGGCTGAGGGAGGCACAGCAGCAGGTGGCTCACCTGGAGCTCAGTTTGGTGCAAGTGCGTGGTGAGGCTCAAGCTCTCAGGGCTGAGATGGAGGCTCAGCGCAACCGAGCCACTCAGCTGGAGCAGCTCTTCCAACAGCAGGTCAGTCCTCTTTGCATCATGCCGCCATCAGCAAGACCTATGCTCAACACAACAGCCCATGTCAAACTGTGCCTGGTGCACAGCCTGTTGTAGCCGCTTTTGTCACTGTCACATCCTGTTTTTTCACTGTTAAGTGACAGTGTGTCAGCTGGGCAGGGCCAACATTGCATGCATAATATAGCCTGTCTTCTTTCACATTGCTCATTTCGTTCGAATGATAGGAGTGACCTCATCTGTGGTGCGCAGGCACGAGCGAAGAGGCAGACCTCACCACCCCACCTCATCACCAACAAGAAAGATGAGGACAATGAGTTTGATATTGAGGCTGCAGTGCTGACTGGCGGCGGCGCTGGTGGCTTCCAGCCATTGGCTGGCTTGGTGCGAGGTGCACCAGCCCCTCTGAACAATAGACTGGTTGTCAAGGGCGCTCACCAGCTGGACAGAGTATTTGTTGGCATGGACCAGCGGCCCCTTGCCAGAGCAGCTGCAATGATATACATCATTGTGCTGCATCTAGTTGCAGTCTTCGTGTAGACTTTGAGTGTCCCAGACTCTTGCTGCGCTGCTGCGACATTTCGTTTGCACTAGCTCAGCCATGTACTTTGCGTTTTGCTAATTTGATTCCAGTCTCTATTTGCACCAGCTGCTGGACACCTTGCTGTAAGCGTTGTCAACGTGACCATATGCACAAGCTGTAGCTTGGCCTGTTGCTGTCAGCACTATGGCAAAAATCAGATTTACACTTGCTTTGGACAGCCCGCTCTGTTGCAATTTCTCCCCTTAAACCACTTATTGCTGTTTCTCCTCTATTCGTAGCAGCTGGAATACTGTGACGCAGACCAAGTACTCATACTCGGGAACTCTGTCTGTGTATTGTTTCACAGTACACTTAATAATTCCAGCTCTGCTGCACACAGACAGCTGATGAGGTTGACCTTTATATATCCTATCAGCAACACATTGCACTGTGGTTGTGCTTGATGGTGCAAAGTTGGCGCTGACATCTGTGGACATGCTTGGTAGTACCAAGGACCGAATTAGTTGCAACCCAATATACCACAGGTTCAATTCCATCTTGAAGTACATGTAAAACAGCCGAAGACACAAATTAACGAAATTGTTTGGTTCACGTCCTGCATGCATGTTCCTGCATGACTTCATTGTGCCGTGTGCCGCAGTGATCAGGTGCTGCCAACATGGTCATAGGTCACAACTCAGCATAATCATCTCGCTGCATGGCAGAAGTCTGTGTGCTGTTTGCATCAAGGTGGGTCGTGTTTGAATCAGCAGGCATTTTTTCTTCTTGTGCCGGCGGGCTAGCAACTGCGCTAGCAGGTTTGAAGTTGTCTGCAAGCTGATCCTTAATGTTGTCTGGAATGGCATTCACAATCCCAGCAAAAGCATCTGCATGTCCTGACTCATCCATCTGTTGCTGAGACACAAATCGTCTGTCTGACTCTTGCTGGTCATCAACTGCGCCTATCTGAGGAACGGACTGTTTTGACTTGCTTTTGGACAGAGAGGCAAGACCCTGAGTCTCGGTCTGGTAGACTGTATCATCCAGGTTGCCAGCGATTGGCTGTGATGGGCCATCGCTACTGTCCTGACCACCCAAGGCTGTACTCTGCCTGCCGGTGCTCCGTACATTTATTTCATCAGCTGATTCACCCTTGGGTAGTGACTGAGCCTGCTCAGCATCATTGCCAGCTGGCATCATGGTCTCGCTTTGCTGCTGATCCGCCTGAATGGGCTGTTCCACACTGATGTCACCTGCCCTGCTGTCTCCCTTGTCATCCACTGATGGCTCTAAGTCATCGTGAGAGCTGTTCAGCAACTGCTGAATGGCACTCGTCACATTCTCTTGAAGACCCATGGAGGCATCGTTACCAGTGAGGCTGTCAGGCAGAACGCCCTGCAGCAAGCTGCTTGGCTGCTGCCCATCTGCTGATGCTGGGCGCCCCTCAGTGTGATTGACAAAGGTGGCGATGTGAACAGAAGCCGGCTTGTCTGAGCTGGCGTTGCTGAGCAGGGCCGCATGGCGAGGCAGTGCTTGCTCATCAGAGCCTTTCTGCAGCAGAGCATGCAGTGCCCTTTCTGCTCACTGTGTTTTGCTCTCATCCCATGTGCGATACAAGGAGCACATTCAATGCTCAATGCTGAATGCCAGTGAAAGACATGATGCTGCAGCGATGCACTTGTGCATGCTTGGAGGTATCAGTTGGCATGGAGACTGTATCAATTACACCCGAAAAGGTCACATACAGCATAGTTTGGGCGCCCACACTTGGAGTGTGAGATCAAGTATGGCGCTTACCTGCGCAGTGTTCTTAGGGTACGCTTGTCCAGCATCCAAGCTGAGTGACTGAAGCCTCTGCTGCTCTGTAGCTTGCTCAACTGCAGCCGCCACTGCCTCTTGCAGCCCTTCCTCATTGCTGCTAGTCTGGTCCTGCTGCACAGACTCAAGCCCGGCCTCTGTATCAGACGCATCATATCCAGATGCATCAGCAGATTCAGTCTCTTGAGGGCCACTGTTCCTAATATTGTCTGGAATGCTGGCCAGAATCTTGGCAAACGCTCCTCCATGTCCTGACTCGTCCATCTGCTTCTGGGTCACATACCTTCTGTCTGGCTCCTTCTGTGTTGGGTTGCTGGGCTCAGCGGGGGATACAATAGGGCTGGAGTCTGTCTGCGTACAGACACAACAACTCATTCACAACAAAGCTACACGAGTAGGACAGACGAATGCACAGCCATAATCTCTTCATAATTTCCCTGGTGCTGTCAAGCAGCAACAATGACAGACAGTCATGGCTTGTAGCCATGATGATGTACATTGAAGGAGTGCTGCTGTAGATGCAGTACTGTGCCATACTGCATGTTTGGAGCTACACAGGCAAACAGCTGGCAGCACGCTGACCTTGAACGCAGGGGTAGCAGGAGGGATTCCCAGTGCATCACCAGGCTTGGATGGCTGCTGCTGTGGCTTGGATAGCTCCTGCTTGGCAGCATGCCGCTGCAGAAGCTTCTCAGCCTGATCAGCATTTTGCAGGGTGTCAGGAGTTGGCTTTTGCCTTAGTCCATCTGTCCCTGGATCATCTCCCCGAGCTGCATAGCACTAGCAACTTTCATACTCAAGATTGGGCTGGTGTAAACAATTGGTGCCGCTGGCTGATTGTCATGGCAATGCAGGTGGCTTGCCTACAGCTGAGGCTCAGCAGCATCTTGGCCCAAAGCGTAGGCAACTTTCTACTGCTTAACTGATGTTGAGGTGCAAAAGCATGACTGACTTGCAATCACTTAGTAATGGTGCACATGACTTCGTCTACCAACAGGCCACACAGCACGCATGGATAGATGGAAGAGTTTCAAGGCCACAAGGGTCAGATTGGCTGTGCATGGCTGCCACAGGATGGCCTGTGAGCCTAACGAGCAACACTTGAATGCTTGGGAAACATCAAAGATGTCAAGCAGGCAGAACCTTGATGACAGATCAGTACACTGGAACACACCCTTGACTGGGCGAGTAAGGTCATCAAGGTCTTGAGCTGAGCTGCGAGACCAGCTTGGTACCAGCTTGCCCAATCCGGTCTTGACAAAGGTTGGCACAAAGTACCGAGCACGCTTCTGGACCACGTACAGGCAGACCAACAGAAGCATGGCGAAGCCACCATACAGCACAAACTTGTCCCAGGTGCTGTGTCTTTTCAAGGTTCTCAGCAGCCGCTTGGAGCTGCCAAAGACATCAGACTGTCCCTGGTACTCCGTGGTGACCTTCTGCAGCTGCGCATGGGATGCATCCATGGATGCCAAAAGTGTCTGTGTGCTGTCAACCTGTTCAAGCATAACTTGTCTGGAGCGCTGTAAGCTGCCGGTGGTGCTTTGAGCGGCCCCAAGCACTTCTGCTTCAGTCTGCAGCAACCAAAAGGTGCTGGAAGTATGCTCTGCAACGTACAACCATCTTTGATGCAGCATGACTGTCGGTGCCAATGGAACTCAAGGCACCTGTAACTCCCGCTGTCGTCTGGTAGGATCTCCTCCCGCTAACAGCAGCTTTCGATTTTCTTCCTGAGGATCCAGTTTCTTCATCATTTTGGCCCTGCTGTAGTCAGTCTGGATATCTTGGTATTGCTGCTTGTACCGTTGCAATCTGCCCAGTACAGTCTCATCTTCCTCCTCCCTGAAGAAGGAAGCTGAGAGTTGGGTCCGTGGCCAGCCAAATCTGAACAGATTTTTTTTCAGAGTGCCATGCAAAGATCTCTACTCACTCTTGGTCTTCAGCCAAGAACTCCAGCTCGCGCATGACAGCACGCATGCTGCTGAAGTCGTGTTCAAGCGCAGTTTCCGCGTCCTTAAGCTCGCCATTCTGCAACCCAACTACTTTCTGGATCTTGAGTTTTGCAGATGAGCTGAGACCATCCAGCTGGGCCTCCAAAGAGCTCTGGTCCGGGCCATGCATGTATTGATCAGGCTGGACAGACAAGACTAGCCGCGCGCAACAATGTCGATGAGCAGCGACAATAAAAAGTTATTCTATCACGGTGGTTTTGACATAAATGAAGCTGCGCAAGGGTAGCGGGAGCTCAGGCAACGTGGTCTAGGTCAGTCAAGTGTTTCCAGACCTAATGCTGTTTGATGGTAAGCGACATGGTCCGAACAGCACGTTTCTTCACGGACGATCTTGTTGAGGTACGCGCAGTGCCCCACATAATCGTTTCCGTCGGAAGTCCATCAGTTGCCGTTGCCGTGACCATCGCAAGAGGTGCAAGTGAAAGATGCATCTAAACTTGGAGAAGCGCGAAGCAGCCAGCCGGTCGATCATCCAATGCCACAGCCACGCTTGAAACAAGTTCAGCTGCCGATAACACACAGCTTGGGCTGATTGGTCTTCATCAGCATGAATGCAGCTAACTGTGCTTTAGCCAATGGGCTAGTGTCAGCTGCATATGTCCAGCAAGGGCAGCAAGCACTGACTGCAAGATGCAATTTGGTCAAGTCTTTGCTGTCACAGCGCAAGCTGCCTGTGGATGGCTGGGATGATGCAACAATAGAGATGTTGCTGCAGGTCAGCGCTACAGTTGCAGACAGTAACACTAGCTTGCGTTGTGCCAGCATTTCATATGTTCTGGCAGAGTAGATTCAATGTCTGGATGTGCTGCTTACAGGATGCAGCTTCCATGGACAGCAACAACTTCCTGAATAATATTGGTGTAGGCGAGCGGGAAGCAAGGGTAGCAAGCGATCTGGTGGCAAGGCGGCATTACAGACTGGCCCATGGGATGGGCCGATCAGGGGATGTTGCTGCAGAACAGCCCAAGGTAATAGAGCATACAGCACAGTGTACAACAGCTTGTGTCATAGACAATGGCACACACGCAACATGATTGTTACATATGCCAATGATACTGATGCTGCAACCAGGGTCTTTGCTTCCATGCATGTTGCGACGCTGAATACATGCCTATAGACATCTACTTTGCACCTGCCACTGTAAGTCACTGCCCTTGGAACATCAATGTCCCCCCTGCAGGCAGCGGGCTCCTCGATGCTTGTCAAGCTGACCAACATTCTGACCCAGCATGCATTACAGCTGGCAGGCATGCTGGATGTGAAAGCCATCACAGTGCTGCCTGTCGCCACAGGAATGGCCATCACGCTCACACTGCTTGCTATGAAGGCAGCACGCCCTCAGACAGCTAAATACGTCCTCTGGCCTCGTATTGACCAGAAGACCTGCCTCAAAGCCATTGCGTCAGCCGGCCTGCAGCCTGTTGTGATAGAGAACCTGCTTGTTGGTGATCAGCTCACAACAGATCTGGAGGCAGTCAAGACTCAGGTGGAGAAGCTTGGAGCAGACACCATTGTCTGTGTTCTGACAACAAGTAGCTGTTTTGCACCAAGAGGGGCAGACAAGATTGTGGACATAGCCAAGCTGAGCAGCAGCATCGGTGTTGGGCACATCATCAACAATGCTTATGGGGTCCAATCAGCTGCTCTGTGTAAGCTCATCACCTCAGCATGGCGCAAGGGTCGTGTGGATGCAGTGGTTCAGAGCACTGACAAGAACTTCATGGTGCCTGTTGGGGGCGCAGTCATTGCAGCTGGGCCTCGCACACCTTCACTGATTGAAGCCATCAATAGGACATACCCAGGCAGAGCATCTATGTCACCCTTGTTAGACTTGCTGATCACACTGCTTCATTGGGGGCAAAATGGCTGGCAAAAAGTGCTGCAAGAAAGGGAAAACCTGTATGTTTACACCAGGGAGCAGCTTGAGCTTGTTGCTGCTGAGCTTCAAGAGCGAGTTCTGCAACTGCCCGATAATTCAATCTCACTAGGGTTCACTCTCAGCAACTTGCACTCGATAGCAGACAAAGCAGGTCAGACAGATGCGCAGACAAAGCACGTCAGCTTTCTTGGGTCAATGCTTTTCAAACGCTGTGTGTCAGGCACGAGGGTAGTAGCTCGTGGGGCAAAGCAGAATGTTGCAGGCATTGGTTTCACAGGATTTGGCGCACACTGTGACGCATATCCGTGTGACTATTTGACAGTCGCAGCTGCATTGGGTACAAGTAAAGCAGATGTCTTGTCTTTTCTTTCAAAGCTGAAGCAGTGTTATTTAGCGCTTCAAGAACAACAGTAGTGCCTGCACTTTGAAACAGTCAGCAAGTCGAAGGTGACATGATAACGCGGTCTTTGACGCTCAGATAGCATGACGCTGCACATTTTTGTTTGCAATATGCATTGGTGTAGTATAGCAATTTGTTAGACCTGCAGAGGTGTGTCAAAGTCAAGAGATGCAGCACATCTTCTGCATGACTGTGTGCCATGGTCAGTATATGTTGCGCTTTTGTTGCAAAAAGCTTGTTTGCCATCGCTTCCATCTGGAAAGATTTCATGTCTGATAAGATTGTATGCTGAATTTTGTTTGGTTGCGGAATATCATGTGCAAAGCTCGGCAAAGACTCAGTCTGAAGCTCTCAGCAGGCAATGGTCAAAGCCAATACTGCATTCAGCTGCGCTTTGGAGTTAGCACGCTCTGCCTCAGCTTGTGAGACAAGCTTTGAACCTTGTGATTGCACCACAATGCAATTTTGAAGCATGCAATGAGTCAAGCTGCATTTGAGATTCCAGAGAGTAGTGTGGAGCTGTGTGTGCTATTGATCCGGAAGGCTACATTGAACGATGCTGTCCTGAAAAAGGATAACAAATGCTGAGGCGCTGGTATGCTTAGCACAACGTACCGATTGACCGCCTGCCCTGAGGCCCAGAGCACCAAGGCAGCTGACTTGCTTCGAGCTGCACGTCCTGCAACAAGGCATGTGCCATTTTCATCAGCTACATCGAACTCTCAGGGATCCTCGTCTCGTCCAAACGAGTACTTCGGATCGGACGGGAGGCGAAAGTCAACAATTGAGGAAGCTTTTTCCCCAGACACGAAAGGCTCTCTTAACACAGCTGCCTCTGGTGGGAGACAGCCTCCCTGGGGAATCTCATGGCAAACTAACGAACGTTCTCTGGAGTGGAACGATGACATCAAGCAAAGACTGCTGACGGTATGCTGTGATATGGGCAGCAAGGCTGACAGCTTGAGTAGCCTTCTCAGGGCTGTGCAAACTGCTGAGTGACAGCGCACTTGTCTTTGGTGCAGCGTGTGACTGCTGAGAAGCTGAACATCACAGAAGAAGCCATGACAAAGAAACTGGGAGAGCTGCAACGCCTGTTGCCAAATCTTTTCCAGAAAATGGCTGTCATGGGTCCTGATTTGTTGGCCCAGCTTTCAGCTGACCCATCTCAACTAGCAGAAAAACTTTTGCAACTCAAGACCATTTTTCCTGAGGCAGACACATCCAGGATGGTATCTAACCAGATATCACTGGTGTTGAAAGCTGATCTCCAAAAAGTTGCTGCTGCAGCTGAAGAGCTCAGGTCTATCCTGCCAACTGTCAATGTAGATAAGTAAGTTCACAAGCTTATCAACAGAGCCACAGGCAACAGAGTGTGTCAACCTGCGCATAGCAATTGCTCATTCTGGAATGCCTGCAGACTATACACCTCCAGGCCTTGGACATCTTACATGGGCATGCAGGTTGGTTCAAGACAACCCTGTAGTCCTAGATGTTGCTGCATTCCAGAAGACGATGCAGCATGCCAGGCAAATTATGGGTCCAGACCTTGACATCACTGACACTTTGAAAAGAAGGCCTGAAATGATCTTCCAGTTTCAGCAGGGCAAGGACATCATACCATATGATGAAGTGCCCACCCATAAAGGCCAAAACTGAGACAGCTGGCATGCTTCAGACCACTCCATGTGTTTGTTATCCAGTGTAAAGTGTCAGTGTCAAGCTAAGTGTTTCAGTGTCAAGCCAAGCATGTCCATCATAGCCAGAGCACTGTGCTCAGCCCTTCTGTGTGCTTTAAGCCCTTGCACACCTTATGGTGCCCAGTGCTAAGTATCAGACCTTCTTCTGCACAGTTGTAGTCTGTTTCCATGGCTACTGATGCTGATACAATCGTTGTGTAATTACAGATGTTGTGTCACAACACTATGTGAGGGCCTGTCTGAGGTTGATGGCAGTTTCAGATCTGTTCATGAATACAGTGACAGATCATACTTCTCATGTACAGCCGCTCATTTGAGCCCTATCCACTTGCACATCAGCTTATGTCCAGGGTGGGATTCTTTAACCGTGAGCCAAGAATCGGCCTGGCAAATGGTCCCTGGATTCATATCACTAGGAGAAGAAAATGGTCCCTGGCACAACCCTAGCTTCGCTTACTGAACCCTGTCGCAGCATGCAAAGCGCACACTGCCTGTGCAAGCTGTTCCCACCCTTTGCGAGTGTTCCACGGCCTTGCTGCGTTCGAGGTTTACAATCAATCAAATATCAGCATGTATGGCGGGTACGATGCGGGCGCAAGCCAATTTGCTGGGGGCGGGTTCATGCCCAGGTCAGGCTTTGCAGTCCGAAAGCTGCAGCGCAACCGTTTCATCTGACGCTGAAATTATCGTTTGTGTGCTGCAGCCCAGCCAACGCTGCTGATGTTGGCAGCTCACCTGCACAAGCGGTGAGTGCGACATTTTTTGGTGTCCCACACTGATCTTACTGCTGATCTGGACCGACCTCAGCTTTGTACTGCAGAGGTCAAAAGGAAGCGTGCAGACTTTGAGAGCACTTACAGTCAAGCAAATCTATGAGGTAAAATGTGATGTGATTGTGTTGCAGCAGTAAAATCTTACTCTGGCTGGGCTGTGGAAACACAAGCAAAAGTGCCTTTGGTGCAGGGAACCCTCAATGCATCTGATGACCAGTATAGAGTAGACAACGAGGAGTTGCACAACGTACGCACCCATCTCGAGCCTGTGCTTTGCTCTGCTGCAATGATGTTTGCAGCAGCTTTACTGATGTACTGCAGATTACACTGGTCGGCAAGATCATCTCTGCACATGAGGCACCCACACACCTCTCATTCACCATTGACGATGGGACTGGCAAGATTGAGCTGTCCTTCTGGACCAGTGGAGACGATGAGCAGGAGCAGGTCAGAATAATTCCTCCTTGTTCCATTATCATACATGAAACATTGATCATCTTGTCTCTTGTGCTATGCACACTGCTGAGTCCCCCATGTGCATTGCAATGGTCAGCGTCACGTCTCAGCTGCAACACTCAGGCCATCATGTGTGAACATGAGCCAGGCAAGCTGATGATACAACTTGCAGATGGCACAAAGGAGGGCAGATTGGCAAGTTGGCGTATATGTGCGGGTGCATGGGCACCTGAGAAGTTTTGAAAACAAGAAGAGCATGGTGGTGTTCAGTCTGAAGGTCATTCATGACTTCAACGAGGTCAGTCAGAAGCTTGTGCGCCGCAATTCTGCCTATACTCTGCCATTTACTGTCAAGAGGTCAACCTGCACATATATCGCAGAAATGACGAGTATTCAGCTCACAGGCTCATACCATTCATGCAATGCAGGTGTCTTTCCATTTTCTGCAGTGCATCTTCCAGCACGTCCACCTGGCACGAGGACAGCCACAACCTGGCAGCATGGTAAGCACCTCAATCACGTTTTGGCTCCCTCTGCAGTCTGACATTGTTAATACACATGTTGGCATTTGTAGATGTCAGAATATCTTCCCATCTAACACGTATGTAAAGCATGATGCCTGCAATGATGGCACAAACCAGTCAATATCATTTCAAGAATTTGAGTCTGTTGGGCACCACATCTCGGCACACTTTATACTGCTGCAGGCTGAGTGGCATGAACACATCGTTGTCTCAAGGTGTTCATGGTTCTGATACATGACTTCTGTGTCATCACAGGCTCAAGGTGGAAGCAAGGTGAACATCGCTGGCAACGCAGGTCCTGCTAGTGCAGCACCTTCTGGTGATGGTATTACTGCAGGCATGACCCCTGTTCAGAAGGACTGCTGGGCAATCTTCAACCACCCTAATACTCATGCACGGGAAAGTGGGGCTGGTATTGATGAGGTGAGACTGCAAGCGTGCCTTCAATGCATTCTGGGTGTAACACCTCACCTGTAGCATCTACAATAGCATGGCTGGCACCTTGGGCTGTCAAGGAGTTATGTTGATGGCTGCATCTTTGGCAGCAATGCTGGTTGAGCTTTC
>JAABUU010004937.1_pt1 | contig 15329 bp, 15 predicted proteins | sample 5559301 | NCBI WGS metagenome assembly JAABUU01 (sample SAMN10711884, study PRJNA513360) | rock metagenome | isolation source: Antarctica rocks | place: Antarctica: Victoria Land, Richard Nunatak white | reverse complement strand
TGCGCGAAACACCCCCCCCCCCCCCCCGGCCCACATTCCTTCTGCGCTTGCCCCGTACACTCTGCGAAACTCTCTGCTACAGCATGGACTGTAGTCTCAGCTTGTGGGTGTGATGCAGGGCCAAATGCCAAGCAGTGTATGATGAACTCCACGAGAAATTCAGGGCTCTTGAGGAGGAGTACCGATGATCCTTTGGCCATGCAAACACAGTGTCATTTGTTGCAATGCATTGCAATCAGCAGCAGGTTTGACATTAAATCAGGGCGAGCAAGCAGCTTGTATAAAAGCAGAGAGAGTTGTGGTTTTATGAGAGCATACATTTCAGGTCACCTGATGAGACACCAATGTCGTTGTTGCAAATTCTGAAGTGAGCTTTGAGGGTTTGCTTGCTTTCACACTGTCACACAGACTTCTCTGATACTTGCACTCAGCCTGATTACAAGCTGTAAAACGTCTTTTATGCTCTTACACAGTCTTGCATCAAACGCACGCACATTGGCATCCCACGGGCTGTGCATCTTGCATCAGTAACGCAATCACTCCTTGCACAAACTACCCTTAATGCACGTCGACTTCCATTTATTGCTTATTGATTACTCGTAGCACTGCAGCTTCAGGCACTTTACAATGTGTGCCAGGCTACAGCAGTTGTATCCACTGATTATTGAGCACACTGTGATTTGACTGTGTGCTCAGGGAACTACCACGCTCAGGGAATTACCACTATCCCAAACACAACGCTTGTTCAAACGACATGATCTCAGACTGCACTCTTATAAAACAAAAAGTTCAGTTCAGTTTTACAACACTGGGATTGTTTTAGTCCAAAAATTATGCAGGCTGTCTGCAGATGGTTCATATACACACTGTCACAGCAACTCCCTCGTGATTCCCAGCAAGATCATGTGAACATGATGTTTCTTGCTGGATTGGGTGATGCTGTTGCTTGAAGCATTTCAGCCTCCATCTGCCTTGCAGGTTGCATGCGTAGAAGGGAAAAGGCAGGGCCAATAGCAGTCATTCAAGTATCTGAGTACAGTTCTGAGATCTCGCCCCTAGAAGCCTCTACATGCATGCCTGACAGAGGCAGCCATGCTCAAAACAACACAAGCCCTAACATCATACAAAAAAAATAAAAAACACCTATTATGGGTTCCCTACCAAACACTGTGCATGCTACTCCAAAGCAGAACAAGCCTGGTCTATATATATATATACACCAGATCACATTACTGCGGTTAGTATCAGCTCATGAAAACATTGCAGCTCCATTTAGGGTTGCCAGCACCTACCCATTGATGATTGTACTGTGCAGTGCTGAGGCGATATGTGGTTGGACCACAACGCAGTGTGACAGCATCTTTGCCTGTGTCCCCCAGTCATTTACTATTTGGCTATTCTGAGCAATCAGCTGAGACAGTCATGCTGCTGTCAGATGGCATGCGGTGCATCACAGCAGCCGGCTTAGCATGCGCAGCGGCTGTCAAAGAACCTTTGCGCTGTCTTCCCCGGGCTGGGGCTGCAGCATGGGGCCTTGATGATGCAAAGGGGGCTCTCCCTTCAGGCTGCCCATCAATGCCCACCATGTTTCCCTTCCCATTTGGTGCTCTCCCTTCGCAGTGCCCACTGCTTGCCATCACGCTGCCCTTTGCACCTAATGCCGTCCCATCTCTGTGGTAAGACCGCCGTGCATGGGGCACATACAACCCCAATACAGGGTGTACAGACGCACCACTGCCGTATGCATGGGCAGCAGCCACCGAAGAAGTATGCACCGCGGGTTTGTGAGTTGGCGCCATTTTGCGCGCCCTTTGCTTGGCAACAGCTGGGTGTTTGCTCAGCTTTTTGGTAGGTACTGGTGGTGAGTCATCGCTGGAATCATCCAAGCCTGCAGAAGCTGATCTGGGCTGATCTCCAGATGAGCGGGGTTGCATGTTCAACCCAGCGAGGGTCTCAGCTGCCAGCCTGAAGAAGAGCAAGGAGACTAGCGGTGAGCACAGGGGGTAGACTGAGACACACAATGCAAAGAGGGGAGTGCTATGCCTGAGCTGATGTCGAAGACAATCAAAACACAGCAGTGGATTGTGCATAGAAGACGAGACATACATTCTGGTCAAAGAGCTTGTTAGGATAGCAGATACAGATGGACAGGGCAAAACTTTTGGGAGGGAAGTCTGTGTGCTTACATAAGCAGCTCAGAAGGCTCCTCATTGGCCAACTCAGCAGCTGCAGCAGCATCTGCAACAGCATCCAGGGCAGATTTGGGCTGTGGGGGCTGGGCTTCAATTGCCCTGTCCTGCTGGTGTTTCCCGCCATCTGCCACAGTTGCTGCTGGATTCTGGACAGATGCCAGCGACGCTGCGTTTTGGCGGGAGATGGCATGGCTAGGAATGACCACTCTGTGAGTTGTCTCCACCAGAGGTGGCGGTGACTCACCCTGAGCCTGAGCAAGCTGACTGGCCATCAGCATCTGGGAGATGAGCTGATTGAGATCCCCAGCATGTCTGTTTCCAGCAAGCGAACACAGCTGGGAAACGTCTACTGATGACAGGTTTGAACTCCCAAGCATAGCAGCCAAAGCGTTCATATTTGGGGCTGCAGCTGGATTTTGCATGGAGGAGAAGTTTGGGGGGAAAGAGACTGCTGCTGCTCCAGGACTCAGGCTGTCATGCTGGGCACGCTGTGCAGTGGAACTGCTGGCGCCACCATTCAAAAAGCTGAAGGATTTGCCAGATGCCTGTGGCAGCACCGAGGGGCCCTGCTGAACTTTAGCACCTGCCCTATAGAACCCTGAATCTGAATCCCTGGGAGCAGGCTGGGGATCCTGGTGGCTTGCCAAAACCGGCCGATTTAGCAACGCAGGGTTTCTGACTCCTCCCTCCGCAATTACCCTACTAGGCAGGCTGTATCCTGAACCCAGGTTGTCGTACCAATCTTTCCCGCCATTGACGCGTATACTTTCCAGAGGTCTGCTACACTGTGCATATCCTGCAGGCAGTAAGCAAGTTTGGGGAAACACACTTATACCAGAAAACAATGTCGCTCAATCTTGCAACCCCAAATTGCATATCAAGGCCAGTTCTGCAGGACCACAATCAGGGCTTTACTGCTTGTAAGCTTCCAATGAAGCATGGCCCTGATCCTCTCTGCCAGTCAGGCATACAGGAATGGCTGTCATGAAAGCAGAGTGTCGCATGCAATGCATATATACACACAGACACACATAGACAGACAGACACACGCACGCACACGCACGCTCATACTCACACATATACAAACAGCACGGTCACAAGAGTTGCCGGCACAAAGCTGTATTTACCTTGGGCGTGGCCTGACTGAACATGCTGTCCATAGGGTGACTCAACTCCAGAGAAGGAGGCTACAGACTGCCCCTGCCCCAGTTCCCGCCCAAATCCATACCCTTGCTGACCAATCCCTAGTTGACTACGTCCTGGCAGCTGCTGCCGCTGCTGCTGGTCCTGCTCAAGCCAGCTGGCCACAGATGGCGGGAGAGATGATCTTGTGGATGAGCTGATGGGCGAGGGCTGCAGGCTGTTCACAGAGGCAACACGGGGGGTTCCCGCCTCCTGTTTTGGCGCCAAAAGCCGTCTATGGTGCTCAAGACCACCCAATGGGAAGGAGGCGGCGACTGGCGCTGAGGAATAAGCGGGCAGGTGTGGCTGGTCTGCCATATTTGGGCGGGAAACTCTGTTGAAGCTGTTGCGCATGACGTGCAGCTGTGCTTGAATTGGGCGGGGCAAGTTGGGGTTTTGAGCCGCAAACAACTCCTGGGAAGTCATGCTTGGCAAACTTGGCCTGTGTCCGTTTGATTTGCCTGCAGTTGCGACGCAAGCTTGAGTCAGCAAAGATCAAAGTCTGAGCCAATGGCTAACACAGAACAACACGGCTGCTCGGCAGTGAGTCCAATGCACAGCTACATTGCATACACTGCAACTTGATAATAATTTGAACCTGCAGCATCACTGGTGACACGTTGACTGTTGTGCGTCTGCATGCAACACTGCTCAAGCCAAAAAATGTTACTCTACATATTATCCTCATTGGATTTCAGACAGCTGTTCTGAAGGATGCGCTGATCTACACAGTCTGGTAAAATGCCTGAATCATGTCAGGGATGATGCAGTATACTCTATGTGTTGCATTTGTGACCTTACTGATGCAGTATACTCTATGTGTTGCATTTGTGACCTTACTGACCATGTATGAGGCTGTAAAAGGTAGTAAGTTTTGATGCTGAAGCCTCAACAATCAGGACAGGGGTTGTTTGTGCTGCAGCACTGCTTGCAGGTGCTCAGACATGCTGCAGTTGCATGGGTGTTCATGTGCTCATTTACTGATTCATTTGTGACTCACCAGGTGCCTCAGACAGCTGACTCAGCCACTGCTCCACATTTGCTTCTGAGATGTTCACGACAGCTTCGTCCCGGTGATCTCCATTCTTCTTCATGCAGCTAGCCATGATGCTCTGCAGCTGCGCTGTTGTCACTGGCTCAGTATTAGTCACTGGGGGACTGACTGAGGGCTGCAGGGCACTTGAGAGGTTGCTCCAGGGCCGTTCGGAATGGCCCTTGGGGGCAACATCAGATTTGCCGGAGTCGGACTTCCTGCACATCATGATTTGAGATGCTAAATTGAGCAGAAACCTTAACCCTATACCCTAAATACATACAGGTGAACCCACAGCCCTGAGAGGGTTCACGTGTAGGTAATCTCAACAACTTTGAGACAGAATTGATGGGGTTCAAGATGCACAATCTCATGTGAGCAGCAGGTCCTGCCTGGAACACCCTATCTTTGTTACAGTCAAATGAGCTGCAACGCTGGCAAACTTATGAAACTCAGAAGGGAAACTCAGAAGAGAAATTGTGAAACTCAGAAGGCAAACTGTGAAAGTCAGGAGGAGGACTCAGAAGGGATGGATGATGAGACCCTGAAAGAAGGCTAGAGAGACGCTGTGCGCCCAGACCAACATTATGACAAGCAAAGGTCCCATTGTGACAAGCAGGCACTACGTCACAATGAGCACGGAGACATGCCTTGACCATTTGCATGTTAGTGACAACATTGAGTATCATGCCCCTCGGCACAATGGAACAAGCCTAGCTATCAGCTTGCTTTTTTGAGTTACTATGTAATTGTCGCTTTACCAGGTGCTGTCACAAAATGGCATAAAACGGGTAACTCAAAATGCAGGATCCCAAGTTGCTGGCTTATGGTACACACAAGATGCCACTGCACATATTGTGTGAATCAGCAAAATCTTACTCACCTGCTGGGCAGCTTCAGTTGAGATTGTCCTATCATCCCCAACCCTTGTTCAGCATGGTCCCCGCATGGCATCCCACTGTAGACTCGGGGGCTGGCGCCATCCCTAGAAGAAGCCGCACCCTTTGGCCTTGAACTGATAGCATCCCCAAAAGGTGTGGGGCCCTGGTAGTGGGGACTGGCACTGTCCCTGCTGAACGGCGCAGGGCTTCTTCTGCTGCTGCCATGTGGCGATCTATCATGAGCGTCTGCCACAGGGTTTGAACCCTTCGCATCTTCTGCAGACTCCTTGAAGCTGTCTGAAGCTTGCCCATGAGATGGACCATGTGAACCATGTGATGCATTGTCCATCTCAGTATCCAAATTTGAATGGGTATCATGCAACACGCTGTGCACGTTGTGCTTGGGTGATGCTGTTGGCTGGGGGACAGATGAGGCATTGGCCGTAGGACTGACAGAAAGGTGAGGCACAGGGTTGCCTCGCACAATGCTCTGCATGTGCTGCAAGCGAGCTGTGAGCTCAGCTTGAGCATTGCTCGTCTCAGCATCTGTCCACTGCTGAGAAGGGGCGGCTGAGTCAGAGACAACTGCCTGATCAGGCTGCTGCTGGGCGTCGGTCAGGGCAGGGCCGCTTGAGGAGGGTCGTTTGCCCAGCAGGGGCTGTTTGAGGAGGGCAGGGTGGGGTGTGGGGTTGACCTTTGCATGGTGACTAGAGGATAGAGTAGTTTTAGTCATGGATGACGCATTGGCAGCCTGCAACACAACTACACATAAGTTATGCTAGAAGAAGACACGTGACTAATGACTGAGGGCATGCATGCATTGGTGGGTGCATATGCAAACATGCTTTGGCATGTGATTGCATGCAAGTCCATGCACATTTGCCTCATTTGCCTCACCTTGGAGTTGCTGTAGTTGAAGGGGGCCCCATCCCCACTGACCCTCCCCCCCTGGAAGGCATTACTGTAGATACGGTAGTTGGGGGACGGCCGTCCTTCTGTTGACCTACGAAGCACCACAGAATAAGTCGGCGACGTGCTTCTTGTTGCAAACCAAGCAGTCGACATGTTTGTTGTCACAAACCAAACTCCGCGTGAGCAAAGCGCCTGTTGTCACAAAGCAAACAAGCAAACCATATGATCGGCGTTGCACACCAAACAGATAAGCAACATTTTCCCTGTCACAGACACAAGTGGAGAACTTGCTGTCACTGACACAAGATGAGGCAATGCATGAGTTGGCAAACCAAGAGGTGGGTGACAGAACAAACAAACCCATCCTTATTACCTTGTATGCTGCTTCATCACACTGGTATGCAGAGATTAGCTAGGCATCAAGCAACACATGCTAGGCTGTCACAGTCCAAGTCTGCATACCAGTATGGTGAAGCAGCAACATGTGAATGGACCATGCAACATCAATGTGTCAATGTGAGCAGACACTGAATGCACTTGCAACTCCCCCCAGCATCTTCTTATTGTTGTGCACTTGCTGCAACACTCTCTGCACATGTGCAGCTTGGGGTGCTGCACAGAGGACATCCCATACCTGACAGGGCCACTTTGAATTGAGCGCAGAGCCTTAGGCAGGTCAGCACCGGGGGGTCTCCTGAAGGAGTCCAGCTTGAGGGCTTCCACCGGCATATTCACAGCATTAGCATGGCGGCGAACAAAGGAGAGGGGCGGATCTGATACTGAGCGTCCATACTCAGGGATGGATAGACGCTGCCGCTTGGCTGGGTTGCGCACTTCTACATCATCGGCTGTTCCTGATGGTATCAGAGGACCTGCGGTCCAGAAAAGGGACACAATGTTGCTGTTGACATGACATGACAATACATGTTGGTGTTAACACAGTGTTAGTGTGATGCAACGGAGCTTGAAGAGTGCAGTCACACAAAGAATGTGACTGGCTGTGCAAACCAACATGGCAACAGTGCTGCAATTGATGAGTTCAGGGTATCCATTTGTCTACTCAATTCCTGAATGCATGTCTGCTCCTAGGGTCAGGTATGTGCTTCATGTAATGCCCTTGCCAAGACAAGATTACCATTGCTGCAATGGGCATGCTCGTGGTGCATTGCCAAACATGGCAGCTTTCATGCTTGACCAGTGTGCTGGCATACTTGTATCCGGTAGGCAGCAAAGGCACACAGCGCAGCAAGATCCATGAACGGATGACACTTAACAACAGCAAGATGCGCTGTACAATGCCTGTCGAATAGCACTGCACAGACTTGCAACTCGGGCAGTCTTAGCTCACCTCTCGCAACAGGGCGCATTGAGTTGTTCAGGAAATCCTTCCCAAACAGCTGCATGCTGTTTGCCATTTTGGCTTGCTGAAGCCAAACATCTATATTTGGCTTGCTGCCAATGTTTGGCAGATCCTTGGTGAACTGCCCCGCAGCAGGGATGTCATGCGGCTGAAAGCTGCCTGGTGCAAAGCCACGTCCAGACATGACGCGGCCAAATGGTGCTGCCATGGTGCCACTGGCAGGCATCCTGCAGCATACAGAGTTGGTAAGGTTTGGAAGCAAAAAGCAGCAAGAAATGGTGACAACCACACATGTGGGGGAAACAGAAAAGCTGAGCTGCTGAAGAGGAATGCTGACCACTGTTGTTCCTGCTGCTGCTGCTGCTGCTTCTGCTGCTGCATTGACACAGGCTTTGTGACTGCTGTCCAAAAACAGCGTCGAGAGCTGAGGCTTGACAGTTTCCTGAGCAGTGAGTCCTTGTTTGGCCTAGTGATTACAAGGAAGAAATTCGCTGCGATCTAACGAGACAGGAATGCGTACAATGTCCTGCAGAGGCCTGACAAGTCTGCAAGGTTGGGCTTGCAAGCTGCTACGAGCACTTTTCGAGATGGCAAATCTGGTCAAGGGAAGCACTAGGAGCTTCAAACGACCCTTGGACTGGTACGAATTGCACCACAAAGCATGACCTCAGGTGCACAAGCGCACTTGCGTCAAGTGAGAGGTAAAAAGCTGGTCTGAGTGAGGGGTCGGACGCGTCGTCTCATCAGCCTAAGCGGGCCTAAGCAGGCCGACGCGAGCCAACAGCGGCAAGCTGACACGGGCCGGAACAAGAAAGCAGATGTGAGGCTGAACGTCACCTGTAGCCGTTTCAGACTCCAGCCGTGCTCAAGTGCCTGCTGGCCGTTTCAACTTCTGCGGGAAATGTGCTGCTGCTCACCAACTGTACTTGCACAGTTGCAGAGGTCGTTGAAGCTGCTGTGTACGTCAAGACGGACGAAGCATAAACTCCCGGACTGTTGCCGTCAGCGGAAGCACCAATCCCCTACAGCAAAAGCTGCTGCGGCCCGGAGAGAACTGCTGACCTCACCCTGGCAGCGCTCCTGGAAGGTACCTACCCTCATACGCCAACTAGGGTGACGAGACGAATTTCGACGCTCCAAGGCTGTACGAAACTTGCTTGCGCTGCTTGCCTTCCTGTCAAAATCAGCTAGGACTAAACAGCCAACCCCCGCTGTGTATGTGTGCCACTCGAACCTACGCAACAAAGAGTCGGCACTACTCTTGCTGCCCCGTGACGATCTTTTCGACCAAGCACAAACGCAGTGACAGGCTGAGGACTCGGAGCAGATTCAACAGGCAAGTCTTTGTACGCTCAGATGCCTGTCAGTCTGTTCAGGAGCGCAGCTACATGCAGGGGTCGTTACTAGCGCTTTGCCACCAGGCACGCAATTCGTCATCGTTGACAGTAGTCAACGTGCCTACAAGTGTAGTCAACCTTACCTACCATTTTGGCTCAATTCCCCTATAAAACCTACCTTGATTACTGATCGCCAACCACACAGTAGCCTTACACGCGTCACATTTGACAGATCTGAGAGATATGGCGTAGGAACCGTCGTCCTGGCCGAGCCGTGGGTAGTGACTAAGCAACTCGATCCTGTGTGTTTATTAGGCTCGGCTGACGTCATTGGCATGGGGCACTACCCACTTCCTGCTCGTTTCTTCATGCTTGCACTCAGCTGCATGTCTGACGTGGAACCGTAGACACGGAATGACAAAAGCACGTGAACTTGCAAGAGCTTGTAAGTGCCCCCAACAGGTACCTACTCAATGTAGAACTTGACTACCCAGGCGAACCTGTTGAGCACGGGGGAGGGGGTTGATTGGCCAATCGGACTGCAAAATGCGCGCCATAGGAACCCATCAACTTGATTTGATGCCGATACCATACAACAAATAGGAGGGTGCTGCTGCCTTACTGGACGACTACTGAGTAGTTGTACAATGTTCACAAATCAGTGTCGTTTCATAAGCAAAACAGTTGCATAGCAAAGCCCCGGAAAAGTTCCCCTAAGCATAGTGGATCTCGGACCCCCTGTTGCAAGCTCATAGCCTTACACCAGTTTAGGATATGAGGCTGTGAGTATGATGACAAAAAGACTGTGGACTGATGACGCTTCAGCCAGCTCAACCTGACTGCACTGACTGCAGTTCACAAAATGCTGCTATGCAGTGCATCTTATGCCAGCTGATGCATTGATGCATCAATATTGTGGTTTCAGCCTTTCTAAAACAAGGGGCACCAGCTGCAGAACAGCCGTGCCCGCCAACTGGGGAACTCAGCAGTATTGCGTTTCAGCATACATGGTTAAAGCCATGTCTGCTCAGGCCAATCTCAGGCCCTCCGCACTGTCAATGGCATGTTCTCAACTCGAAATTTACCCAGATGTAAGCGTGTCCCCAGAGGCACTGCTCACGCCTGGGGTATTGATTACAAGGGACAGTGCTTTCTTTTGTATTGCTGAGGTTATAGCTGCAGCTGATCTGTTTGATGTTGGGAGCACCTGACAGCTGCCAGCCACGAGCTCATGAGTGATCACATAAGCATCATTGACATCAGAAGTCTGATTTGGGGTTGAGTGAATGACTACCTGAAAAGGGAAACATCAGTAGCACATTAATCTGATAAACACGCAGGCATACTATGGCTGTTGCAGCCATACATACACCAGGAATGCATGTGTGACAATGACATAGATACCCTTGAATCATATATTTCCGAAAGTGCAATTGTGGATGTAAGCATGCTAGCAAGTGTCACGTCTAGCATAACCAGCAGATCCTGGTTGCTGTTTCACGGGCTCTCATTTTGTCCAAGATGTGCTGCCACGCATAGTGTGCTTTGGGACTTGTAGAAGTGCTTCAAACCAAATACTTGCTTTACGACACACCATTTGCACCAGGTCAAGCTTGTTACTGGCAAACTCGAACAGCTTGTGAGATGTGCATGACGCATGACGCACCAAAAGAAAGCCCTACCAGGCAAGCAGCAGTTTGAGGCTGCTTTGCCTAAGTTTGGGCTGCACTGAGGTGTCGGCTTTCGCTCACCGAGTAAAAGAACGACTGCAACTGCGTCGCAACAAGGTGGGGTCATAGGCAGACGCAAGCGCAAGGACCAAGCGCTTTGCACTGTCCGATCTGAGGTAACTTGTGTCCACCATAGTGTGCAGCGCCAGCTGCGTTTCGTCAGGCAACGACATCTAGGGCATCCAAAAGCCGATTGCAGGTCTGAGGAGGAGTAGTAGGAGGAGGATTTTACATCTTCAGCCAACCGTACAGATGTGCCAGGGTTGTCAGTAACCTGGTCAAAAATATCAGCACTAGAAGTGTTTATCATGTCTACACAGTCTGAAACAAACTTGTAGACTATCATACGATCCTTCTGGGCAAAGAAGGATCGCATTGAAAAGGTTCGGGAATTGGAAAAGGTGTGATATTTGAGTGGCTGGAAAATTGGACACTCAAAGACAAGATGATATTCATCCCCAACGCTAGATAGGGGACAACATGGGCAAAGTTCAAATGATCTAGGCATAGGTGGTCTCTGATGTCTGCCTGTCTCAATTGGTAGTAAATGAGAGCTAAGTCTGCAACGTAGGAAACGCTTCATGAACCACCGGTGACCTACCGCGCGTTAGGCAGGTTGACGTGATCATGTGATCATGGTTGCACGGGTATGGCATGTGCACCGGATCAAGGGATGATCCCATGCAAAGCCGGAAGTTTTCCGGTCCGAACTTTCTGGAAGAACAGTGCTTTCGCCAGTATTTGGGATTCTCAAGAACTTTTCTTGGGGCAGGTGCAAATTCCTACCAATTAGGTTTCCCAATCGGCAGGCAAAAAATGATTTCTCCCTGTATGCTGCAGATGTGGAGGCACATGCAAATTTAGTTGAATGTCATGTGCTGGCAGGTACGTTGATTTGAGATCTGAGATGCCAAATCAAGTAGCATCAGTAAGACCTCACCATGCTGGATCTCAATGCAAAGATGTCGGCATTGGCAGCTGGACAATTCAATCTTTTGTACAGCAGTTTTGCTATATCTGTAGTAGTTAGAACAGGAGTAAAAGTGAAGTAGCCGCCAGCAAATGCAGTACAGCCAGAACATTTTTTTACAGTGAGCTAAACTAGATTTCGAGCTCACAGCTATGGCAGCTCAAATGCTGGGAAGGGCAGTCCTTGATCAACCCCAGGTACAGGCTGAGTACCCTCATCTAAAGAGTCAGTCACATCTACAATGTGTACACCGCTGGAAGATTTTGGCTTTGACTCAAATGCTGCCTTTTTCATGTGCATACTGTTGACACCTGTGGCATGCTGTTTTGACAATCCCTGAACTGCATTGTTAGTGCTCACAAGTACACTGGTTGCTTGCTGCATGAGACCACCTGTGAGAGCCATGTGTCTGCCCATCTGATTCAAGCCTGACTGAGCCATGACTGAAGGGAGTGCTAGGGTTTACTCCACACATTGCAGAGCCATTTATGTGCATACTCATTGGCACAAATAATCCATCTGACTGACTGCCATGAGCCTCATGCACCCCTTGCACCACAGACACCTGGGGGTTTGATGCCCATGACCCCACATTTCCCCCATTGACACTTGGGGGGCAGCTCTGGGTTCTAAATGTGCTGACTGCAGAAGCAGCAGGGGGGAAGGGGCTGGGCCCTGCCTGGGGTGGCAAGGACGAGTGGTGTGATGCAGCCAAAGGATGCATGCCATTGCCCTGCAGCGCCACAACGTTGCAAAGGTTGGCATGAACTTGCTCAGTCTGACTTAGGCCACATCAACACACATGATTGCTTGTACATTGACTGCCCAAAGCAGGATCTCGCAGGGAGCTACTCAGGACTGTACATACCTGACCCGAAGGAGAAGATAGGTGTTTGATGAATGATGACATGAATGACACCACTACAACGTTCAAATTGAATCAGATTGCAAACACTCTAAGCTTGTCTGTATGGGGCACAACTGCAAAATACTGCTGCATGTTCTGTGAGTGCTGGTGGCACAACAACATTGGCAATGAGATATGGTGCTGACATAAAAGAATGACCAGGAAGACGGTAAGGGAGTGAAAATAGAGTGTGACATCAGGGCTGTACCTGGACCTGCCCTGCCCTGAGTGCCGCCTGCCACTCCCTGATCATGTCATGGCCTATGAGGGCAAAGAGCTGCTTGGAAGCTTCTGGAGTGCTGCTGCTATCCTGCATGTCACCCAAATCATCCACAACTTGTTGCAACCTTGGTCATACGTTCTCAGAAGAAATCAAAGGCCACTGCAAAGCAGCAAGCTGGCAGCCACAGAGCTCGTAACATTGGAAAATTTGTTTCTGATGAGGAAGAAGCTACAGGACAGACAACAGCAGTGGGAAGCAGCAAGCTGGCAGCCAAAGGGCTTATGTGTGTGCAAAGAGCCTGTATGACCTGAAGCAGAAGAGTGTGTGAGAATGGTAATCAACAACTGCAAAGACCACACAAGCCAGGCTAGCTGCGACTGACTACAGCTATGAGCCCTGTACCGGAATGGTATTACATACAAACAGAAAGCTGAAGTGGGCAAGAAGCTTATGTTCAGTCATGCAGCAGTCAGGAGGCAGTGAAGAGGATCTCTTGGATACAGACAGCTCAGCTCAGTAACGCACTGACACCTCATGTCAGGCCTTTTCACAATAAAAAAAAAAAACCATGGAAAAGGTGCCAACAAAGCCTCCAAAAGTCTTGTGACCTGGGGACCACATGGAACTGCTATTCCATGCCTCACCTGTTGCAAGACCTCACTAGATGGCACTGTGGCATGGGCAAGTGGTACTGGCAAGTGTCATGGGCAAGTGGTACAGGCAAGTGTTATGGGCAGGTGATACGGGCAAGACCTTACTAGATGATACTGTGGTGCGGGCAAGTATATGGGCAAGTGGTATGGGCAAGTGGTATGGGCAAGTGGTATGGGCAAGTGGTACAGGCAAGTGTTGTGGGCAAGTGGTATGGGCAGGTGCTATGGGCAAGCGGCATGGGCAAGTGGTGTGGGCAAGTGGATGCTTTTGTGAACTTGTCATTGAGTAAGGCCTCACCCGTGAGGCCTGAATGAACTGCCGAAGCGCTGCTCGTTTCTCAATCTGATTTCTTTGCTTGAGTTGGCCATCAACCCAAAGAATGAAAGCCGTCGAAGAGCCGCCTGCTGCCCGCTTGCTTTGACCACCCTGCAAGCTTTGCATGCTGCCCTGCATGCTTTGCACGCTGTGGTTTGAGCCAGCCTGCTGAGCCTGTTGAGGTCCTGACTGAAACATGCCGTGCTGCGCATTCACATACTGATTGACGCCATGCTGTGCACCTGAATTGGAGTGCATGTGATGTGGCCAGCCATGCATGGAGTTTGACCGAGGCACATGCTGCTGCTGCTGCTGCTGGGCAGTGTTCAAGGAGTCTGTGTAGCAGGTGGGAGCAGCGGCCTGGAGTGGCAATGACAGGTGTGCCTGCAGATGCGGTATCCAAAGACCTTGCTGCGGAGCGTCCTCGGATGGTGGGAAGTCAGATGGCGGGAAATTGGATGGGGGGAAACCTTGCGGTCTTTGCTGTTGCCGGCCCTGTTGCAGCAGTTGTTGCTGCCAATGGTGCTGTTGCAGGCGCTGCTGCTGCTGCTGCAGCATTTCATGATGCTGGTGTGCATGCAAGTCTCCCCATGGCCGTTGCACAGCAGGATTTGGCTGCTGGCTGCATGCTTGTGGAGCAGGGCTTGGCATCCGGCTGGGATGCTGGTTGAAGAAGAGCTGTGCCTCATCGTCAGCAGAGGGAAAGGCGCTGGGCTCTGGGCCAAGGTGCTGAGCATGGGATGCAGACTGGGAGGGAAACATAAACCCCTGTGAGAATGATGGCGGCAGGTGGGAAGGCAGTAGTTGACCTCTGTAAGAGGAGCCTGCTTGCTGAGGAGGGAATGAACCATTCAAATGTGAGTATGGATGAATGAGCTGGCGAGCCTGCTGTGCACGCTGGGCAACAGCAATGCCCTGCTGCCCCACACTGCCCTGCTCCTGCCAAGATGGTTGGAATTGCGGCTGTTGCATCTGCTGACATCTAAAATCCCATGGCTCCTCTTTCACAGGAACGCTATGCAGCTTCTGTTTGACTGCAGCAGCCTGCTGTGCATGCTGTGCAGCAGAAGAAGGGTGGTCCGCTGGGCCCAGACTTGCAGTGCTTTCAGGGCGCTTTCTGGGACTGGGGCTGCGTGAAGAAGGCCCAGGCACCGGCACGGTATGCACCTGCCCAGGGCTTCTGGACTTGCCCTGACCCCACAAAACAGGGCTTTGCTGTATCAAGCCCTGTCCTTGCACACAGGCGACGCTGTTTGACAGCCTTCCATTCAGCCCAGCAGTCATCTCATTGGCATTGGAGTCCAGAGTCCCAGCTACTGATGTCTGATTGATCAGGCTGCCTGTGTTCTGATGACTCACCACCTTTTGCTTACCCCTGTTCTCAGCCCCATCCGTGGCTGCAGAAAGCCAATGAGTCAGAGACTTCCTGCCAGGTATGCATGGCAATACTGCGTATGTGTATCTGCAGCAAGACATGAGGCGAATCACTGTGACGGTACTCTGGCATGAAGTAAAATTAACTCAAGTGTGGGGGGTTTGCAATGACCTACAGCCATCTGGCCACATCTTAGCATCGCTTTTCTGTATCAGTACAGCTGCATGGTAGACCCTTCCCATCGTGAGGAACACAACT
>JAABUU010004936.1_pt1 | contig 15331 bp, 15 predicted proteins | sample 5559301 | NCBI WGS metagenome assembly JAABUU01 (sample SAMN10711884, study PRJNA513360) | rock metagenome | isolation source: Antarctica rocks | place: Antarctica: Victoria Land, Richard Nunatak white | reverse complement strand
GGCGGTCGCCACCCCGATCGCGGGCGGCAGCTCCATCCCCATGTCCATGATCTTCTCGCCGCGCGGGATGCTGTACTGATAGATCGCCCCGTTCGCCTTCCCCTGGTACCCCAGGGTCCTGTCGAGCGCGGCGCTGTCGAGATCGACCTGCTCCGCCTGCCCGGCGGCGGGCGTGGTCAGCGGCGTCTTGCTCGCGGCGAGGGCGGCGCGGATCGCGGCGGCGGTTGACACCGGGTCGGCGTGCCCCATGATATGCAGGTACATCACGCGCGGCGTCTCGCCCAGCAGGTGGTTGTGCAGCGCCGCGAGATCGATGCCGCCCTGCTGCAGCTTCGTGAGCACCGGGTTGACCTCGTCCTCGGTCAGCACGAGGTCGCCCATGAACATCGCCGCGTTCATCCCGACTTGCAGGAACTCGACGTGCGAGCCGAGCGCGAACCCCGCCTTGAGCGGCACGCCGCGCGCCGTGACCTGTAGATCGCCGCGCGGGAAGCTGAACCGGTAGACCCCGCCGGGTTGCAGCGCGCCCGGCTTGCCCATCGCCGCGTCGACCCGCTGCCAGTCGAGGGAGGTCGTCGCCGTCGCGCCGGTCGGCCGACTCGCCGTGGCCACAGCGAGCGGCGCACCGGTGGTGGCGGTCGACGCCGTCCGAGCGGTCGGCAGCGGCCCGGAGCTGGCAGCCGACGTGGCCGGCACCGCGGGTGGCGGGCTGGCGGGAGCAGCCGTCGGCTGGCCGGAGCTGCCGGTCGTGCACGCACTCGCGATCGGGGCGACGGCGGCCGCGGCCAGCAGCGTACCGGCTTGCAAAAGGGTGCGTCGATTGAGGCGCTGCATCGCTGTTCTCCTACTTTCTGCCTGCCCATGCCCCGACCGCCGGGATGGACGTCTCAGGAATCCGGATAGTGAGATGGTATGCACGACGCCCCGGGCGCGCCCAGCCAGGGTCACAGATGCCGTCGTATCATGCCGGCGGCGCACGGCACACCTCCATGTACCAGCACCATCAGGATGCCCTACAAACTTATGAATGGCATGAATCGGCGATGAGAGTTCTCACATCTGGTGGCACAGCCAGGGTCGGTTTGGAACGCCGATGCGCTGATCTTTCCCTGCGCGGGGATTGCCGACCGGTTCAGGTGCCCATTGGCAACTCCGCCAGCGCGTCGACGAGGGGCGTGATCGAAGTTCCAGCGCGACCGCTCCCGGTCGTTCCCGACGTCCGGGCCGTACCTGACGTTCGGCCTGCCCTGGCCGCTTGCGGCCAGGGCGACGAGCACCACCGGTGAGCCGGGTGCCGCGTGCGCGCACGCGCTCAGAATCCGAAGGTGTCGAAGACGAGCGCGACCAGCCCCGCGAGGGCCGCGGCACCGACGACGCGCCGGGCGGGCTCGTCGCGCGCGACGACGAGCCCGAGCGCGAGCGCCGTGAAGGCGAACGCCAGGATGCCGCTCCCCGCATCCTGCCAGCTCACGCGCACGACGGGCGCGTCGACGTTGAACCCCGTGCCGTTGGTGAGATTGAGGGTCGTGTTCCAGGCGGCGAAGCCGAGCGCCGTGGCCACGCCGATGACCGCGAAGCGGCCCTCTCGCCTGGCCCACGGCCACGCCGCGAGCGCGGCCGCGGCGAGGAGGCCGACGACGAGCGCGGCGATGGCGATACTCTGGTTGCTGAACATGCCGGTCCCTCCATTCAGCTGCCGTGTCCCGCACGACCGCGGTAGCATACTCCAAATCTTCGGCGATGGCGCACGGTGTAGTGGGCGGCACCCCCTCGCTCACCCCGCACCGTGCGTCGCGACCCAGATCACCAGGCCGAGCGCCCCCGCCGCCGCGACGACGAGCGGCTCGGGCACCTTGTAGCGCCAGAGGATCGCCAGGGCGGCGAGGGCGAGCAGCGCGGTGGGGACATCGACGATCGCCCGACCGCCGAGCACGATCACCGACCCCGCGATCGCCCCCGTCGCCGCAGCGGTCGCCCCCTGCGCGAAGGCCTTGAGCTGCGGCTGGTCGCGATGCCGCCTGACCCAGGGGGCGGGGACGATGGTCAGAACATAGACGGGCAGGAAGATCCCGGCGGCGGCGGCCACCGCCCCGCCGAAACCGGCGACCAGGTAGCCGATGAAGGCGACGGTGATCACCACCGGGCCGGGCGTGATCATCGCCACGGCCACGGCGTCGCGGAACTGCTGCTCGGTGAGCCAGCCGTGCTGGCGGACGACCCCCTCGTAGAGGAAGGGGACGATCGCCAGGCCGCTGCCGAAGACGAAGGAGCCGGCCTTGATGAAGAAGAGGAGGATCGTCAGCAGGAGGCCGCCCGAGACGCCGAGCGCCAGCGGCGCGGCGGGGACGAGCGCGGGCCAGGGCGCGAGGGCCAGGGCGGCGAAGCGCGCCCACAGGCCCGCTGGTGGGGCTCGCACCAGCAGCACCAGCAGTCCGGCCAGGATGAAGGCGAGCGCTAGTTCGCTCTGGGTCGCCACGGTGAGGACGAGGAGCGCGGCGAAGATGCCCCACAGCAGCGGGTCGTGTCTGTTGGTAGTACGGGCGAGCTTGTAGGAGGCAATGGCGATGATACCGATGACGGCCGCGCCGATGCCGTAGAAGAGCGCCTGCATCCACCAGAGGCCGCCGTAGGCCACGTACAGGATGGAGAGGCCGAGCACCATCAGGAACGAGGGGAGGATGAACGCCAGCCCGACGACGGTGGCACCCACGACCCCGCGCAGCAGATAGCCGATCGCGATGGCGCACTGCGCCGCGAGCGGCCCGGGCATCAGCTGCGCGAGGGTCATGGCCAGGCGGTAATCCTCCTCGCCGAGCCAGCGCCGCTCTTCCACGAGGTCGCGGTGCATGTAGCCGACCAGGGCGGCCGGGCCGCCGAAGCCGATTGTCCCCAGCTTGAGGAAGTAGGCCGCGAGCGAGCGGAGTTCGGCGGGGGGCGGCGCGTCCGCCGCCGTTGCGGGTGCCGCGGACGGGCGAGCAGTCATCGTGTTCCCTCCAACTCACGAGCGAGCGTCTGGGCGCGGGCGCGTAGTTCGTCGCGCATCGCCTCGCCGACCTCCTGGTGGCGCAACGCCCAGCGATCGGCGCCCGACACGTCGCAATCGATCGCCACGGTGCGCGCCGGTGACGGCACCCCGGCGATGGGGCGGGGCGGGTCGCGGTCCAGCAGCGCCTCGGCGTCGGTGCCGGCCAGCAGTCGAATCGCGTGCGGGCTGACCACAGGGTCGGGCTCCTGCCCGGCCGAGATGGCCCGCCAGCCATCCGGCGCGACCCGGTTGAAGAAGGCCGCGGCCATGCGGCTCTTGCCCGCGCCATGCGGGCAGACAAACACTACGACTTGCGTCATCCCAAGTCCTCCTCCCACGGCAATCAGCGCCCCACACCCGGCGACGCGTCGGCCCCTCGCCGGATCGTGAGCACGGCGCAGGGTGCCTGTCGGACAACGGCCTCCGCCGTGCTACCGAACAGAAGGCGCCTCAAGCCCGTCCGTCCGTGACTACCAATGACGACGAGGTCGGCACCCCACTCGTGCGCCGCCGCGACGATCTCGTGGCCTGGCCGACCCTCGCGGACCAGCGCCTCGACCCCCTCCCCTTCCGGCAACATGGCGCGCGCCCGCTGCAACAACGCCGCCCCTTCGCGGCGGAGATCGTCGAGCAACTCAGAGGCTGAGATTCCCTCTGCCGTCGTGGCGGCCAGCGACGGATCGACGACGTGGACGAGGGCCAGTGCGGCATTGAGCGCTCGCGCCAGGCCGGTACCGACGAGCACCGCTGCCGCCGCCACGTCGCTGCCGTCGGTCGCGATCAGGATGCGGGAGAACATGCGCGTTCCTCCCTGATGAAGGTCAAGCAGGCCGCCGCCATGCGGCTCTTGCCCGCGCCGTGCGGGCAGACGAAGAGGATGTCGTGCGTCATGTCGATCTCCCTTCTCACATGCGCGGGGCGGTCCCGACCCGCGCGGTTTGCCAGTTTCGGGGGCGTCACCACTGTCCGAGCAGCCTTGCAAGATGCGCCTGCGCCGCCGTGCGATACTCCGGCGCGGTGGCGATTACGGTCATATCCATGAGCGCCTGCGTCACCCACCAGACCGCGATGAACTCGTTATCCACCGGCCCGTCGGTGATGTAGCCCGCGAACAGCGCCTCGCGGTCGGCGGGGTCGCGCCAGCGCCGCAGGTCGAGCGCCGGGTGGCTGATGTAGGCGTCGCCGAAGTCGATTGTCCCGGTGTACGCGCCGGTGGCCGGGTCCACGAACGTATGCTCCGGGGCCGGGTTCGAGTGCAGGGCAACGCGGACATTGCTGGCGGGGAGCGCCGCCAATGCCCGTCGCGCCACTTCCTCCGGCGCAGTCGCCAGCCCCCAGGCGTCGCCCGCTGTCACCGCCGTCGTCACTGCATCCTCGAATGCTTCGGCGAGCCGGTCGCGCAGATCGCCCGGTGCGCGGTCGCCGGGGAAGAGGTCGCTGGCGGTGATCTCGTCCTGGGGGATGGCGTGGATCTGCCGCAGCACCCGTCCCAGGTCGTGGAGCAGCGCTTCGCGCGCGGCCCCGACGAGCGTCGCGCGGCGCACGGCGATGCCGGGCATGCGTGTCAAGCAGGTGTACTCGACGCCCCCTTCCTTCCCGTAGCCGAGGACGCGCGGCACCGGGATGTCGGGGTAGCGCGCGAGCTGCGCCAGGAAGAAGACTTCCTTCGCCTGGCTCGTCCGCTCACGTAGGCGGTGCGGACGCTGGGTCTTGACGATGACGCCCTCGTCGATGGCGTAGGTGCGCGCCTCGCCGCCCGTCTCATCCACCTCGCGGACGGCTTGGGCAGTGGGGATGTGCCGCCGCACCAGCGCGAGCACGATTGCGGTGTCCAGGATGGGGTCCGGTGCGTCGGGTTGCAGGTAGACGTCCTTGGGCATGGTCATTCCCTCCGCTCAATTGGTCGTGGACTGGTCCGTACCCTGTTCTATTGCCCGGCCTGATCGCCACATCTGTAGCGCGCCCAGGACACCATCCGCGATCCGGCCGGGGCGCTCCCCGATCCCCCTCAATGGTCGCGTCGCCCCGTGCGTCACCACGCGGCCGAGGGCCTCTCCCCAGGCCGTCTCGACCGCCAGATCGACCGTCTTGCCCACGACGAAGTTGGGGCCGAGACCGATCGTCAGCGGGGCCAAGCCATGCTGGGTCTTGAGGCGGTTGCGCTTGCGCATCGGTGCATCAACCAAGACGATGGGCCGCATCGCCGTGAGCACGATCGATAACTCCGCTCGGCGAAGGCCATGCCCCGCCGGGTCACGACCTGCGGCTGACTCTCCTGGAGCACGACCTCCACGCCGCCCAGGAACAGGCGATGGGCACCCGCCGAGGTGACATCATTCACGCCGTGGATCACCACTCGACGCATCGGCCGGTCCTCTTCTTTCACCGGGTATGCGCGTGCGGACTTCCCGACAACGCCGCTCTCGTGGATGCCCTTCATGCCTCGCGCCAATCCCACCCGGCGCCCTCCAGCTCGACCAGCGCGGCGAAACGCCCGCCGCGCCGGATGAGTTCGTCCGGCGGACCCTCCTCGACGACCCGGCCCGCGTCGAGGACGATCACCCGGTCGGCCGCGCGCGCCGTCGCCAGCCGGTGCGCCACCGTCAGGACCGCGCGCCGCCGGCCCCGCACGTCCGCGCGCAGCGCCGCCCAGAGGGCCGCGTCGCTGGCGCTGTCGATCGCCACCGTCGCCTCATCGAGCAGCAGCACCGCCGGGTCCCCGACCAGCGCGCGCGCCAGCGCCAGCAGCTGCCGCTGCCCCGCCGAGAGCTGGACCCCGGCCCCCCGGCCCGTGCCGCGCAAGGGGGTGTCGTACCCCTCCGGCAGGTCGGCGATCAGTTCCGCCGCGCCCGCCAGGGCCACCGCACGCTCGACCGCCGCCTGCGGGATGGTCGTGTCGCCGAGGGTCAGGTTGTCCCGTACCGTGCCGGTGAAGAGTTGCACCTGCTGGGGCACCACGGCCACCACGCCGCGCCGCTCGTCGTCCGCCACGGCGCGCGGGTCGCGACCACCGACGGTGACGGTCCCCGTCCAGGCGGGATAGAGCCCGGCGACGAGCTGGACGAGGCTGGTCTTCCCCGCCCCGGTCCGCCCCACCAGCGCCACCTGCTCGCCCGGCCGCACGGCGAAGCTCGCCCCGTGCACCACCGGGTGCCCCGGCGCGTAGCCGAAGACGACGTCGCGGACGGCGAGCCCCCCCGCGCCCGGCGAGGCGGGCGCGGACGACGCACGCTCCTCGGGCGGGAGGGCCAGCACCTGGACGATGCGCTCGATGCCCGCGAGCGCGCCCTGGACCGTCTGCCAGTCGTCGCCCAGCGCCGTGATCGGCTCGAAGAAGCGCCCGAAGACGAGCACGAAGGCCGTCAGCGTGCCGATCGAGACGCCCCACGCGGCGACGAACCCCGCCGCCCCGGCCCAGAGCAGGAGCGCCGTGGCGGCGGCGGCGAGCAGGGTCGTCAGCGGGGTGTAGAGGGACGCGTAGACCGTCGAGCGGTTCGAGGCCAGGAGCGCGTCGCGCAGGGCCAGGCGGCAGCGCGCCACGAAGGTCGCCTCGCGCCCGAACGCGCGGATCACGTCCACCCCGCCGATCGTCTCCTGGAGGTGGGTGTTGAGCAGCCCGACCGCCCGGCGGTTGGCGCGCTCGGCGGCGCGCACGCGCACCTGGAAGAAGCGGGTGAGCGCCACCAGCGGGGGCACCGTCAGCAGCGCCACCAGGGTGAGCGGCACGCTCAGCAGGAGCATCGCGCCGAGCGCCGTCAGCAGGCGGACGAGGTTGCCCACCAGGTTGATCGCCCCGGTGGAGAAGAGGGTGTCCACCGTCTCCACGTCGGCCGTGCAGCGGCTGATGATGTCGCCGAGCGGCGTCCGGTCGTGGTAGCCGAGCGGCAGGCGCTGGAGGTGGGCGGCGAGCCGGACCCGCAGCGCGCGCAGGGCATCCTGGGCCACGAGGGCGGTCAGATAGAGGGCGACGAAGTTGACCGCCTGCGCCGCGACGACCGCGCCGAGGTAGAGCAGTCCGAGCGCGAGGAGGCCGTCGGCGCGGCCGACCGTGAGGTGCTCGTCCACCACCCGCTGCACGATCAGGGCCGGGGCGAGGTCGAGCGCCCGCGCGGCGATCAGGCTCGCGGTGATCAGCGCGAGGACGCCGCGCCAGGGGCGCAGGACCGGGCCGAGCGCGGCCCAGGTCGCCCGGCGGGTGGCCGGGGCGGCGTCGGCGACGATCCCCGCGCCGCTCATCGCGGCACCTCCGCCCCGGTGTGCCCGCCCGCCCGTTGCTGGGCGCGGTAGATCCGCGCGTAGAGCCCGCCCGCCGCGACCAGCGCCGCGTGCGTCCCCGCCTCGGCGATCCGCCCGCCGTCGAGCACGACCACGCGATCGGCCAGCGGGAAGGCGGTCAGGCGGTGCGAGCAGAGGACGATCGTGGCGCGGCGCTCCGGGGGGGCGGTCGGCCCGAACGCGTCGCGCAGCCCGGCGATCAGCCGCGCCTCGGTGTCCACGTCGACGGCCGAGAAGGGATCGTCGAGGACGAGGAGCCCGGGGGCGGCCGGGGCGGCGGCGGCCAGGGCGCGCGCGAGCGCGATCCGTTGGCGCTGGCCGCCCGAGACGCGGAGGCCCAGCTCGCCGACCGGCTGGTCCAGCCCGTCCGGGAAGCCCCGCAGATCGTCGGTGAGCGCCGCCAGCGCGACCGCTCCCTCGACCGCGCGCGCCTCCGCCGCGGTCGGGGTGGCCCCCGGCGGCGCGAGGAGGACGTTCTCGCGGACGGTGCCGGAGAAGAGGAAGGGTTCCTGGGGCAGGAGGCCGATGCGGGCGGCCCGCGCGGCGGTCGACAGTTCCTCGAGCGGGTGCCCGTCGAGGAGGACCTCGCCCGCCGCGCGTGGCAGGAGCCCGGCCAGCACCTGCGTGAGCGCGCTCTTGCCCGCCCCCACCGGCCCGGTCACCGCCACGAGCGCCCCGGCGGGGATCTCCAGCGAGATGGCGTCGAGGGCGGGGGCGGCGGTGCCGGGGTAGCGGAAGGTCACCCCCCGCAGGCTGACCGCGAGCGGGCCGCATGGCACGTCCGGTGGTGCAGGACGGGGCTGATCGAGCCCGACCAGGCGATCGGTGCGGAAGGAGGCGCGGCGCGGCTCGCCGGTCACCGGGAGGGCCGGGGCGAGCCAGGGGCGCAGGCGCGCGTAGGCCGCCCCGCCGCTCTGCACCGAGTTGACCAGCTGCGGGAGGCGGAAGCCCCGCCCGATGAAGCGCCCGTAGAGCTGGAGGAAGGCGACGAAGGCCCCGACCGTCAGCCCGCCCGCCACGACCCGCGCGCCGCCCTGCCAGATCAGCAGCACGACGCCCCCGGTGATGAGGAGTTGGTAGAGCGGCTGGAGGCCGGTGCGCAGCCGCACGACGCCGAGGTTGGCGGCGGCCTGGTCGGCCGCCAGCGCGGCGACCTGCGCGACCGACGCGTCGGCGCGCCCGAAGAGGCGCAGCAGGCGGATGCCGGTGAGCTGCTCCTGGATCAGCCCGGTGAGGGCGGCGTTGGCCTCGCGCGCGGCGGTCGTGCGGCGGGTGACGCCGCGCCCGGTCGCGTAGCCCAGGAGCAGCGCGAGCGGCGCGGGGGCGAGGGCGAGGAGCGCCAGGCGGGCGTCGAGCAGCAGCATCGCGACGATGAAGGAGAGGGAGAAGAGGACGGTGTCCCAGGTCTCGATGACGAACTCGCGCACCCCGACGCCGAGGACCTCGACGTCGCCGCCGACCCGCGCCATCAGGTCGCCGATCGGCGTCCGGTGCAGGTCGGCCAGCGGGCGGGCGAGGATGCCGCGCACCGCGTCGGCCCGCAGGTTGGCCCGGATGCGCGCGTTGGCCGTGCCCAGCCGCCAGCGCTTCAGCATGCGCGGCCCCTCGCTCAGGAAGGTGCCGCCCAGGAGCGCCAGCGCCGCCCAGCCGACGGTCGAGGCTGGCGCTTCCCCGCGCTGAAAGGCGAGGGCGGTGTCGATCGCGCGCCCCAGGAGCAGGGCGGGCAGGACGACCGCCGTGTTCATGATGATGCCAGCGAGGGAGCCGAGCGCCAGCTCGCCGGCGACCTGCCGGAAATAGGGGCGCAGGTCCCACAGATAATGGCTCATCGCGACCCTTTCAGAAGAAGACGCCGGTCGAGTGTTGCCGAGACTGCCGACAACAGTGCGGGCACGATGACCCACCTCAGATAAACACGACGTTTGTGACGACCACCGTGAGGGCGACGAATCCGCTCGTCGTGAGCCAGCGTCGCCCGACTCCGACATCCGCCCCCGTCCCCATCGCTACCCCTCCGGCATCCTTGCGCCGATCGAGGTGCAGCGTTGTCAGCGCGAGCAGGGTAAGCCCGGCTACGGCACCACCGCCGATGTCGGCGACGCTGACGCCGGGGAGGAAGTCGTCATTGAGCAGCCATGCGTTGCTGAGGAGCCGCCAGGCAATAATGAGGAGGCCTACCGAGAGCGCGGGTACCATGACCACAGGCTGCGTTAGGCCCCCGGCGTCCCGGCGAAGCCGCCAGGCAAGCACCACGCCCGTGATGATCGCGCATGCAAGGGCGGTCACCAGGATCCGTCCCAGCGAGAAGACGGCCATGCTCCATCCTTTCATAGCAGACTGCGCCGCCGATACGCTGGGGTGCCCGATCGCGACGTGCTGCGTCAGCGGCCTCCCCGCCCGGCTCACCCCTGCTCGGCCGCCAACTCGGCGTAGAGCGCATCGTAGATCAGGGTCCCCCGCTCGAGCGCGGTTTGATCGTCCGGGCTGATCCGGCGGATGCCCTTGCAGACCGCGTCCAGGCCCGGTGCCACCGGTTCGAGCGCGATCTCCTGGACGGTGTCGACCTCGTCGATCATCCGCGCCAGGCGTTGCAGGACCGGGTCGGTCAGGTGGTAGGCCCCGACGAGCGCGTGGAAGCTACTGTGGCCCTGATGGTGCGAGAGGGGCACCCCCGGGATATCGAACGGCTCCGCGCCCGCAGGGAGCGGCGACTGGCCGCGCGGCACGAAGAGAAACTCCGCCCCTGGGTCGATGCAGCGCCGGATCAGCCAGGCGCAGCCGATGCGATCGACCCCGATCTCCTCCCACGTCACCCACTGCATCGGTCGTCTCCTCCTTGCGCGGCGAGTAGCGCTGCGCGGACCTGCGCGCCGAGGGGCGCGTGGCAGTAGTCCAGCGCCGTCGCCTGCTGGTAGCGGCGCGCGAGCGCGGCCAGATCGGCGTGCCCCCGGCGCACCTCGGCCAGGATGGCGGCGTAGGCGACGTCCGCCTGTTCGCGAAACTGCCCGATGAGGGGCGCGTCCGCGCCGATCTCCACCTCCGAGCGCCAGACCGTCGCCTCCCCGCCGCCCTCGATGATCTCGGCAGCCAGCCATTGGAATTGCTCGCGCGTCGTCGCGTTTGCCGGGAGGACCCAGACCCCGTCGTGCAGCACGATCGCGCCGAGCCGCTTCAGCTTGCGCCAGGTGGCGACCCGCAGGGCGCTCGGCTCGGCGGGAATCCGAAACATCAACATGAGCCATGAGGCCATCCGAACCATCTCCCGCCGCGACCCTGCGGTGTAGCTGTAACACACGTTACAGTATAACGACCGGCGGGGTCGCATGCAATACGCGCCGGGGAAATATTTGACGTCCGTTACATCTCCTGGCGGGAGCGTGAGGGCTCGGCTATAGGCCACCACTCGTCGCCCGCCGGGACGGATACGCATCTGGCGGTGTTCTCACTCCGCTCGGCGTCCCGGCATTCCTACGTCGACGGTCCTCGTCGCGATCCCACGACAGGAGATTCCCTTGACCCCGCTCGCGTCATAACTTACCCTAATATCCATTAGGTTGAGCCAGCGCTGCGGGGCAGGGCGACGGATTCATTCGACATAATGTGACGAGGGGGGGCGGCAATGACCGATACGATGGATCCGGTGGTCGCGGGGGCGGCGGCACGCTGGTCGACCGCGCTGGCGGTCGGGGCCGAGCCACGCGCGGCCCAGGTCGACCCGACCGCCGCCTACCTCGCGAGCCTCTCGCCCAAAGGACGGCAGACGATGCTCGAGCGCCTGCGTGCGGTCGCCGCGCTGCTCGACGTGCCGTACGAGCAGATCGTCTGGCACGAGCTCCGCTTCCAGCACGTCGACGCCCTCCGCCAGCGCCTCCTCGAGCAAGGCCGCGCCCCGGCGACGGTGAACCTGACCCTGGCCGCGCTGCGCGGGATCGCCCGGTACGCGCGCAACCTCGGGCTCCTGACCGCCGAGGAGCACGACCGCCTCCGCGACGTCAAGGGCGCGCGCGGGTCGCGGCTGCCGGCGGGGCGCGCGGTGCTGGCCGGGGAGCTGGGGGCGCTGGTGGCGGCCTGCGCCGCCGATCCCACCCCGGCGGGCGTGCGCGACGCGGCGATCTTCGCGGTGCTGTACATCGGCGGGATCCGCCGCAGCGAGCTGGCCGGGCTCGCCGTCGCCGATTGGACGCCGGCGCCGCCGACGCTGCGCATCCGCCACGGCAAGGGCGACAAGGAGCGCCTCGTCCCGCTCGTCGGCGCGGCGGCCCGGGCGCTCGACAGCTGGCTGGCGCTGCGCGGCGCCCGACCGGGCGGGCTCTTCCTGGCGGTCACCCGCCATCACGCCATCGTGGGCACGGGGCTGACGAGCCACGCGGTCTACAACATCCTGGCGAAGCGCCAGCGCGAGGCGGGGGTGGCGAAGCTGTCGCCGCACGACTTCCGGCGCACCTTCGTCGGGGATCTGCTCGACGCGGGGGTCGACCTCAGCACGGTGCAGCAGCTGGCCGGGCACGCCAGTGTGGCGACGACCGCGCGCTACGACCGCCGCGGCGAGGCGACGAAACGCCGGGCGGTCGAGGCGCTCCACTTCCCCTATCGGGGATAACTCTCCCATTATTGCCGCATGTTGTTAGGATCAGAATCCACCGGCACGTCGAAGTGTGATGTATGCTCAATGATCGCTAGCGAAAGTTGGCGTACGTTATAAATTTATTATGGGGATAAGGGAAAAGGGCTGCCGATCGGGAGTATTTCTCAATTCGTTCGGTACCGTGCGCGCGCATGCCGCCCGCTTCTTCGCCCGCTCCAGTGACGCGCACATGGCCCGCGCGGGGCGGCGACGCGCTCCCGCCGACCCGCGGCGCAGCACCTGGCCGCCCGCCCGCCGTGCCGCCGCCTGTGGCGCGCCCCGGACGACCCGGCGTCGAGCCGCGACCACTCGCCGGGTCGCCCCGCTGTCGCGCCGTCTCGTTTGACAAACTTGCACCTATTGGTCTATAGTAAATATGTCAACGATTAGCGCGAGGATACGGGAGGTACGGCGATGGTGGTCCGGGAACGACACGACGAAACGGGCACGGAACGCGAGGCGGCACGCTTCGTGTTCGCCGCGCCGCCGAGCGCCGGCCTGGCCTTCGAGCTCGAGGACGCCGTCGCCCTCCCTCGCGCCGATCGCGCGGCACTGGGCGAGGTCTCGCGTTTCTGGGATCAGTTCAATGACAAGTCGCTCCTGCGCGGCTCGCTGGCGGTGCGGCTCCTGAGCGCCGTGAACGGCCTCCTGGAGCGGATGGACGAGCGTGCGCTGAAGGATGCGGGCACCGGATCCGGCGATGTCGAGGCCCTCATCGCCGCGCTCACCAGCCCGGCCGGAAGCGCACTCGGCGAACGCGATCTCGCCCAGCTACGCGGCGTCCTTATCAACCGCGAATTGCTCGCCGCGGAGGGCGGTACGGTCGGGCCGAACGGGGTGGCCCAACTCCTCGCCATATCCCGCCAGGCCGTCGCGCAGCGGGTCGCCCGCAACCGCCTGCTCGCCGTCGCGCCGGTCGGCGGGCGCCAGCGTTTCCCGGCCTGGCAGTTCGCGGACGGCGGCGTCCTGCCCGGCCTGGAGGACGCGCTGGCGATCCTGGCCGAGGGCGAGGTCGATCCGTGGGCCCGGCTCCTCTTCTTCCTGACGGAACAGGACGACCTGGCGGGTCCCCGCCCGCTCGACGCGCTCCGGCTCGGCGACGCGGCCGGGGTGGCGCGCGCTGCCCGGCGCTATGCGGGCGTCGCCGCCCCGGCGGTGGCCCGGTGACCGGAGGCGCGGCGCATCCCGAGCCGCCGACCGATCTGCACCTCCGGCCCCTGCCGCTCGCGCGCGAGTCCGGGCCGTGGGTGCGGGCGCACGCCCTCCGCAACGACCCGCTCTATTTCGGCACGAACGGGAGCGAACGTTTCGACGATCCGCTGCGCGCGTTCGGCGTGTGCTATGTGGGCGCCGACGATGCCTGCGCGTTCATCGAGACGGTGACGGTGGCCGCGCCCGCGCTCGCGGGCGGGCGGCGCACCATCCCTGCGGGATTCCTGGATCTGCGGGGCCGGGCGGAGGCGACATTGCTGGGTGCCGCGCCGCTGCGTCTCGTCGACCTCACCGGCCAGGGCCTGGCCACGCTCGGGGCGGACGCCGATCTGTGCAGCTGCCGCAACTACGGTGTCTGTCAGCGCTGGTCGCGCGCCCTCCACGAGCATCCCGAGTCTCCCGACGGCCTCCTATACCGCGCGCGCCACGACCCCTCGCTCCTCTCGGTGGCGCTCTTCGGCGACCGCGTCGACGGACGGATCGCGATGGCGCGACGCGGCGCGTGGGGCGATCGCGCGAACGCGGCCATCCTCGTGACCATCCTGCGCCGCTACCGCCTCGCGGAACAGTTGCGCGGCTGATCGCCCGCCGCGCGGGCGCCAAGACGCGGGTCCCCTCCCCTACCGATCCCAGCGGCCGTGGTCGGAGCGGGGCGATCGCTCGGCCGACAGGCGGGATCAACCGGCGCGATCGCCAGCCTCGCGGGCGGCGCGTGACCGCAGTGACGTCGGGCCGGGCGAGGTACGCCCGGTCCGACGACGAGAGCGACGAACGGATCCCGCATGTCGCGCCGGGGCGGCGCGGTGGCACTCGGCCCCCCGACCGGGTCTGTCCGGCCGCCACGCCCCCCGTGCGTACCCCCCGCACCACTCCTCCGACCTCGCGAGGTACCGGCAGCCCGGTGGGCATCGATACCCGGGCTCTCCCCGTCGACGCCACCCCCGAGCCCGTGGCCCGGCTCGTATCATGCGTCGTGGGATTTGATAGAAGCAATCCTATCCGCTACAAGTGTCGCGTCGCATGCGCGACACGTCGCGACCGGTCGGCAGGACGGGAGGCGAGATGCGTAGTCGGCTCAATCCACCAGCACCAGTGCCGTCGACGAGGCCCCCGCTGGTCCTGGTCAGGGGCCACCGGTCGATCCGGTGCTCGGCCTGGGAGCGGGTGGCCACCGATCCCCCGCGAACCTTGTGGCTCGCGAGATCAGTGGATGACGCGGGTGCTCACGGGTCTGTCCTGGCGACGAGATTGATCGGCGAGCCGAGCGCGGGACGCTGGGGCTTCGCCCTGAAAGCGCATGAGCCGGTCGCCTGGCCGTCCCCGGCGCGGGGGACCGGTGGGCCGGATGGTCGATCCTGCCGCCCTACTACGACCGGCCTTCGGAGTTGTACGTGCTCGATCCCGACGGCCACCATCTGGTCCTCTGCCTGCCTCTAGCGAGCGAGGCGTCTCCCCTGTGGCCGCTGTCCTGGCTCTAAATCCATCCAGGTTGCTCCCACGCCGCAGTCCACGCTGCTGATCGCCCGCTCCCAGGCGAGAAGCACGCCGGGAAGGAGTGGTTGCGTCTCTCGCGGGTTGCTGCCGCGGCGCAAGGGAGCAACGACGTGGTGAATCGGGGAGGTGCGTGCCGTCGCCGGTTGACCGGTCTCGTCGCGGGCGTGCGCCGCGCCCTCCGCGCCTGCCTGTGGGCGAGGCCGGTGGCGGCGACGCAGGCGGCGGGGACAGGGCAAGACCGCATGCGCCGCCGGGCACAACTACTCGCCGAGCATGCCCTGCTGCGCCAGCAACTCGTCGTGCTGCGGCGGGGCGTCGCGCGCCCGGCCGTGACACGGCCGGACCGGGCGCCCCTGGTGCTGCTCGCCGGCCGCGTCCGGGCCTGGCGGCCGGCCCCCCTCCTCGTCCAGCCCGAGACGCTGCTGCGCTGGCACCGCGCCGGGTTCCGCGCGCTCTGGCGACACACATCGCGCCCGGGGCCGGGACGCCCGCCGCTGCCGGCGGAGACGGTCGCCCTGCTCCGGCGGCTGGCCGCCGCGGCTCCGCGCCGGGGCGCCGAGCGGAGCTGCGGCGAGCTGCCGAAGCCGGGTCTCCGCGTGGCCAAGCGGACCATCCAGACCGACGTGCCGACCGCGCGTGCCCCGCGCCCCCGCGGGCAATCCTGGGCGACTTTCCTGCGCAACCATGCCCCGGGCCTCGGG
>JAABUU010004932.1_pt1 | contig 15337 bp, 15 predicted proteins | sample 5559301 | NCBI WGS metagenome assembly JAABUU01 (sample SAMN10711884, study PRJNA513360) | rock metagenome | isolation source: Antarctica rocks | place: Antarctica: Victoria Land, Richard Nunatak white | reverse complement strand
AAAGCGTTGCGGGCGCATCCGGAGTGTCCCGGGTGGATTCGGCGGTACTCCCCGCACGCCTACACGGCGGCACTCACCCGTTGGGCTCAGGCCGGGTGGACGGCCCGCGACGTCGTCCAGCACCTCAACGACGTGACCACCACCGGGTTCCGGGTCTATGACACACCCCGCAACCCCGTCAAATACCTCCTCGCCCTGCTGCACCGCGGCGACATCGGTGAACGCCCCACCCTGTGGCGCGACGCTCACGCCGCCGCCGAAACCGCCGCCGCCGCCGAACGCATCGCCGCAGCACCCGCACAACTCGCCGCCGCCACCGAAGCCCGCACAATCGGCCGAGCCGCACTCAACGGGGCAGGGCGGGCCCAGGTCCGGGCGATCCTCACCGACCGCCAGAAGGGGGGTAGGCGGTGAGCGTGCGTGACGGAATGCGCAGCGGCTCAGCGGGGAGCACGCCACATACCCCACACACCGGGCCCGCCATGCGGGACATCGATCGAATTGGTGCAGGTGAAGCCAAACGTTTCATAGAACCCGATCAGCTTGTGCTGGGTGGCTTCCAGGTAAGCCGGTGTCCCGGTTTTGTCACAGTGGCGCAGCTGGGCACTGAGCAGGGCTGAGGCCAAACCCTGCCCCCGGACCGCCGCCACGGTGCCGAGCTTGTTCAGGTACCAGTGCGGTGCGGCGGGGTGGGTGCGGTCCAGGGCACCGCACACCGTAAGTGCTGCAGGCACCCGGGTCCGCAGCGCCGCGACGACAGCCGCGGCCATCGCCACCTGCTCCCGTCGTCTTGTTTGCGACTCGGTGGTGTCCGGTGGTTTCCACATGGCCGCCGCCTGGGGTTGCTCGGCATTCTCGCCGATCATCTGTACCCCACCGGCGGGCAGGTACTCATGGGACAGCTGCACCACGAACAACGACGCAGTCGCCGCGCGGCGCGCGCGGAGCGGCTGCATCCAGTAACGGTGCGCTCCACACCCCCAACCTCGCAGCACGATCGGGCCGCCCACCGCAGCGTCACGCTCACACAGGGTCACAAGCCCACTACGCTGGCACACCGATCCAACACCCCGAGCGGTCGGACACCCAGCGTGAGGCGACGATGACCACGGAACGCGCCACCGGCGTACCGGGCACCTCGCTGCTCATCGAAACCCTGCTCCCCGGGCACCCACTGTGCTCACCGATCACGTGGCGTGGGTGCCGCTGTCCCGCATCGGCGGCACCCGCACCACCGCCGTAACGTCATCGTCGGACCCCGGGACACCCATCGCTTCCGTGTCACCGCGGCACCCGTGATCGGCCCCTCCGGGGCCGTCCACGCTGTGCAGCTGTGGACCGGTCCCCCAGACGCAGACCCGCCGCGACCGCCGAACGTGGCCGCCATCGAGTGGTCAGCTACCTCGCGGCTCATCGAACTCAACGCCGAAACCCGCGACCCCGACGAGGACTACCCTTTCGCCGGGCGGGTGAGTCTTCCCGCACCAGAAGCCTTCCGCCACGTCGCCCGCTTCGACGCGGCCATGAACCTCATCAGCAAAGCGCTCGAACCGGTTCCCGAGGACCGCTGGGAGGGCACGGCACCGTCTACGGCCCGCACAGTCTGCGCACCGTGCACCTGGCGATGCGCAGCATGCCCGCACCCCACCACCACGCCTGGCGGGGCATCATCCACGACGTCACCGACACCGTGACGCCCGCAGAACCCACCCTCGCCTCCATCGTCCTCTCCGCCGCGATGGCCGGGCGGGCACCCACCGCGGTCGCGCTGATGGACGTCGAGCAGGCCCGGCTCATCACCTGGTTCACCGATCCGGTCCCCGGCATCCAGTGGAAAGGCACCCACGACGACCGCGACACCCCGCACCCCGATGACGTCGTCCGCATCTTCCAAACGATGCAACGCCTCCGCACCGGCGGCGAGAAGACCGCCGCCATTCCCGGTGTGCGCCTACGCCGCCTGCACGGCGGCTGGACCGTCGTCGATGCCCGCATCACCGTCGTCCCCACCACCGGGCCGATGATGGTGCTCGCCGAAATGACCCTCGTCGACACCCTCCGCTGAAGCGTCCCCCTGACACGGCGTGCAAGTCCGCCAAGTGCAGGAGTCGCTAACACCACTACTAGTGTCGTTAGCACCGAAAACAACCAGAAGGTTCGGCGAGGTGGGAAAGAACAAGCTCAACAGCCCCAGCGAAGCCGGGACCATGGACTATTGCGCTGGCGTACAAGGATTCCGCAGCACGCGGGAGCCGCCCGGCGCGGGCTCTTCCTCCCGCACCGGACGACTACCAACACCCAAACTGTAGCAGCATGAGTCGCTCATGTGTTCGATGCGGCGGCGTAAGGTGGCATATCCGCGGACGCCGACTTACCGCGAGGTCAGGCCACCGCTCCCGGTGACGATCAACCTCAACCAAGCGATCGCCCGCGACAACCCACCACTGCGCAGCGCGAACCCGCTATGGGTTACCGCGTACAGCATCAAGCTCACCGGCTACTGCCCCGGGCTGCTGCACGCCTGGCTGCGGCTGAGCACCAGGGGTTTGGCTCGCGGAGTGCTCCTGCATCGTGCACAGCCCCAACAACGACGCCCGCCACTACCTGCGGCAATGGGTGCCGGCCAGCGCCATCACCCCCGAGCAAGAGCCACCAACGGCAACAACGCAGAACGCTTCTCGTCGACGTGAGAGCCGTTCCGGCGTGGGTAGCTCCCGCCGATGCACCTGGCAGCGGGGTCGCCATCAGAGAGCGGGGCGCTCGCCGTCCCCCGCACCCCCCGGCAGCCACCAAGGAGAGTCCCCGACCATCCGAACACCGGGCTGGCAGGAGGCGGATACCAGGTGGTGGCCTCCCCGCCGACCGGCAAATGCCTACCTGAGCAAAGCCCGGAGCCGCAAACGAAAACCGTGTTTGCACCCCCGACCCCCGCCCAGGTCGAGACGGCACCAGCCGACGGGGAAAGACCACCACCCCACCCCCGGCCGACAACAACAAAAACACACCCCACCAGCCCAAACACCTTGACAACTCCCAACACTAACGGTACTGGTAGAGCTGTAAGCGACACAGAACGTCGACCGAAGAACGCAGCATGACCTCCATCCCGACATCACAGCGACTCGTCGACTACCTGGCCGAAGAGCTGGTCGAGGCCACTCTCACCCTCCTGCGCTGCTCTACACCCCCGAAGACGCCCACTAAACCGGCCGAAGACTACTGTTAGCACCGTCAGATACGAAAGAGACACCATGGTTACCGACACAAGACCATCGGGGAACTCGCCGAGGACTACGCCCGCCACCTCGCGGTCGCCGTACTCAAAGCCGGGCCATGCGGGCGGGTACACGTGCGGCCCGGCGACCCAGACACCACCACCACCGCGTGGAACCTACATCTTCCCTGGCCCTCGCTACGGCTGCATATCTGTCGCAGCGAGGTCGCCATCTACTGCATCCCCACCAATGAGGGCATCGTCCTCGTCATCCTCGCCATCCTCGCGCCCGGACAACCTCAGCGATGGCTCCCCACCTACGGCACGGCAGCCGAGGACTTCGCCGTCCCCGCCTACACGATCGCCCGCGACCTCGTTGCTCACTAATAACACTACTGTTACCCCCATTAAACCCCTCAGAGAGGTAGCTCCATGACCGACACCACGAACACCCCGACCATCGAGCTCGTCGACACCAACGTTCGCCACGAGGCACGCCTGGACGCCGAGTTCACCGCGAGCATCAAAGAACACGGCGTGCTCGTCCCGGTCGTCGCGATTCGCACCACCACTGGCGAGCTGCGCGTGTGATTCGGGCACCGCCGCACCATCGCTGCGGTGCAGGCCGGGCTGAGCGTCGTCGTCGTCGTCGTCGTCGTCGTCGCCGCCGTCGCCGTCGCCGCCGACGAAGCCAGCAAGGACGAGGCCACCGTGCAGCGGCTGGTCGGGCAGTACGCGGAGAACGAGTACCGCACCGGGCTCAGCAACGCCGAGCGGGTCGACGTGTTCGCGCAGATGGTGGCCTTCGGTGTCTCGGCAGCCAAGATCGCCAAACACAGCAAAGCGAAGAAGTCCGAGGTCGACGCCGCTCACCGTCGCCAACTCCGATCTGGCGAAGGTCGCCACCGCACGCACGATTGGCTCACCCTGGGCGATGCGGTAGTCCTCACCAAATTCGAGGACGACCCGGACGCGGTCGAGCAGTTCGTCGCCGCCGCCGAGACCGGCCGGTTCGCGCACGTCGCGCAACGGCTACGCAACGACCGCGAGGAACGTCGCGCCCGCGAGCAGTCCATCGCGCACCTGACCGACGCCGGGACGTGCGTGGTCGAGACCGACCACGACGCCGCCATACCCCTGTACCGGCTCCGTGGCACCGAGGGCGGCGAGGTCGCCGAGCAGGCCCACAGTGAGTGCCCCGGCCGGGCCGTGCAGATCCGCACCGCCCACGGCTACGTCGACCCCACCACCGGGCAGCCGCCCGCGTGCAACGGGCGCGGAGCCGCAGCCCAACAGATGTGCGCCGACGACTGCACCGCCGAGGACGACGAGGACCGCGAGGACGACACCGACGTGGTACGGCGGGCCTACCCCACCACCCAAGAGGTGTGCATCGACCCCGAAAGCCACGGGCACACCGTGCGCCGCTACGACGCCAACCCCTACGGACAGGAGAGAAAGAAGGCGGCGGAGATGAGCGACGACGAACGCGCCGCCGCCAGCGCCGCCCGACGCGACACCATCGAGTCCAACAAAGCATGGGCAGCGGCCGAGCCCGTCCGCCGGGAATGGCTCACCCAGTGGGCCACCCGCAAGACCCGGCCCAAAGGTGCCGGGGCATTTTTGGCCACCACCCTGGCCACCGACCCCGACACGGTGACCCGCATCGGCGGCAACCACCTGGCCGCGACCCTGCTCGGCCACACCCCCGGGCAGTATGGCCGCAGCAGCGACCTCACCGCCGCGATCGCCAAGGCCAGCGACACCCGAGCCCAGGTCATTACCCTCGTGCTCGTCCTCGCCGGGTACGAGGACTCCCTGTCCCGAGAGGACTGACGCACCGTGCGCGAGAGCCCACGCCGCTACCTCGCCAGCCTCGGCTACCCCCTCTCCGACGTGGAGCACCGCGCCTGCGGAGTGGAGCCCCTGCCCACCTAAACAACTATTACTAACGGCACTGATCACACGATCAGTGCCGTTAGCGGTAGCTCTCCTAGCTCCCATAGCTCCACCCCATCCTGGGGTCGGCCCACCGGGGCCGGCCCCACCCGAGAAAGGACCCCAGCCATGACCACCACCGCACCGCATCAATACTCCCCCCGCAGCACCCACACCCAGCACCGCGCCGCCGTGCTCAGCGTCGACCCCGCGATGGCCGAGCACCTCGCCGCATTGCACCCCGACCTGCGGGCCGCCGTGCTCACCCATCTGCCCCGGCACCAGCGAGGGCGCAGTCCGGGACTGCGACGCCCTGCTCGTCCTTGGGGAGGGCGACAACATCTACATCAGCACCGACCGCACCGACGACCACCTGCGGTGGTGAGCCCGCAAGCTGCACGCCACGCGCACCCTGCAATGGGCCGACCCGCACACCACACCCCTGCTGCGCCGCCTGCTGGCCCGGCACTTCCACTGACCCGTTCACCCCGGTGCGAACAGTGCCGCTAGTGCATGCAGTAGTGTTAGCACTAACAGAACGGAGAGTATATGAGCTGCCGAATCTTCGCCGTCTGCAACCAGAAGGGTGGCGTCGGGAAAACGACGGTCACCGTCAACCTGGCCGCCGTCCTCGCCGGTCGGGGTCACCGGGTGTTGCTCATCGACGCCGACCCGCAGGGCAACGCCACCAGCAACCTCGGCATCGAGGACAGCCCGCCGTTCACCCTCAACGACGTGTTGGCCATCGACAAACGCACCGGGCAGGTCATCGCCGGAGGGATCAGCGAGGCCGTGGTCGCGGCGGGGGAGGGGTGGAAGGGCATCGACCTGGTGGCCGGCGAGCTGGCGCTCGCCGGGCGGGAACAGGACCAGGACCTCGGCCGGGAGTATCGGCTGCGCACCGCGCTGGAAGGGGTCACCGAGCACTGGGACGTCATCCTCATCGACTGCCCACCCAGCCTCGGCCAGCTCACCGTAAATGCGCTCACCGCCGCCGACGCTGCCCTGTTGGTCAGCGAGCCCCGCGCGGCGAGCGTGGAGGGCCTTGCGCAGATGACCCGCACCCTGCACACCGTGCGCCAGCACTTCAACGACCGGCTGCAGTTGGCGGGGGTCGTCGTGAACCGCTACCGGCCCGACCGCCGCGACCGGGTGGAGTGGGCCGAGCAGCTGCGCACCGACTACACCACCCACCTCATCGAACCGTTCATTCCCGAGCGGGAGGTCGTGGCCACCGCCGCGACCGCGGCCGCACCGCTGTCCGCGTATGGGACCCGCGCTCAACCGGTCACCGACGCGCTCGCCGCGATCGCCACCCGCTTGCTGCCCGACTAACCCACCACAAGGAGACACCATGCCGCCGACCCGACGCCGCGCCACGAGACCCGATACCGATGCCCTCGCCGCCCTGCAGGGCGAGCAGGTCGGCGGACCACGGCTGCAGAAAGCACCCGTCAGCGACCCAGTGATCGACGCCGGACGGCGCAGCGAGGGAGCGCCCACGCACGCGGCGGCCAAGCCGGGCCGCGCCAGCGGGGCGGGGGGCAAGGAGAAGATCGGGTTCTACTGCCGCCCCGAGGACGCCAACCGAGCCCGTGCCGCCTACGACTGGACCCGGCCCCTGGAGCAACACCGGTCGTTGTCGGACTTCATCGCCTCCGCTCTCATGCGCGAGGTCCAGCGCCTGGAACGCAAGTACCACGACGGGCAGCCCTGGCCGCCGGTGTCGCCGGGGCAGCTGCCCACCGGCAAACCCGTCGGCTCCTAACAACCCACACCCAGCACCAGGTGCGATAGGGGAGCGGCTCGCGAGGGGACAGACCCGCGGAAGCACCCGGCTCGTACCTCCCCGGGCGCTGCTGTGACAGGCGCGGCCCGCTCGTCCCTCACAGGCGGCACCGGCGTGTTTCCCCGGCCGCCGGACTTCGTCAAGGGTGGGTGCCCCTACGGTGGTAAGGGGCCGATGACCGCTCCGAACCCTTTCCGGCACCAGGCCTCGCTGCGCTCGGTCCCTCCGGGAGTCCCGGAAACTTTTCTCGCTAACCCCCGCCCCTCCTCGCTGCGCTCGGACCACCTCCGAGCCCCTTGAGCACTTTGTGCCCGGGGGGCGACGGCCCGGGGAAATAGTTGGCAGGAACCCTCCTGCTACCCCCGTAGTCGAGTTGGTCCCGAGCCTCACGAGGACGGGGCACGCCATGACCACCACGAAGACCCGCACCCGCAAGGCCCGGAGCCAGCCCAGCAGCAGCGACCAGGACGAGAAGCTCACCGCCCTGCATGAGCAGATCACCGCAGGCGCGGCGACCAGCAGGGGTTAGTCCGGTTTAGGCTGCCTATTCAGGACCGACATGGAGGATGGGGTACCAGGACGGTCGGCGAGGGTCTTCCGGCCGGTGCCGAATCGGGTGGGGCAGCTGTTCGGATCGTCCTGGTTACCGGACCGTCATACAGGATTGATCCCGCACCGCCATGACCGCGTCAGGCTGGAGGCGCCCGTCGGCAACGAGCATGGACGGGCCGACCCGACTCCTACAGTGGTGTTCGTCGAGGGAGGGGAGCGGACGTGGACGTGGACGTGGACGTGGACGTTGAGATGATTGTGCGGCGGTTTTGGCGTTGTGTGTTCGACGAGGGTGACCTGTCGGTGGTGGAGGGCATGGTGACGCCGGAGTTCGCGTGGCGTGGCTCGCTGGGGACGCAGACCTTCGGGGTCCGAGATTTCCTGGCCTATGTGCGGGCCGCGCAGCAGTCCATGCCGGATTTGGCCGTCGGGTTGGACGAGCTGAGTATGCCCGGTGAGCAGGTCTGGACGCGGATGACGTTTACCGCGACGCACCGGGGCACACTTCTGGGGGTTCCGGCCAGTGGCCGCGCGCTCAGCTACCAGGGGCTTGCGGTGCATGACCTTCGCGGCGACGTCCTGAGCCGGGTGTGGGTCGTCGCGGACACCTTGGATCTGCACCGCCAGCTGGTCGGTGAGGCTTGATCAGAACGCTCACACGCTGGGATCGGTGGTGGGGGTGGCGAGCGTGGGTGGTTGGCAGCCGGTGGCGCAGCATTTGCCGGGTTGGCGGCTGGACAGTGGCCGGTTGCCTGATACCCCGCGGTCGAGGAGGTTCTCGACCAGCTGGGTTTTCTCCGGGATGGGGTAGTTGCGCCAGATCTCGCGTTTCATCGCCTCAGGCGATCCGCCGCCGTGTAGGGAGATGATGGAGTACCACCCGGCCTGGTAGGAGGCGGTGAGGTCCTCGACCATGCGGCTGACGGCGAGGCGTTTGTCGGTGGGGATGTCCGGGCGTCCGCCGAGGACTGCGTTGAGGGCGGCGGCGGTTTCGGGGTTGTGGTCTTCATCAGGTCCGGGCAGGGCCACGACGAGTCCGCCGGAGACGTAGTGGGCGATGCGGTGCATGTCATAGATCTGGTTAGCGAGCAGCAGCTTGCCGATGTTCGCGAACACCGCGTCGGGGATGACGGTCCCGGACTCGTGGGGGGCGGCGTAGGTGGATGCCGCCACCCCGCAGGCGTAGAAGCCCTCGACCACGGTGATCAGCTCGACCATCTGATCGCGGATATGACTGTGCCGGTCAGGATTCAGACCGTTGGCCTCGATCATCAGGGCACCGGCACCGATCAGCAGGTCACCGAACCCGGCGCGCGCCCCGATGCAGGAGTGCCGGTGGTGGGTGGCGTAGGTGGTGGTCAGGAAACCGGCCGTCTCATACTCACCGGCGAGGAACACGCGGTCGTAGGGCACGAACACGTCCTCGAAGATCACCACCCCGGTGGATTGGCCGTAGCGGGCGGAGAAGGTCGCCGCTTTCTCCCCGGGTCGTCCGGCGGGGCGGGCGACGATGGTGATTCCGGGGGCGTCGATCGGGATCGCGCAGGCCACCGCGAACTCGGCGTCCTCGGCTTGCATGGTGCGGCACGGCATCACCAGGAACTCATGGACGTAGGGGGCGCCGGTGACGATGGCCTTGGTACCGCGTATCACGATCCCGTCGGGGCGTCGTTCGGTGATGTGCACGTAAACGTCGGGGTTCGCTTGCTGCCCGGGACGCTGGGCGCGGTCACCCTTGGCGTCGGTCATCGCCACCCCCAGGGTCAGATCCTGTTCCTGCACACGCTGCAGGTAGGCGGTAAACCGCTGGTGGTAGTCGGTGTGGTGCTCCGCGTCGGCCTGGAAGGTGGCCTGATGCAACGCCGACAGCGCGTCGTGGCTGAGGTAGCGCTGCGCGCACCCCGATTCCTGACACACCAGCCGGACCGCTTCAAGTTTAGCCAGCAGGTCGGCTGGGGTTTCGTCGATGTGGATCATCCGGTTCACGGTGTGACCGCTACGGTTGCGCGCGGTCATCAGCTCCTTGTACTGCGGCTGCAGGGCAAGGTCGTAGGTCACCCCGATTGCGGCGATACCCGGGGCCAAGGCGGGAGAGTCCGCGACGCTGTCCACGGCGACGCCGTCGACAAACACCCGCGGCCGGTAGCCGCGCAGTGACTCGCGGAACCCCTCGGCAGACAGCAACATCAGCTTCTCCTTCGCGTTCGTGATGGCACAGGGATCCTCAGTCGAGTTTTGGGTGTGGCCGTGCGGTGTCGGGTCATCGGAGCTGGCCGTGCTCGACGATCGCGTCGGCGTCGGCGGAGGCGGGCAGGGTGCCGAAGGTCGGGGCCCAGTCGCCGCCGAGTCGGGAGGCGCAGAACGCGCCAGAGACGGCGGGCGGGGCGTGGCGTACCAGCAAGGAGCCCTGCACCGCCAGGGCCATGGCGCTGACCAGGCGTCGGCCGGTCATCGAGGTGGGGTTCATCGCCGCCCGCTCCAACTTCACCACCGCCGCGTCGAGGTGGGTGTCACTGCCGGTGGCGAGGCGCACCTCGTCGAGGTAGGGCTCCAGGGCTTTGGGTTCCTTCGCGAGGACTCGCGCCACGTCGGTGACCATCATGTTGGAGGTGCCCTCCCAGATGCCGTTGAGCGGGGCCTCCCGGTAGTAGCGGGGCATGACGTGTTCCTCGATGTAGCCGTTGCCGCCGAGGCATTCCAGTGCCTCGGCCACCACGACGGGTGCTCGTTTGCAGTTCCAGTACTTGCCGACCGGGGTGAGCAGGCGGGCGAGGAGCCGGTCGTCCTCGGTGTCGGAGTCGGCGCAGGCGGCGAGGCGGAACCCGAGGTGCGCCGCGGCGGACCACTCGAGCACCAGGTCAGCGAGGACATCGGCCATAACGGGGAGTTGCACCAGCGGTGCACCGAAGGCGTGCCGGGTGTTCGCGTGGTTCAGGGCCTGGGTCAGGGCCGCCCGGATGAGCCCGGCGGAGCCGACCGCGAAGTCGAGGCGGGTGAGGTCCGCCGACTCCAGGATCGTCGGGATGCCCCGCCCCTCCTCGCCGACCAGCACGGCCCAGGTGTTGTGGTACTCGATTTCGCTGGAGGCGTTGTTGCGGTTACCCAGCTTGTCCTTCAACCGTTGCAGCTGGAAGGAGTTGTGGGTGCCATCGGGTGTCCAGCGGGGCACGAAGAAGCAGCTGGGCCCAGCGTCGGCGTGCGCGACGGTGAAGAACCCGTCGCTCATGGGGACGGAGAAGAACCATTTGTGCCCGGTGAGCAGGTACGCCTGTCCGGGGCCGCGCCGCCCGGACTCCGGTACAGCGGTGGTCTGGTTGGCCCGAAGATCCGAGCCGCCCTGCTTTTCGGTCATCGCGAAACCGATGTGCGCCCCGGTTTTGGTCTCGACCGGGGCGAATGTGGGGTCATAGGCCAGGGCGGCGGCCTTCTCCGCCCACCCCTGCAAACCGGGGGCATCCTGCAGGATCGGGACGGCCGCGTAGGTCATGCCGGTCGGGCACGCGGTGCCCCCGTCGAGTTGGTTCCACAGGTAGGACAGCACCGCCCGCGCGACGTGCCCACCCGCGCCCGCCGCCACGGCATCGGGCGCCCAAGGCAGGGCGTGCACCCCGGCGGTGTAGGCGGTGTCCATCAGCTGGTGGTAGGCGGGGTGAAATTCCACCGCGTCCAAACGGCGCCCGGTGCGGTCCACCACCCGCAGCTCCGGGGGGTTGCGGTGCGAGAGCCGAGCGGCGTACTGGGCGTCGGCCCCCCACACCACCGCGGCGAGGCTCCGGGCCCGCTGCACCGCCCAGTCGGCGCCGTACTCGGCCAGGGCGAAGGAGGCGACCGTGTCACCGTCGAACGCATCGACATCGACGAGGTCTTCGACTTGGTTGAGGACCAGGTGGGTGGCACCGGGCACGGTGCGCTGCGGTGCGACCGGTCGAGCAGGCACGGTCAGGGGCGTGCGGCTGCTCGGCGGGGTGCTGGTCATCGTGGTGCTCCTCGCGTGGTGTGGCTCGATGGTGGTTCAGGTTTGGTCGGGGTGCAGGTTGAGCACGAGGAGAACGGCTGCCTCCGCGGTCTCCGTACCGCCCGCGCCCCCGGTGGCGGCCCGCTCGAGGGCAACCCCGAGGACGGTGGCCCAGAACGCCCTGGCTTCGGTGGCGGCACTGGTCCGCAAGGCCCAACCGTGCCGGACGAGGGTGTCGGTCACCGCACGCTCACCCTCGGCGTGCAGCCGGGCGAACGTGCCCGCGATCGTCGGGGCCAGATCGGGTCGAGTGCGGGCCAGCAGCATCGCCTCCACGAAGATCAGCAGACCCGGTGCGCCGACAGCAGTACCGACGATCGCCCGGACATAGGCCTCCGGGGTCCCTGCCCCCGCTCCGGCGGCCTCGACCTCGGAGGCAGCCCGCAGCAGTTCCCGGCAGGCCGCCTCCACGAACAGCCCCTCTTTGCCCCCGAAGTAGTAGGTCACCTGGCTCGGGAACGCGTCGGCCGCCTCCGCCACCTCAATCAGCGACACACCGGACAAACCCCGCTCAGCGAACAAGACCGCCCCGGCATCAAGCAGAGCCGCCCGGGTCAGCTGGCCGTCCTCCCGAGTGGCGCGCGTGGCATGGCGAGGCATAGACACCGAATGAGTTTGTATGACGTTCACACACTATGCAAGGGCGAGCTCGCTGTCCCGCGTCCACGGTCTGGTCGCCGGGCAGTTGGGGTTAGCAGGGCCAGTGCGCCAGGTGTGGCGAAAACCAGACCGCCCAGGCGCTACGAGCGTTGCTGGTCACCGGCGCCGCCCCCGGGCAGGGTGTAAGGCAGATCGAACCCACCAAGAAACCTGCCCCCACCAGCCGAAACACCTTGATACCGTGCGACACTAACAGCACTATAAGACCTAACAGAAACGGTAGAAATAAGAGAGTACACGATGATGATGAACAACCCGGACGAAACCCGGACCATCAGCACCCGCGCGATCGCGCTGCTCGCGGGTGAGCAGCACGCCCGCATCGACGTGCACGGTGCAGGGGAGGACCGGGGCTCGGTTGTCCCTGGTCTGGGGAACGTTGCTGCTGACCTTCGCGGCCGCCGACCAGGTGGACGCGCTGGCCGAGGCGTTCGCCGACTGCCAGGGCGCGGCCAGGCGCATCCCCGAGCGTCTCGATCCCAAACTGCTCAACATCGAGATCGGGGACGAGGCCCACCTCCCCGCGATCAGCGTCGGCTTCCGTGAAATTTCCGAGTGCGGGGTGAGCACCCACACCCTCACACCCGCCCCGCTCGGTCCGCGTGGAACCCGACCCGCCACGAGCAGCGCGAGGGACGGATCGACCGGTTCGGCCAGCTGGCGCCCACCGTAGGGCCGTGACCTACTACGGACGGGACAACCGCATCGACGGTGTCGTCCTCGACGTCCTCATCCGACGGCACGAACACATCAAAGCCACCACCGGGGTGTCCGCGCCCGTGACCTGTTCACTGCGGTTGCTCAACCCGCGTCGCGGGCCATCTCGTAGACGACCCGTCGTGCCAGCTCGGTGAAGAAGTCTGTGGTTGCGGCGTCCTTGAAGACGCGGCTGATGAGGTCGGCGTTGGCGTCGTGCCGGTCGAGGACCAGGCCTTGGAAGGTGGGGTTGAAGACGTAAGCGAAGTTGTCCTCGGTGTTGGCCTGGGCAGCCTGCTGAATCTGGGGATCCTCGGCGGCGTACTCGAAGCTCTGCTGAACCCAGACCTTGTCGGCGTCGGTGAGGTTGCCGCCGAGGCGTTCGTTGATGGCTGCGATGACCTGGTCGATCAGGGCGAGCTCGGGGGTGGTCTGAGATCCGCGCCCACCGCCGGTGAACCCCGGCACAATCTGCTCTTCTCCGCCTTCGCCCAGGGAGACGTCGGAGGTTCCGGTCTTGACGATGCGCAGGTGTGACAGGTCGACGCTGCCCAGGTCGACCCCGCCGTCGTGGGTGCGCGTCAGGCGCTGGAGTAGAGCCTTGCCGTACAGGTAGAGGCGCTCAAGCTCGGCGTCGTGGTACGGGATGACCTGGGCGAGGAAGGCGTAGGCCCGGGTGTAGTTACGCAGCGTGGAGCGGAACTCCTCGGCCGAGGTCGGGTCGTCCTTGAGTAGTGCCGCAAACCGGTCTTTCGCGGGGTCAGTGAAGTGGTAGAGCTTCCCGTGCGCGCCGGCCTGTGCCCCGGTGGCCAGGAAGGCGGCGGCGAAGGAGTCCATCTCCGACTCCACGAGCAGGCCGAAGCTCATGACCTCCGTTTGCGATGCGTACAGCAGGTTCGGATCGGTGGGTTCAGCGATCGTGGTCTCGTCGAACGGTTTGAATGCCTCGGCGATGTCCGCGGCCTCGTTCGCGAAGTCCAGCACGAAGATGTCGTCCTGCGACTTCAGCGGGTGGGTGCGGTTGAGCCGGGACAGGGTCTGCACGGCCCTGACGCCGTCGAGTTTCTTGTCCACGTACATCGTGGTCAGCAGCGGCTGGTCGAACCCGGTCTGGTACTTCTCGGCCACCACGAGCACGTGGTACTCACGATCCTGGCCAGCGGCGGGCGTTCCCGCGGCGGGGTCGGCGGCGACGGTGTAGTTGAAGCGTTCGGGCAGGGCCGACTCGGGGAAGCCGTTGAGCATCGTCTCGCTGTAGGCGACGCCGCCGTCGCCGACCGCCCCGGAAAACGCCACCAGCGCGTGCAGGCCCTGGTAGCCCTTCTTGGCGATATAGTCGCCGATGGCAGCGTGGGTACGCACCGCGTGCAACCGGGACCGGGTGACGACCATCGCCTTAGACCGCCCGCCCATCCGTCCGGCGGTGTGGGCGCGGAAGTGCTCGACGATGATCTCCGCACGCTGGGTCATGTTGCTCGGGTGCAGGGACGCGAACCGGGCCAGCAATGCCGCTGCCTTGCGTTTGTCGACCTCGCGGTCGGAGTTGTCCGACGAGGACGTCGCCCCGCCCGGGGCGGTGTGCGTGAGCTTGTAGTACGTGGCGTAGGTGACGTAGTTGAGGAGCACGTCGAGGATGAAGCCCTCCTCGATCGCCTGCCGCATCGAGTACACGTGGAACGGGCGGTACTTGCCGTCTGCCCTGAGGTCGCCGAACAGCTCCAGGGTCTTGGCTTTCGGTGTCGCGGTGAACGCGAAGAACACCAAGGCGGCCGTCTCGTCCTCGGCCGCCTCGGCGACGGCGTTGGCGACCTCCGCGGCCAGCAGCACCGCGTCCCCGTCGGCAGTCAGAGTCGCGTCCGCGCCCTCGGCCAGGACCTGTTTGAGGGCCTTCGCGGTCTCTCCGGTCTGGGAGGAGTGCGCCTCGTCGACGATCACCGCGAACCGCGACCCGGCCAGCTTTCCGGCGGACTCCAGCACGAAGGGAAACTTCTGCAGCGGAAGCTGCGCGCCGTCGACGACACTGGCACGTTCCCACTCGCATCCAGCCTAGGTGACACCATGCCCAGTCCCAGTCCCAGGCCGCCCGCAGAGCACTAAGAATGGCTCGGGCGCGTCACCGCCGCCGCCGCTCTGCTCGACGTGCAGTTGGGAATGTGCGCTGGAAGCACTCGAAGCCGCAGAATCTCTGCACAGGGACTGATTCGCCGATCACCTGCCCCACTGATCGGCCACCCGGCACTCAATACCATCGCGCGGCATCGCCACGGCTCGGTTCTACTTCCCCCGCCGAGTCCGGCGCCGAGTACTCGCGAGTGGACCATGGTGGCGGTGGCGAGGTTGCGGATCGTGGTGCGATCGGCGCACAGGGTGAAACCCACCCGGGGCAGCGCCGCCAGCGCACCGGGGGAGATCACCCATCGTGGCGGGGCGAACAACCGGGTCCGCAGCCCGAGGTGTTCCAGGGCGCGGTCGG
>JAABUU010004926.1_pt1 | contig 15347 bp, 15 predicted proteins | sample 5559301 | NCBI WGS metagenome assembly JAABUU01 (sample SAMN10711884, study PRJNA513360) | rock metagenome | isolation source: Antarctica rocks | place: Antarctica: Victoria Land, Richard Nunatak white | reverse complement strand
GTTGCTGCCGTAGAAGTCAGACATTGCCCGGCTCGGGAACCCCCTTGCGATCAGACGCCTACTTCGCCCCTTGTATGTAGCAGGGCGGCCTCAGTGCAGCACATGCAGCAGCGTTGAACAGCCCTGCACCGACCCCACCGTCCAGAACCAGGATAGGCCGAGGATGCTGAGCCACACCGCCCGGTTGCCGCGCGCCGCGCGCAGCAACGCCCAGGTTTCAGCGCCGATGTTCCAGCCGAGCCGCAGGCCTGGCGCGGCTGGCGGCGCCCGCGGCACCAGCAGGGCCGCGGCCAACCCGCTCGCCGCGACCGCCAGCCCGGCACCAGCCGCCCAGTACGGCCCCCCATCCAGCCCGATCAGGATGCCGCCCAGCACGGTGCCGGCGAGGATGGCGCCGAAGGTCCCGGCCTCGATCAGCGCGTTGCCGGACAGCAGCTCGTCACGCCGAAGGTGCTCCGGCAGGATGCCATACTTCAGCGGACCGAAGAACGCGGCCTGCACGCCCAGCCCGAACAGCACCGCCAGCAGCAACGGCACGCTGTCCAGCAGAAAGCCCGCCGTGGCCAGCGTCATGATCGCCAGCTCGAACCCCTTGGTCCAGCGGATCAGCCGGGACTTGTCCAGCTTGTCCGCCAACTGCCCGGCGACGGCGGAGAACAGGGCATAGGGCAGGATGAACAGCCCGCCCGCCAGCGCCACCAGCCCCGGCGCCCCGTCCGCGCTGCGGAACACCACCAGCACCACCAGCGCATTCTTGAACAGGTTGTCGTTCAGCGCCCCCAGCGCCTGGGCCAGGAACAGAGGAAGGAAGCGCCGCGTACGGAGAAGGGAGGGACCCATTCCGTAACCATAGCGGGCTCAGGGACCTGGGCCAAACACAGCGGCAGGCCGGCGAGCGGCCTAGAGCATGTGCGGTGCGGACAGCCGCACCGCACATGCTCTAGGCTTTGTTTTCGCGAGCATCTTTATCGGAACGTGTAAACGTTTGATCCGATGGTGCTCTAAAAACTGGCCGCGGCCTCGACGAGCAGCCCGCGCAGCCACTCGGACGCAGGATCCGACCCGTGGCCGCGGTGCCAGGCCATCGAGAGCGACATCGCCGGGCTGTCGTAGGGTGGGTCGAACAGGCACAGGCCTCCCGCCGCGGCGGCGGCCAGCGCAGGGCGGCGCGGCACCAGGGCGGCCATGTCGGTCTGGCCGATAATGGCCAGCGCCGCGTTGCTGTCCGGCACGATCAGGCCAACCTTCCGTTCCAAGCCGATGCCGGACAGCGCACGGGTGAGCGCGCCGTCGTCGTCCTGCACGACCCGGCGTTCCAGGCCGTGCTCCACGACCACCCCGTCGGCGGTCGGCGCGTCCTCGTCCGTCATGCCGCGGACCAGATGCGGGATGGCAGCCAGGCGCTCCAGCGTCAGGGGACCGGCAGCCGCGGGATGGCCGGCTCGCAGGACCCATACCAGGCGGTCCTGCATCAGCTCCTGCACGGCCAGCCGGTCCGGGGCGCGGCCGAAGTAGGCGATGGCAAGGCTTAGGCGCCCGGCATCCAGCGCCTCCGTCACGTCGCCCATGCTGGGCCGCACCCGCAGGGTGACGCCTGGCGCCCCCGTGCGAAGACGCGCCAGCACCACTGGTAGCAGCACGGCGCAGGCATAAGCGTTGGCGAGCAGGGTGAAGCGCCGGGTGGACGTCGCGGGGTCGAATACCTCCTCAGCCAGGGCGGCGTGCAGTTGCAGCAGCCCGGCGCGCAGGCGTGGCGCCAAGCTGCGCGCGCGCGGCGTCGGCTCCATGCCGGCGGGGGTGCGTATGAACAGCTCGTCCCCCAACAGGTCGCGCAGCCGCGCCACGGAGTGGCTGACGGCTGATTGCGTGACGCCCAACCGGTCGCCGGCACGAGTGGTGCTGCGCTCCTCCATCATGGCGTCGAACACGCGGAGCAGGTTGAGGTCGAGCGTGGCGAAGTTCATGGCAGTCCGGTCCACATGAACGACGGTCATGGGCAGTGTGACGAGTCATCATTTGAATTATGGGGCGAACCCTCCAACTTTGTCACCACGCCGCCTGGAAATGCGGATAATCAAAATGTGGGGGACATCATGCGGAAGATACTTCTGATTGCACCCGTCTTGCTCCTGGCCGGTGCTGCGTCTGCACAGACTCCGCAGTGGGCCTATGGCGCCGGGAACGGGGATGGGGTGCAGTATCAAGGGCCGAAGCCGACCTACAATTATGCCTATGGACCTGGCAACGGTGACGGCGTCCAATCTGGGACAACGGCGCAGATGGGCTACGCGTATGGCGGCGAAAACCAGAAGGGGGGAATGATGCAGATGACGACACCGCAGCCAAAGCAGCAGACAGCTTCCCCGAAGCCTTCTTCAACGGCCCGGCCGGGCAATCGCTCCTAGAAGTTTGGTTTGCTGGTCCTGTCCGGAACACCGGTTCCGGACAGGGGTCAAGGGCAGACTAAGCGTATGCATTCCCCGTGCGAACGGCGTTACTGTTGTAAAGACTGCTGTAGTTGTTGGGGCATTGTAGTTCGATCTTGCGTTGCATTGCAGCAAAACAGAGTTTGCACTGATACGTGCCCAGCAATGGCGGATGCTTCGTCGCTACCCAGATGACGCCTCCGGCAGGAACATCGTAACGGCGGTGCCCTGTCCCCACGCGCTTCGTATCGTCACGTGGCCGTTTAGCTGCCGGACGAACCCAAATACCTGGCTCAATCCCAATCCCGTACCCTGGCCGATGGGCTTCGTGGTAAAGAAAGGCTCGAATGCCTTGTCCGCTACGTCGGGCGTCATTCCAGTGCCGTTATCGGCAACTGTAACCATGATAAAGGTCCCAGGCTGAGCCTCCGGATTGCCAGCTAAGGCAGCGGCGTCCAGCGCTGCGATGCCAGTGGTGATATTCAGGTGGCCACCTCCCGGCATGGCGTCCCGGGCGTTGATGGCAAGGTTCAGCACCGCCACCTGCAATTGCGCTGGATCCGCGCGGCAGAGCGGCAGGTCAGGGGCGGGCGTAAAGGCGACGGTGACCGGCGCACCTACGGCCTGACGGACCAGGTCGGAGAAGTCGGCCAGCAGTTCGTTTGCGTCCAGCGCGACAACCTGCAACGGCTGGCTGCGGGCGAAGGCCAGGAGGCTGCGTGTCAGCGCCGCACCGCGTTGCACCGCCGTTATCGCCGTTCCGGCAAGGCGTACGACCTTTGCACGGATCAGGTCGCCGTCGGGGAGGTGGCCGGCTGCACGCTCGATCAGCTCCAAGTTGCCCATCACGACCGTCAGCAGGTTGTTGAAGTCGTGTGCGACCCCGCCCGTCAATTGTCCGACGGCGTCCATGCGTTGGCTGTGGCGGAGTTGCGCCTCCGCCACTTGGCGTTGCCGGCTTTCCTGGCGCAACTCCGACAGGGCCACCTGCTCGGCCCGCGCGCCACGCAAGGCCAGCAGGGACACGACCAGCAGCGTCAGCGCGGCGACGCCGGCAAACGCGCCATACATGCCCAGGTTGGCGTACCAGCGCTGCATGACCGCCGCCTCATCCAGGCCGAAGGCGACGTAAACGGGATAGTCGGCAACCCGGCTGTAGGCATAGGTCCGGTCCACCTCGTCCATGTGCAGCCGCGCCCGGAACACCCCACCGCCTGGCTGCTCGGCGATGCGCTGCATCAGGACGTCGCCGTTTGGGAAACGCATCGGGGTGTCGGCGGGCTCGCGCGCCAGCACGGCGCCGTCGGCGCGTAGAAGCATGGCGACGTGTGCGTAGGGCGGTGCGGCGTCGTGGTAGAACTGGCTGAAATAGGCTGGGCTGGCCGCGACATGGATGATGCCGCCGAATCCGCCGTCCTCCCCTGTCCGTCGCCGGCTGATTGCGAACGATGGCTGCCCGGTGGACCGCCCAATATAAGGGCCGCTGATGTAGGTGCCTGCACCCTCCGCTTGCTGGATCTGGAAGAAGTCATAGGCGGCAATGTTGGCATCGGGACGCCAGGCGTCCGTTCCGGCGAGCACTGCCCCGTCCGGCCCGGCGATCCAGGCGGACACCGCCTGCGCCAGCGGCGCCTTGACCCGGCGCATGAACTCGCTGGTGAAGGGCGACGCGACCTCGGCGGGCGGCAGGTCGGCCACGCGCTCCTCGATGAGGGACAGCAGCAGCTCTTCGGTTTCGAACACCTTGCGGGCGTGTTCGTGCATGATGGCTGCGGTGCGCACGACGGTGTCCGCAACCTCCCGCCGGAGCTCATGGATGTTGCGCCACGCCGCGGCGCCGAACAGCGCTGCAGGGACGAGCAGGGCGGCAGCCAGCATGGCTTGATGCAAGCGCACCAACGGCATCATGGGACGGGAGCCGAATAGGACCAAGCCGGGCCAGTTATGCGCGGGGTCCGCATCAAAGTCGTATGGACCTAGGCTTGAAAATCAACCAGCGGCACGGCCTTCACGAAGCCGGTAGGTCCCACCGAAGGTAAACGCTTCTTAACGAGTTTCAGGCATGACCTGGCCCATGTCGCAGCGTAAATTGATGCCCCGGCCCACCGCGGTCCAGCGGGCCGGCTGGGGGATGGCTATGCCGCAACAACTCGCGTCGCTGTCCACCGGACGGGCGATCTTTCTGCTGGATCTGCTGGCGATGGCGCTGCTGTGGCCGGCGGCGTTGCTGCTGGTGCAAGGCGGCAGCGTGGCCTTCGCCGTGCTGTATCCTGCGGCTAACCTAGGGGCGCTGTATGCGCTGGGGCTATACCGGCGCGACGTGGCGCTGGAGGTTCGGCGGTCGCTGGGCCGGGTGCCGTTGGCCGCCGCCGCCGGCGCGTTGGGTGCCGGGCTGGCGCTGACGGTGCTGGGACTGCCCGGCGGCGGCGCCGTGCCGGCGGTGCGGGCGGCGGGATGCTTCCTGGTGACGGGAGCGCTGGCCCGCGTGCTGTTCGACGTGCTGCGGCGCCGCGGGTTGTTCTGCCGGGCACTGCTGGTGGTGGGCGCGGGCCGGCGGGCCTGGGACTTGGTGTGGATGCTGCGGAAGGAGGGGCTTTACCTCAACTACCGCATCATGTTCGTCCATAGCCCCGAGCTTGGCGACGTGGACCCACGCCTGGCCGACGGGGGCTGGGGCGCTGTCGAGACACTGCCGCAGGACGGCTTCCTGGGTGCGGCCCAGCGCTTCGGCGCCGATGGCATCGTGGTCGCGCCCGATGAGAGGCGGGGCCTAAAGCTGGAAGGCCTGCTGGACTGCAAGATCGCCGGCATTCCCGTGCTGCAATATCTGAGCTTCATCGAGAAGGAAACACGCCGGATTGACATGAAGCGCATGGAGCTGAGCTGGCTGTTATACTCCGATGGCTTCGTATTCGGCATGCTGGACCGGGTACTGAAGCGAACGCTGGACTTGGTTGTGAGCAGCACCGTGCTGCTGGTGGCCTCGCCCTTCCTGCTCGCGGCGATGCTGGCGATCAAGCTGGAGGATGGCGGGCCGGCGCTGTATGGGCAGACCCGCATCACCCGCGGCGGGCGCCCGTTCCGAATCAATAAGCTGCGGACGATGCGGGTGGATGCGGAGCGTGGCGGCGCGGTTTGGGCCGCGCAGGCCGATGCGCGGATCACCCGCAGCGGCGCGTTCCTGCGCCGGACCCGCCTGGACGAGGTGCCGCAACTGTTCAACGTGCTGCGTGGGGAGATGAGCTTCGTCGGGCCGCGTCCGGAGCGTCCGGATTTCGTGGAGATGCTGTCTGAGGCGATCCCGCTCTACCGGGAGCGGCACGTGGCGAAGGCGGGGCTGACCGGTTGGGCGCAGATCAACTACCCCTATGGCGCATCCATTGACGATGCCAGGTCCAAGCTGAGCTATGATCTTTACTATGTGAAGAACTTCTCGGTGCTGTTCGACCTGCTGATCATCGTGCAGACGATCCGGGTGGTGCTGTGGCCGGGCGGGGTTCGGTAGCGGCGCAAGCAGACCTAACCAATCGTCCGGAGACTGATGTCGCCACCGCTCCCTTATTACGGCACCGCAGCCACTGTCCAATCGAACGGCAGCGCCTCCACCCGGTAATCCGCCGGCACCGGTGTCCCACCGCGATACCGGTTGATCGTCCCGATCAGGCCCGGCGTCCGCCCCATGACGCCCGATACCCGCACCACCCGCCCCGCCGGGTCCACCGCGACGTTGGCCGGGTCGGACAGGAACCGCCGCGCGGCCATGTCCAACTGCGCATCCAGGTCCGCCTCGGCATAGGCCGTGCGCGCCAATCGTGGACAGGACACCGCCGGGCAGTACAGCGCCAGCGGCACCCGCCAGTCCCCGCCGGGGCCGGACGCAAACGGCAGGATCAGGGTGTTCTGCAGCGCATCGAGCGTCATGTCCTGCCCGGCCACCGTGAAGTGCTCCAGGCGCAGCGAATCCAGCCGCCCTATCGGACCCAGCCGGTCCGGGGCGCCGTCGCGCACGACGCCAAGGGTCCAAAGCGTATTGCTGGCGTTGATGAGGAAGGCGAGCCGCTCCCGCCGCGGCATCGCGGCGAGGTCCGCCTGTGCGACTGCCGCCGCCGCCACGTCCAGCGCACCATGCGCCGCAGCGACGCGGCGGTAATCCACCCGGCCGGCATCGTCCACCGCCTGGTCCAGCACGCTCGGCCAGGCAAAGGCGACGTCGGACGGCAACGGCCGCACCGGCGGCGTGACGGCCACGGTCGAGCACCCAGCCGCCAGCAGCAGCGTCAACAGCCCGCAACGCCGCGCAAATCGTTGCGGCAGCGACGCAACGCCGCCGGAGCCGCCGCGTTGGCCTCCCTGGAGGACTAACATGAAGTCATATGCCATCGCCATCACCCTGCTGCTCGGCGCCGCCGCCCCGGCGCTTGCCGCCAACGCCGACACGCCGCAGGGCAACGTGGACAAGCGCAGCGACGCCGGCAACAGCACCGGCAACGACAAGGTGGACGCGCTGAACCGCGGCCAGCTCGATGCGAACCAGAAGCCACCCGCAACGGCAGCATCCACGCCGGCAGCGCCCGCCCCCGCGGCACCGCCAACAGCCAAGTAGCCGTCAGCCCGGCATCATCGGGGCCACCACGGGTTATACTGGTAGCCTCGCCCGGCGTAGGGTCCGATGGCGTAGCTGGGTGGTGCCGGCCAAGGGCGGGCGTCCCGTTGCCAACCGCCGCCGGACCATCCCTGGGACGCATCACGTTGCTCGTCCCTGCCGTCTGCCCAAGGCTCGTTCCAGGTGTTGCCGTGCTGCGTTGTCGAATAGAGCGGGCGGGCGGCATTGGCCCGTGGCAGGCGCGGAAGGTTGCGGCGGTCGCCGTGCAGCGGCAAGGCGCGGGGGTGGGCATCGGCTTGGCGGGACATGAGGCCGGGACGGCCAGGGGGCTGGGCGGATAGCAGGGGCATCGGCTCGGGCGCAGTTTGCCCGGCGGCAGCAAGCCCAGGTCCGGGTGATGCACTGGCCGGCTCGGGCGTGGCCGGCACCTCCACGGCCAGGGGCGACGTGATCACGGCAACCGGCGCTTCGGATGCAGTCACGGGCGGAACAGCAGGCTGGGCCGCAGGAACCGTTGCCGCAGCGCGCCACAGCTGATCCGGCATTTGACGGGCGGCGAGCACGCCCACCGCGATGCAGCCCGCCATCCCCAGGGCGGCGGCTGCTGGCCAGGTCCGACGCGCCGTGGCCTGGGCAGCGAGTTTGGGACGTTCCGAGGGCGGGGCAGCCAGGCGCCGCGCCGCCAGCGGCTGCTCCGGGCGTGCAGCCGGCGCCACCGGCGCCCGATCTGGGTGAGCAGCCGGCACCACCGGAGCCCAGGGCGCCGGCATGGCGTTTGGCAGCGATCCGTCCAGCGTCAGCACCGGCTGGACCTGTAGCCGGGCACGAAGCGAAGCGAACTCCGCCCCGTCCACCCCATCCGGCATTCCCGCCAGCACCAGCCGGAGCTTGGCGCTGGTGCGGCATGCAAGCTGGATGTAGCGCAGCGCCGCCGGTCGCACCGTTTCGGCGTCGTCCAGCAGCAGCACGATCCGGTCGCATCGCTCGTCCAGCACCGTCATCGCCTGCGCCCCCTGCTCCAGGCTGGGGTTACCCGGGCTGCCGGGTTCGGCACGGCCCGCCACCTGGGCCATCAGCTCCTCCAGGCCCAACCCTTCCGGCCCCACTGCCGCGGCGCGCAGCACCCGCGACCGGCGCGCCGCCAGCAGCGCCGCCGCCTGGTCCAGCAGCACCGATGCTCCGGGACCGTCCACCACGGCATCCCCACCGGCCATGACCTGGTCCAGCAGGCGGCGCAGCGCATCGGGCGGCGGCAGCAGCGTGGGGAAGTTCATGTCCATGACGGACTTAAAGCCGGTAACTTTGGCTAAAGTATGATGAACGATACGGCCTCTGCCGCTATCCCGGCAGCGTCACCGTCGCCCGCACTCCGCCGCCGTCCAGGTTGGCCAGCGCCACGTCGCCGCCGTGCGCCCGCAGGATGTTGCGGGTGATCGGCAGGCCCAGCCCGGTGCCGCCGGTTTCGCGGTTGCGGCTGCCCTCCACGCGGTGGAACGGCTCGAACACCCGGTCCAGCTCGTCCGGCGGTATGCCGGGACCGCTGTCCTCGACCTGCACCACCACGCTGCTGCCGGGCCGCCCCTCGCTCAGCAGCGTCACCCGGGCGCCGCCGCCGTAGGCGACGGCGTTGCCGACCAGGTTGGCCAGCGCCCGCTTCAGCGCCACCGGGCGGCCCTGGATCTGCAGCCGGTCCGGCCCGGCATAGGCCAGGCAGCCCGCCGCCGCCGGGCGCGCATCCGCCGCCTCGTCCAGCACGGTGCGCAGCAGGGCCACCAGGTCCAGCGGCACCGCAGGCTCGGTCCCTGCTACGTCGCGGCCGAAGGCGAGGGTGGCCGACACCATCGCCTGCAACTCGTCCAGGTCGGCGAGCATCCGGGTGCGCTGCTCCTCGTCCTCCATCCACTCCGCCCGCAGCCGCAGGCGGGTGATGGGGGTGCGCAGGTCGTGGCCGATGGCGGTCAGCAGGAAGGTGCGGTCGGAGACGAAGCGGCGGATGCGCCCGGCCATGGTGTTGAACGCGGCGGCGGCCTGCGCGACCTCCTCCGGCCCGTCCTCCGGCAGGGCCGGCGCGTTCACGTCGCGGCCCAGCCGTTCGGCGGCAGCGCCCAACAGGCGGACCGGCGCCGTCAGCCGGCGCACCGCCCAAAGCGTCAACGCCGCCGCCTCCAGCGTCATGCCCGCCCAGGCCCAGGCGAAGCGCGCGGACGCCCAGGGCCACAGGGCGGGAAAGCCGCCGCGCAGCACCAGCCAGCGTTCGTCCGGCAGGTGCGCGGACAGCACCATGTTCGCCTCGTCGCGGCCGCGGATCGTGACCTCCCTGGGCCGCAGCGGCGGCGGCAGGCTGTTCCAGAACAGGTAGGGGCGGATCAGGCGCTGCACGTCGGGCAGCGCCGGGTCCAGCCCCTCTTGCGGCATGGCAGGCTCGACGCTGGCATGAAGGCCGCCGGCCGTGTCCAACGCATGGGCGGCGACGGCCCAGCTCTCCGGCGGCCCGGACGTCACGGTGCGGTAGGCGGCCAGGACGCGCCCGGCCAGGTCGCGGCCGTCGGCAAGCCGTTGCAGTTCCCCCCGGTCCACCGCATGGACCGCGAGGCCAGCTCCCTGCACCACGGCCAGCCCCGGCAGCAGCACCAGCAAGGTGCGGCCGGCCAGGCTTTTGGGGAGCAGGCTGCGGCGCGCCATCAGCCGTGCTCGACCTCCGCCGCCAGGACGTAGCCGCCGCCGCGCACCGTTTTGATCAGGTCCGTGTCCGCCTCCCCGCCACCGAGCTTGCGGCGCAGGCGGCTGACCGCCACGTCTATCGCCCGGTCGAACGGCCCGGCCTGGCGCCCGCGCAGCAGGTCCATCAGCATGTCGCGCGTCAGCACCTGGTTGGCCCGGCCGGCCAGTGCCGCCAGCATGTCGAACTCGCCGCCGGTCAGCGCGACCTCGGCGCCGGCCGGGTTCAGCAGCCGGCGCCGAATGGGGTCCAGGGTCCAGCCGGCAAAGCGGATGGGCCCTGCCGTGGCGCCGGCCCGGAGGCCGCGGGCCTCGGTCCGGCGCAGGACGGCGCGGATGCGGGCCAGCAGCTCGCGTGGGTTGAACGGCTTGGGCAGGTAGTCGTCGGCGCCCAGCTCCAACCCGATGATGCGGTCGGTGTCCTCCCCCATCGCGGTCAGCATGACGATGGGCACGTCGCTGATGCCGCGCAGCCAGCGCGCCAACTCCAGGCCGCCCTCGCCGGGGAGCATCAGGTCGAGGATCACGAGGTGGTAGGCGCCTGCCGGCCAGGCGCGCCGGGCTTCCCGCCCATCCCGCGCGCCGGTGACGCGCAGGCCATGCTTCTGCAGGAAGTGGACCAGAAGGTCGCGGATGTCCCGGTCGTCATCAACCAGGAGGATGTGCGGACTGGCTTCCATGCCGTCAGCATAGGGGTGCGGTGCGGGGTTGGGCAGGGTAGGCTTTGCAACGAATGGATACGTTCCCCCATCCGCCCCCGCCGATGCGCGCCATGCTGGATGCGCTGGTCCGGGCGGACCCGCGGCTTTCAGCGGTCGAGGCCGCTGCCGGCCCCCTGCCCTGGCGCACCCGGCCCGGCGGCTTCCCCGGCCTGCTGCGGATCATCACCGCGCAGCAGATCAGCAGCGCGGCGGCGGCGGCGATCTGGGGCCGGCTGGCGGCGCTGCCCGGCGCGTTGGACCCTGCGGCCTGGCCAGGCCTGTCCGACGACGCCCTGCGTGGCGCCGGGCTGAGCCGGCCGAAGGTGGGGCACGGCCGCGCACTGGCTGCCGCGTTCGCCGCGGGTCGGCTGTCGGCACCGGGCCTCACGGCGTTGGGCGATGCGGAGGCCATTGCCGCCATCACCGCCGTGCCCGGCCTAGGCCCCTGGACGGCGGAAGTTTACCTGCTCTTTGCAGAGGCCCGGGCCGATGTGTTCCCGGCCGGGGACATTGCAGTGGCCGGCGCTGCCGCTGCGCTGCTCGGCCTGCCGTCGCGCCCGGACCCGCGGGCGTTGCGGGCGCATGCGGAAGCATGGCGGCCAGCGCGGGCGCTGGCGGCGCGGCTGCTGTGGCATCATTGGCGGCACATGACGGGGCGGCCGGGCCTGGACGACCTGCCGCTCGCCTAGTTCCCCCCCGCGAGCAGGCCCTCGCAGCATCGAATGCGGGCGCTCTGCCCCTGGACCTACGCCGCGCTGGCGGCGAAGATTGCCGCCGAGCCGGGGGGTGCCGATCCCAGCGGCACTGTATCGCGTCCCACTGCGGCCCTCCGCTTGTACGCGCCTTGGGCCGACCGGGACTCCAATCCCACCCTTCACAGCGCAGCGGATCGGTGGTTCCGTGCCATCGCGGTGACGCCACTGGCCACCCCCGGATGTCCAGGGGGCGGCCCAAAAAAGGGGGGGGGAATCCATGTCCTATTCCGGACACTGCTTCTGCGGCGCTGTCGCCGTGGAGGCCACGGGGGCGCCGGAGGCGATGGGCTACTGCCATTGCCGCTCCTGCCGGTCGTGGTCGGGCGGACCCGTGAACGCCTTCACGCTTTGGAAGCCGGACGCCGTGCGGGTGACATCCGGCGCCGAGCACATCGCGACATACCAGAAAACCGAAATCAGCCAGCGGCAGTACTGCGCGAAGTGCGGCGGGCACCTGATGACCAACCATCCCACCCTGGGCCTCGTGGACGTGTTCGCTGCGACGCTGCCGACCCTCGCCTTTGCGCCGGGCATCCACGTCAACTACGCCGAGACGGTCCTCCCCATGCGGGACGGCCTGCCCAAGCTGAAGGACTTCCCGGCCGAGTTCGGCGGGTCGGGTGAGGTCATCGCGGAGTAGCGGCCCGCTCCGTCCGGCGTCGTCCAGCTTCACCCGCTGTTTACTGCATCCATGCCACGTTGCGGCATGGACAAGCATTCCAATGCCAGCCATCCCCAACCAGCCACCTTTGCCGAGAGGGGAGTGGCTGTGCCATTCACCTCGCCAGCCCTTGCCGGCACGCGGGTGCGCAGCGGCGGCTCCCGGCTGGAGCTGGTATCAGCCAACCCCTCCGGCACGCGCGGTACTTATGTGATGCCCTGGGCCGCGGTGCCGGACATGTGCCAGCCGACGCTGCACGACCTGCGCCTCCTCGCCACGCTCGACACACGGTGCGGGGAGCGGGAGGTGATCGGCCCCGCCCGGGTGCAGGCCGCCGCCCGACGCGTCGCGCTGGAGGGTGCGGCCGGCCGCCAGGCCCGGGCCGCGGTTGAGGCTGCGGTTGCCGCCGACAGGGCGCGGGTAGCCGCCACCGCCCAGCACCTCGTGTCCGCCCTGGCCTTTGTTGGAGCCGGCTGCCCCGATGCGCCGGAGGCCGAGGCGCTGGCCCGGGTGGTGGCGGAGCTGGGCATCGGTCCTGGTGCGGAGGATGCGCCCGTGCCGAATGCGGTCGCAGCGCTGGGGCGGTTGCAAAGCGAACTGCTGAGCTGGGCCGGCAACCATCCTGAAGACGCAGCGCCAGCCCGCTTGGTTGCAGCCCTGGCGGCTAATGCGGTCGCCTGCGCCGTCGTGGCGCTCGCCGCGGCGCGTCATTCCTCGCCGGCGGCGCTGATGCTGGCCTGGCGCACCGGGCCGGGTAGCGGCCCTGGCCACACGGCCGGTCTGGATCCTGGACGGATGGCAGTTGCCCATCCTGCTCTGGGCCGCCGCCGCTCCGGGCAGCAGCGCGGCACTGACGGAAGCCGCGCAGGTCGCGCCGCTGCTGCCGCAGGAAGCGGAAGCCTGGACCGGCCTGCAGACTGACCCGGCAGCAGCGAGCCTGCTGCGCCGGGTGGTGGCCGGACGCGCCGGGGATGCCCGCGCCTTGGACGGACGTGGCCCGGACCTGCGCGCCGCCCCCGCACCTGACTTGGTCGAACGCAACGAGCGGCTGCGGGCGATGGCGGCATGAGCACGCAAACCGCCCTCCCGGATGTGCGGCGCCAGCTCGTGCAGGCGCGGGATGACCAGATGGCGCAGGTCGTGGCCCTGGTGGACGCCCTACCGCAGCGGGGCCAGGCGGACTTGCTGATCGCACCGCTGCGCCCTCGCCTGGCGCTGCTGGCGCCCAGCCGGCCGATGACCGTGACCCGGCTGATGTTCCGTCCGCTGGACCCGGTGATCGTGCCCGGCCCGCGCTGGCGCCCCGGCATGCCGGCGGTGCTGCGCACGGCGCTGGGCTGCCTGGGGGCGGCCGTGATGCCCCGGCTCGGCGCCGCTGGCATGACGATACAGGCGATGCTTGCCGGGCTTCCGCCGGGCGCGCCGGCGGACACGGCACGCGACGCCGCGGCCCGGGCAGGCGCGATGCTGTGGCCGGCGGCAGCGGCGGTGCTGGACAACCTGCTGACCCCGCCGGACTGGACCGACTCGACCGGGCTGCCGCCCTCGTGCTTTGGCCCCATTCGCGCCGCCGCTGCCGCCGTGCTGCATCAGGCGGCCTGCCTGGCACGGCTGGACGCCGGTGGGGAAGTGGACATTGCGGCGGGCGTCAACGCCATCCTGGTTGATGCGCAGTCCCGGCCGGGCGGACTAACGACGGTGCTGGCAGTGTTGCTGGCGCACGGCCCCTCCGCTGCCTTGCTGGCTGGCGCCATGCCTGGCAGCCCGCCTGGCGGCGCCTCGCCTGGGCTGGCCGCCCTGCCTACAGGCGCGCTGGATTCGGCGGTCGAGCAGTCGTTGAACCGTGCCGGAACCCTCGTGGAAACCGTCCTTCCCGGCGTGGCCCTGGGCGTCGTCGCCCGACACGCCGGGGACGTGGCGGCGCTGGTTGCGGCGCTGGACCATCCGGCCAGCCGCCCAAGCCTGCGGGTGCAGGCCGGACGCACGCGGCAGGCCGCCGACCAGGCCTGCCGGAGCCGCATGGCCCAGGCCGTACAGCAGGACATGATACCGCGCTTGCTGGAAGCGTCCAACGAGGTGCCCTTGGACGACGCGGCGGTGGGCCGTTTGGAATCGGTTGCGCGCGACCTGCGCCGCCTGGGCCAGACCGGCCGCCGGCTGGGCCAGCCTGCTGCCTACGACGCCCTGATGACCCAGATCGCCAAGGAGATAGGCGGCCTGTCCGCCCCTGGCCTGACCCGCATGGATCGCCTGCGCATGGCCGAGCTTCTGGTCGGCGCGCAGGCGGCGCTGCGCCTGGTGCCGGAGGGGGATCGGACGTAGCTTCGGCAACAAACCGGAGGACACTGCCATGCCGATGACCCGCCGCACCGCGCTGCGAACCGCCCTGGGCAGCGCACTCGCCCTGCCCTACGTCCGCCACGCCCATGCGGAAGTGTCCACAGTGCTGATCGCCAAGCAGTTCGGCACCCTCTACCTGCAGCAGGACGTGATGGAACAGCAGGGGCTGGTCCAGAAGCACGGCGCCGCCGTGGGCCTGCCGGGCTTGCAGGCGAGCTTCCTGCGCTTCGCCGGCACCGGCCCGATCACCGAGGCGCTGCTGGCCGGCAGCCTGCACTTCGCCAGTGGCGGCGCCCCCGGCGCCCTGCTGCTGTGGGACCGCACGCGCGGCACGGTGAAGTCTGCCTTCGCCATGAACGCCACCAACCAGCGGCTGCTGACGGTGAATCCGGCCATCCGGACCATTAGGGACATCACGCCAGCCGACCGCATCGCGCTGCCCGCGGTGAAGGTCAGCCCGCAGGCGATATACCTGCAGATGGCTGCGGCAAAGGAGTGGGGCGCCAACGAGTGGTCCCGGCTGGACGCGCAGACCATTGGCCGGGCGCACCCGGACAGCATGGCGGCGATGCTGGGCAAGTCCGAGATCACCTGCCATTTCAGCACCACCCCCTTCCAGGAGCGGGAGCTGGCGACACCCGGCGTACGGGAGGTGCTGAACAGCTACGACGTGCAGGGCGTCCAGACCAGCACGCCCAACACCATCTATGCCAGCAGCAGCTTCCGCGCCGGTAACCCCCTGGCCTGGCGCGCGACGCTGGCGGCATTCCAGGAGGCGACGGATTGGATCAATGCCAACCCGGCCGATGCCGCCCAGCTTTACCTGACCAGCAGCGGCGATAAGGACACGCCGGCCAATGTCCAAGCCGCGATGGGAGCGCCGGGCAACCGCTTCACCCTGCAGCCGAGCGGCGTGGTGCGCTTGGCTAACTTTATGGCGGACACAGGCGTGCTGAAGCGCCGTCCGGAGAAGCTGGAGGATCTGTTCTTTCCAGAGGCCATGGAGCGTGGCGGCAGCTAAGCAGGTTTCCCTGGCCTGTCGCACGGATGGTAATGTAGGGCTATCGTTGGCGTTTGCTGGGTAGGGGTCATGGCGGGTCGGTCTCCTTTGGTTGCGACGGTTGAGCAAGAGGCTGGGTTGCG
>JAABUU010004925.1_pt1 | contig 15349 bp, 22 predicted proteins | sample 5559301 | NCBI WGS metagenome assembly JAABUU01 (sample SAMN10711884, study PRJNA513360) | rock metagenome | isolation source: Antarctica rocks | place: Antarctica: Victoria Land, Richard Nunatak white | reverse complement strand
CCAAAGCCTTTACTCAATGTGCCAATGTGTATATCCACTTCGTCAGCAACACCAAACATCTCTGCTGCCCCACCGCCCCTGCGGTAACACTGTCAGAATAAGAGTTGGTTCCCTGTGCATTGTGAGCACACTGGCTCTGTCATGGTGGAGATTCACATTTGAGCTGTGTGTTGCAATCTTTGCATTGGGACAGTGCTTTGTCAGCTGCTGCAGAGAGGTTGGCTGATGCTCCAGCTCACAGACCAGAACCCAGACACCACAGGTGATGACATTGTGCATAGAACGATGCTTGTGAGCATGACATAAGCTCTGTGCAGGAGCATTCTATGTGCCTAGGAACAGTGCACGTCGTTTTGTCTGGATCAATGCGTATTCAAAGTGAGTTGTCAAAGGCAAGCACGCCGTGCTCGGTGTTGCATTATTGATTACGGAGGGCTTGTGGAATGCACATATGACACTTGTCTGCCTGTTGATGGTGCTTACAACAGCCTGGTGCACTCAATGCAAGAGAGCCATGCAAATGCAGCGTACACCAGAGCCAAGGTGATTATTGCAGCGGAAAACAGCAGCTGTATTGTGCAACTTACGCGTGACCGGCAACCAGTGTGGCATGAGCTTCATCCAGAGCTAGGGCAAAGCCATACTGCCGCCGCAGGCGGACGAGTCCAGGCAAGTCTGCAAAATCGCCATCCATGCTGAACAGGCTATCAGTGATGACTAGCTTGCGTTTGCTGGGAGGGCAGGCAGCCAGCAGCTGCTCAAGATGGGCCATGTCATTATGCCTGCAAGCAGCAAAGTAGCAAACCTTGCACGAAGTTGCTTCCTGTACTTGCTAGCTAAGGCACTGCTGCTTACAGGATACTGGCATGCGGGCGGGCCTCAGTGTCAGTAAGGTCAAAGCTTGAGAGCGCACGCGGTCTTTGAGAGTGATGCACCATGTGCTGTGGCATGCATACATGGCATATGCTGATCCTGCTGGGAGGTGTTGGCTCACAGGGAACATGACATTTGGTGCCCAGACACACATGTGCAAATCAAGTGTGTCAACCTGCAACTAAGGTGTGTCAAGGTGCAAATGAGATTTACTACATGTCATGGGAGTATCGCTCCTGCAGCAGTGCTGCCAGTCATGATACCTGTGATTTGCTTGCATGCGTCAGTGTATTGTCTGCAAGCCAGAAATATGGACATATGACAAGGAAACAGACTTGGTGTTACCTGTAGACCTGCAACGCCCCCCGAGATCGGATGGCTAACCGGCAGCCATCAATGATGGATGCATGATTCAGCTCGTCAGAAAAGATTACAGCTTCTGGACCTTGACAAAGGGCAGAAACTACAGCCAAATTTGCTGCAAAGCCTGAGGAGAACAGCAGGCAGTCTTCTGTACCCTTTAATGCAGCCAGGGATGTCTCCAAGTCTTGGTGCATCTGTGTATAACCTCCAACTAAAGCAGAAGACCTGGGACCTGAAGAGCACATTGTGCTTGTGCACGACAAGGTCAAATACAATTGCACAACTTCTTGACTGTCATTGGCTTTGGCATGGGATCACAAGTACAGTATTGCAGTCGCTTGTCAGTACACTGACAACCACATGTACACAGCGTCACAGTTAGATGCACACATGCTGATCTGAAGCTGTTCTGGGGCAACTTACCCATGCCACAATGTGTAGCAGCCTCAGCAGCTGCTTTGCAAATAGCTGGATGCTGGGACAGGCCCATATAGTCATTCAAGCTGAATAGCTTCAGTCTCATGCTGATCTGCATTGCATACAATGATTTGTGAGAGTGACACAGGCAGTTCCACAATTGCTTGTTTCTCTGTTGACATGAAAATGGTTGGGTACAGCTGTACCTGAGAATCGACCAAGTGCTCTGACCCACTGATGTCAGCTATGCTGTCGTGCCACTCCTTCAAAGTGACGTGGCTAATCTCGACCTTCGAAATTAGCATGGACATGAGCAAGTGAATGAGTCCAGTGGATGCTCTGCCAGCAACGCGACTAGAGCATACCTCCACGGGGGACAGGGTCGTGCTGACAGGGTGCAGTGTCCGCAGCAAATTAGCACTTTCTAGTCTCTCGACAGAGGTGCTCAGCCAACGTTGCCATTTAGTACTTTCGCCAGCTGAGTGATGAGCCGTTGGCCTCTGCTGCGCGTCTTGAGCTAGCATGGAAAAGCAGAAAGTCGGAACTGTGCCTACAATTTCGCAGCAGCCACACAACTTCGGTCATGCAGCAAGCTTGACCAACAGGCCATCGTTCGCGTCGCAAATTGATGATGAAGCAGGGCGAGACTCACAGGTAGAACGGTCAAAGCCCGGAAGCATGCCGACGACAGTGCTCCTTCGTATCATGCAATTTGAACCGTAAAACCGAATCACCTTGGCCAAGCATTGTAATCTCTCTCTCTCTTGGTCTGACAGCGAGATTCAGGACTGTGCCAGCCCCACTGCCTCAGCTTATGGGCGCCTTTTCAGATTGATTCCCTCACATTCTGCTGACACACAATGCCGATACACGATTGTGATGATTGCTCTGCTTTTCACGTGCAGATGTGACCTTTGGATTAGGCATGTTGCACTCGCTCTAGGCTTTGCCTAGGCTTGTGGTGCCGACGGAGCATGTCTGTCTGGAGATCCCTGACATTTGACACAAATGAATGACACTAGGCAGGCTTGCTGAGGCTCTGCCACGAGATATCAGACTCGTTGGCTGGCCAAAGCTTGCAATCTTCTTCTTCTTCTGCTATCAGCCTGTGCACACATTGTGCTGGTCTTGCTGCTGCATGGAAAGGTAAGGTTGTTTTAGCAGCTGTCAGCCCGTCCCGAGATACACCAGCCTAGACAGTGCTCATGTATACCAAACAACGGTGAAATGCGTAGACAATGTACAGCACAAATGCATACCACGGTTGATCAACATGAAGGTACCTGTAGTTGGCAGGGTGTCACCTAGGCCTGAAAACATGTCAAAATATTGGAGAAAGCTGTCAGACTGAGAGGGCAAGACAAGTTCTGCTTGCTTTGTGATACTGTACATCCAATCTCTGAAGTGGTCTGTGCGACTGGTTGGACATTCTGTACATGTGGGATGGAATACAGCAGAATTCCATCCCGCATATACACATGGGACACTGCAGACCTGGATGCAGACAGAACAACAGATTAACCACTTTTACTCTTGACCAAAGTGGGAGCTTTGCGCTTTCAGCAGTAAATGCTCTCATCAACATGTACACAGTCAGCAATGCACACTACTGATGACCAAAACAGCAAAGTCACACAGATGACTATGACACAGTTGCTTGCTGGAAACAACAGCATGACAGAATAACCAGGGGAACACCAGTGCCTGATTGCACTCCTCGACAAACATTCTGAGGGCTTGTTACTCTGCTGACATAGGTATACCCACTGACACAACCTTCAGTTTCAGCTCTACGTGCGTTGTGGTTGCGCTTGTGGCCGGCCGTCTGGACTGTCAGCCTCGACCTAACTGTCAGCAGCAGACGCTACGGTGGTTATTCAGCAGCTTTCGACGTCAGCGGTTCTACTTGAATGTAAAAGTAGCCTCCAAGATGCATTTGAATGCATTTCAGTGCATTGCGCAGCCTGAGACAGCCTTGCATGACTGCATACTGCATCTGCCAAAACACCTATAATCCAGGCATTTCACCGGGCTCTGCAAATCAGTGCATCCTTGGAGACATGTATCTGAGATCCAATCTATCAAGGGGGACACGCTAAAGCAGGCTCTGTGCAAATCCCGGACACAGGAAGCTTGAAAAAGCTTTCAAAAATGTAGAACTTCAGCAAACGAAGGGCAGAATTGTCAGCAAGAGGAGCAAACAGAACAATCATACCTACAGAACAGACATGATCTTCAATCATTGGGCAGTGCAGCATTCCAGTGCCCAGTCAGAAATTTGCAGCAGTTGCTGTTGGTGTGCAGAACATCTGTGCGAGCTCCTGTTGCTGTCTGCTGTACAGAACTTCCAAATGATGTCAAATGTAAATTAGTATATACCACTCTCAATTCAGCCTCTTGTACACACTTTCTATGTCTGGTATGGCTCACCGCCTCTGCACAGGCTTTCCCAGGTGGTCACTGAAGAGTCAGTGCCAATCACGCCCTGAGCACAGGTCATCCTGCAGAGGCATACACATACATTACAAACCCAACCGCACCAGACTGCTTGAAAGTTCAGAACAAAATGACAGTCACATCTATGAAAAGAATAGCTGGCCCATCACTGCAGAGAAGCCAGCCATGCCATCTAACCACTGATGAAGCAAGGATGGTGATCACAGAAAATTAGGGCAGGAAACACTGAGAAGAGCATGAACATGACACAGAACAGGTGCAAAACGGGTGCCCCTACCATGAAATGTCACCTAGATCAGAAGAAAAAGGCTGAACAGCTGTATGCTAATGTCCAGCCGCAGAGTGGTCCTGTGGCTGTTGTTGCCAGAGGCTCAGTAGGCAGGATGGCAGAAAAAACAGCTGGTGCAGCAGGTGCTGAGCAGAACGGCAGAACATAATCAGGTCCTGTGGCGTATCAGAAAGGGGATATACATATCAGAAACAGCCGAGGCATGTCAGAACAGTCTGTTGCAATGAAAAGGTCTGTAGCGGACCAAAAAGTGCTGCACAGTAATTTATACTGTATCAGAATGCTTGAGAGCTTGGTCACAGATGTGCCACTGCGGATGGTGCAAGATTGGCAAAGTGCTGATTGACAAAAGCATGACAGAAGCTTGCATATCCTGCAATACAGAAGGCGGGAACAAATCAAGGAGCTTATAGCTTCGGAAGCCGAAGACTGAGGCTGAATGCAAATAATTGCAGCAGTCAAGGTATGAGAGTGCCACATCATCAGATGACAGTGTCTTATAAGCTTGTATCGAATCGAATCACGCATTTGTGACGTAATACGTACTCTATCATCCGTCATCCGTCATCCGTCATCCGTAACAATAATTTTGCAAACGGTTAAGCGGTTTACTCAGCACACGGGATGTGCAAATTACTCATCTCACCGGACCAATGTCATCAATTACCCAGTAAAGTTACCAATTGGGAAATAACCATGACACTATCCATTATTGTCCAACTGCCATACACGGCCGTTTCCAATTTTGAAAGCGGCAAAGCACAGCTCTTGCTAAGGGCGATGCGTCTGCCAAGTTGAACAAATATTTTGAGCAATTTTGAGCAAGGTCAGTAGTCAGTCAGGCAAATAGATATATTCCTACCTCAAACCGACAGTTTATGTGATTCAACAGGTTTTACAGGTTTGAAATACGCAGCCTATTTTTGCAGTAACGTTTCTATTTTCTTTTATTGTTCAGCTCAGCTCAGCTCTCGACATGTTGTGCACGCGATGGCGTCAATAGCGTTGTGCTTCAATGCTCAAGCGGCTTTTGCGAGAGTCGTCGCAGATCTCACCTGGTTTTGTTCGCCACCTTGCACAGGCGTCTGGGCTGGCAAGGGACTGCAACGTACGAAAGTTTACGACAAGCAGCTCCTCAATATGTCTTCCGCTAACGATGCCTGTGTACATGATGTGGGGCGCCAATACCGATGTCGGCAAGACGTTGGTGTCTGCTGGCCTTGCGGCCGCCACGAAACGCAGAAAAGTACGCCAACGTGACGTAGCGTGCAAGCAGTATTTCAGAAAACCGGAACGAGTGTACATAGGTGTGCCTGCAGAGGCTGTTGACGTTCATCAAGCCAGTACAAACTGGGTTTCCTGAAGATTCCGATGCTAGGCTCGTGGTACGGTTTACACCGTCGGCCAATAGCTGCCTCGTTTGGGCACCTGCAATTAACAACAAAGTGTCTTGGCACAAAAGGACCTGCTGACGCTCAGGCTCTAGCTAGTGGAGCCACGCCAAGCCTTGGTGCGCACGCAGCACGATTGGACAGCCTGCACAGTGCAGACGCCTCAGGGGCAGGAAGTCCTGACACAGCCAGGACGCTGTTTGCATGGAAAGACCCTGTGAGCCCAAACGTTGCAACTCAAACAGAAGGCAAGCAACCTGAACAAGAAGTGTAACATGTATTGGCATCACATAAATCACGCAATGCATGTACCATTCTTCAGTCTAATGTCTGTTGATTATTGGTGTGGCTTGAACATGCTTACATCATGCAGGTCATGCAGTGACAGATGCGCAGCTCCACACTGCTGTCTTAGCAGGCCTTAATGATGCTGCTGATCTGTGTCATCAGCACAATCTACCAGGCATCACGTTTGTCGAGACGGCAGGAGGGCCTGCAAGCCCAGCCCCATCAGGGTCATTGCAGGTGAGACTAAATCTCCTGGTCATGCTACATGGTCCTTTTGTGCCACAAATACTCGTCAGTATAGTCAGGAGAGTGCTAGTTGGCAGCATGCGCTAGCACTGGACATAGTGATGAATGGCATGGCCACACCTACTTTGTTAGGACTAAAGCTGCTTTTGTGGATCTGACGGTATTGATAATGGGACAAGAAAGTGCTGAATGCTGCTAAGGTGGGTTGAAGGCTGCAAGGTGATGGCAGTTATGCATTTTCAATTACAGATGCGTTGCAACATCATGCGACAAACCCATGGTCATAATGAGCTACCATGACGATGTTTATCAAACTTGATACAGTAGCTCACCTTAGGTCTAGCTCGCTGTCACATACCCCTGAGTTAAGGGATGCAAGCCAAAGCTTGACCCCATTCCTGCACGCCCTTGAGAGCCCTGCAGGAGGCCTCAAGCCCCTGCGCAATCTTCAGCTGTACAAAGCAAGTCTCATGTGCTATCAGCTAGCTTCAACCAGCACAGATGAAATTCAGTTACTCCATCCGCACAATCAGCTGGCTTTTGCTGGCATAGGTTGCAATCAGTCAGGCAACCAAAATGCTGAGGCTCATGACATGTGTGCATCTGTAGTGTGACTGTTGGCGCCCTCTGCGCCTGCCTGCTATCCTGGTTGGAGACGCGCGCCTAGGCGGTATCTCAACCAGTGTGACTGCATATGAGACCCTGCGGGCCCGAGGATACGATGTTTCGGTCATCGTGCTAGCAGCAGGTTCGCATGCAAGGTCCAACAGTGATGCCATCCAGGCCAATGTGAGGGCCGACACTGATGTCGTGGTTCTTCCTCACCCATTGCCTGCTCTGCCTGCACTTAAGTAAGTAGCTCACACCTCAACATTGTCGTCTCGCACCAGGCATAACAGTCGACATCGCTTTCTACAGCATTCTTATGCACACTGCGTATCTCAGATGTGCTTTGCGCTGCATCTGTCAGCTGCATGTAACTGGATCGAGACAAAGTCTGACTGTACTACCTAAGCATGCTTTGCACGCTGTGGCACCTTGTCAGAAGCTTTTGATCGAGGGCATGTCATCTTCTAAGTCATGATGCTGGCTGCTGTTGAAGAACATCAGCTTGCAAGCATTGACAAGCTGTGTGCAAGATTGTCATGACCTTGCAAGCTGTGCAGATGTGCAACACAAAGCTTGAGGAGACGCCTATGCTAGGAGATCTAGAATTGAGTATGAGAGTCTTGTCCCGTAACAGCTCATTTCAAGATTCGTTCACGCAGCATGAAACAGGCAGCACATCCTGGCTTTGCTTGACTGCACAGTGTCAGTTTGTCTGTATGCATGCTTTCTAGTGAAAAGGTGCATTGGTACAGCTGTTGTTCAGTGCGTGTCACCAACATGATTTTGCAACAGATCACAATGTCACCCTTCTTCCCCAACAGGATCTTGCGACAGGTCACAGCCGTTCAGCGCTTGGATATCACATCTTATTTACAGCATGCAGTCACGCTGTCACACAAGTAACACATGGAACAGGATCAGCTGTCTGTACAGCATGCAATCACACAGTTCTTCCAGTAGATCAGTTGTCTGTACAATGTGCAATTGCATGATTATGCAAGTGACACATGTTGCAGGAACAGGACAGCATTGGACGGCGCATTGCAGGAATGGCTGCAGAATTGTGCCCCGGCCTTTGATGCCCTTCTTGCTCAGCTTGTGAGGCAACACCAACAACGAAGTGAGCTGTTCCCTTAATGGTCTGACAATATGTTACCGTCTGTGACACCATGTGACCATCTGTGACGCTGTGTGACCATCTGTGACGCTGTATGACCATCTGTGACACTGTGTGACTATCTGTGACTATCTGTGACACTGTGTGACTATCTGTGACACTGTGTGACTATCTGTGACGCTGTGTGACTGTGTGTGACGCTGTGTGACCATCTGTGACGCTGTGTAACTATCTGTGACACTGTGTGACTATCTGTGACGCTGTGTAACTATCTGTGACACTGTGTGACTATCTGTGACACTGTGTGACTATCTGTGACGCTGTGTGACTGTGTGTGACGCTGTGTGACTATCTGTGACGCTGTGTAACTATCTGTGACACTGGCATGCTTGCCTTCACATGGCTCTGGGGTTCTAGCTTTGCCAGCATTTGTTTCGTGCATGTGTTACCCCACAATCAATGTGTGCTGTTGCCGCACAGACAGTTGCTGTGTTTGGTACACTAGCACACTTGCCTCTTGAATGCACAGTAAGTGCTGCTATGGAGGGCAAAAAATGGCTGCATGCCTGCAGATGCAAACTGTGCGCCCCAAAAGAGCATGTTTTCAATGGCAAGCCGAAGATTCAGCACTGTATCTCTGGCGCTGCATCCATTCTTCTTTGTTTCCCTTTGCTGGATTTCCCATTTTATGCAATGGTGAAGTGGGCAGAAACATGCACTCCTATTGGAACATACCTAGGACTGTTATGTGTTGTGAATGACAGCGTGATAAGATTTACTTTGTCTTTGCTCATCAAGAGACATGATAGCATTGGTCATGTGTGATTCAGTGACCCTCTTGGGTGAAGCCCAGTCAGCAGCAAAGAAGAACTTCTGGTGGCCCTTCACCCAGCACTCCACAGTGCTCCAAGACAGTGTCACCATCATTGACTCCAGATGCGGCGAGTCCTTTGCAGTGTACCAACCAGGCAACAAAAATGACACTGCTGCTCAGTTGCAGATGCAATATGATGCCTGTGCCAGTTGGTGGACACAGGTAACACTGCTGTTTTTCTGAGTCTGCTGTTGTTCTTATGCCAGACATAACTTGCTTGGGCCATGCATGTTGGTCATATGTAGCGCAGAGATAAATACATGGTGTGCGTGTTTTATGATTTCCTGAAGACTGGCAGTTTCTGCTGCATGTATAGTCAGGGCAACTGCTGTTGTCAGCATATGGATGCCAGAGACAGACAGAGTGAAGCATCTCTGCAACACTTCCTTCCAGTGAAATGTTGCATAGAGTGTTGCATGCCTGCAGCTCCATGCAACCGTATCCCCACACACAGCTCCCAGTTACAACCGCACGTTCCGCCAAAAACTCCAGCACTTCCGGTTTGCAGCAACACAACAAGAAGTGTTGCACCCAGTTGGCAGAGCAAGTACACCAGCGGGGTCCAAGCAGATGCATCAGATAACGTACTGCTGAGGCTCAGGTGTGCATGCTTGTTCAGGGCGTGAGTGCAGAGCTGCAGCCAAAACTGGTGAGCAGCATGGCATATGCGGCAGGCAGATACGGGCATGTCATCTTCCCAGAGAATACCCACCAGCCTGCTTTGGACCTGGCTCAGAAGCTGCTGGATGGTGTTGGTCAGGGCTGGGCCGGCAAAGTCTTCTTCTCTGACAATGGGTATCATTCTGGCTTCAGTCACTGCGTGTGAAAGCGACTTCCTGTTGCAACATTGCTTGTTGGGAAACAGCATCTAAAAGCAAAATTCCTGTTGCGACATTGCTTGATTGGAAGCAGTCAGTGGACGGCGGATTTCACCTGTTGAGACAGACATTGCATTCCACAAGTTTGACATGATATGTGATTACATTTGCAAGGATGGTCCTGGAAGTTTTTGAGTGCGCACTTGTGGCCAATGTTGCATTGCAGCCTGATGCGTCAGCAAGAACTGTGCATGTGAGCAAGCACTGTGACATGCTTTCCTGACTGAGCGTGTGACACTCGTCGCTGTTCCTACATAAGTTGAGAAATGCTTTTGAAAAGATGCAACCATTGATCTTGCAAGGAAGACCTTGTGTTTTCCTATCTGCAGCTTCTGTTAGTAATCATGAAGACTGCCATGTACCCTGGCCATATAATGATGCGGCATTCATGCACATGTGACATTATGTTATCTCTGCAGGTCGACAGCTGTTGAGGTGGCAATCAAGATGGCCATGCGCAAGTTCAAGCACGACCGGCCAGGTATCATCTTTGCAAGGAGCCCATCAGACCCTGGGACACTGACTCATGATCAGGCTGCATGTGACTCACACACTGAGCTGCATGTGATTGGGCTGACTAATGGCTACCATGGTGACACCTTGGGAGCCATGGACGCTGTTGCTGAGACTCCATACAACAATGATGATCAGACTCCCTGGTAGGTTCTGTCTCTATTGAGCCTCCTGCTGCTAGTCAAATTGCTGTTCTCACTTCCTGCAAGCTGTGTCAAAGCGCAACTGGCTGTGTCAGATATCTGCAAAATTCTCAAGATTGTGGTTGAATGGACAACTATGAAGTCAGTAAACAGGGTGGTGCACATGACTCGAGCTAGAGTATGTCATCGAGAAATGATGGTTTGATTTGGTTTTGCACATGAATGCTGTGAAGCCATTGAACCTTTTTTTTGCAGGTTCCAGTCGCGTGGCTTGTTCCTGAAGCCCCCAACTGTTGGCCTGACACAAGGACAGTGGCAGGTCAGCTTACCAAGCAAGATCTGGGACCATGTGAAGCACCATGCAGGCGGTCAGATGGATGATGTGCAGCTCACCTTTTCCAGGCGGGAAGGAGTCTTTAGTCAGCGACAGGATGTGCAGGACGCCTATGCTGCTTACATTGCATCACACTGGCAGCAATATGAAGCTGGGCGTCCAGTGCGCATTGCGGCTTGCATTATGGAACCAGTGCTACAGGTGATCCATCAGTGCAAGTGACTGAGCAGCTGGGGCCTTGTTTATTGTGTGCTAGGGTCTTGCAGCAAGTGTTGGCCATACGGCATGCATGCGCCAGGATAGAGCATGTTACAGACATTGTCACACTGTCCTGCCACGAAAACCTGTCACTTGACGCAATCGAAGCTGGTTTCATTTGTTGCCCTGGAGGCTGGCGATTGAGTTGACTCTCTTACCATAGGATATTTGGCATCCGGCAATGGTATGCTGTAGCATTGTGATATCAAATCATGTCTTGTGTGTGTTGGCTGGTGCTTGCCAGCAAATGCACTGCAGCATGTTGTTTGGAGGCTGATTGCAGCAGTGGCAATTGCCATATGCCGGCCGTCATTAAGCTGTGACACAGCTTTGGCTTTGACCTTGCATTGGTATCCTGTACAATTCTCTCAAGCCTGAGTGAGAACCAGGCTGTTTAGTAATCCGCTCAAGCATCCTGCGCCTTGTGTAGGGTGCAGGTGGGATGGTGATGATAGATCCCGCTTTCCAGCGAGCTATGGCACAGCACTGCCAGAAGCACAACATCCCTGTCATACTGGATGAAGTCTTCAGCGGCATCTGGCGGCTGGGACACTTGTCAGCTGCTGAGATGCTGGGCGTCAAGCCTGACATTGCCTGCTATGCCAAGCTGCTGACTGGTAGGGCTGCTGCTGTGGTATCTTTGGCGACGAGTATCTTACACGGAGATACACAAGCTGTTACTTCTTTGATGGCATGCTTCGTGCTTGTGACAGATGCACATAACATCCTTGACCTCTTCCAGACAGATTCACATGCTGTCCATGATTTGTGTGCTGTATTCACTCAAGCTGGCTTTGCACAGATGGCGTTTTGAATGTGTGTGTCCACGAGTCATAGCCACCCAGGTTGCAAGTATTGATAGTGACGCCCACTTTGAGTCTGCACATATTCAGCGTTCATTGTACAACCTGGAGTGATGGTGATGCATGCAGGCGGCATGCTGCCTCTGTCTGCCACCCTGGCCACTAACGGCATCTTTGAAGCTTTCCAGCATGATTCTAAGCTCAAGGCTCTGTTGCATGGCCATTCTTACACAGCACATGCCATAGGCTGCAGCGCTGCTGTCACCGCCCTTGACATATATACTGATCCTGCTTGCAACCCAAACCTGCGTGAACCAGATCAGCAAACTGCACCTCTGAGCTTGGTGGAGCTATGGGATGAGCAAGTTGTGGATCAGCTCAGCAGGCATGCCCGTGTGCAGAAGCTTACTGTGCTAGGTAGGGTCCCAAATGCTCGTGCAATCTACAAAGCAATGTCCAAATTTGGTCATGTGGATGCTGCCATGTGACTGAGTTGCATCATGTGTGTCATTGCACATAAGGAAAGCGCAGAATGGCTGCATGACTGGAACAAGTATGTTTGCATGCATGATTGACTTCCTCACACATTTTTCCAGTCATACCTATGATGGCCAGTTGAATGAAATTCAGGGACTGTTTTTGCTGCTGAACTCAAGACTGAGGGAGTGTCTGGCTATGGTGCCACTGAAGCTATACAAGTTGCAAAGGATCTGAGATTGAGAGGCATTTATGCAAGACCATTGGGCAATGTTGTGTATCTGATGGTCACTCCCACCACAGCACAGGAGACTTGCAAGAAGCTGCTGCAAGAGCTCCAATCAGTTTTGTAAGTTCTACAACCTAGTATGCCTGACAGCAAGGTTATATGAGTACAATCTGAGTACACACACATACAAAGCACGTAAATTGTCAGGGTGAGTGCATCCTGTCAAGCAGTCCATAGCGGTCAGGTACATGTGCAGAATGCGCGATCAACTAGCTAGTCCTGTAAGGTAGCCATTGGGGTTACAGGTGACCGTGTGCATTGTCATGTTGTTCCTGCCTTCTTGATCCTTTCAATGTATGGACCAAACTCTAGCACAACAAGCTGGTATACATGCTGCTTGAAGTACACTACTTTGTCAGGAAGGTCATGCAGCTCTGCCCATTTGTATTCCAAAAACTCCTTGTCAGCAAAATCAAGATCAATTTCTGAGTCACTGCCACAGAATCTGAACAGCATCCTGCATGACAGACAAGTGCACAATATAATCTGCAAACCACAGCTCTGCTGTCATCTGCACCTCGTACTTGATGTATTCATCTGAGGTGTGTTGCACTTCACTACATGCTTTGTCAAAGTTTGTCTAGGCAAGAGATGTGCACATGGATGGGGACTGCCAATGAGTAACGAGACAGAGCGTTGCATCTTGTATTTGCTTGCTGCCGGAATGCAGATCATGGGCTTACCATTTCTGTGTTTGGCCTTTGTATTTTGTCCAGCAGCCTGTGAGAGCTGACTGCACAGTAGTGGGAAACTCATAGTCAATCCATTGGTCAATCTGCATGCACAGCACTTTGGAACATAGCAACGCCATGCAAGAGCGTGGTGCTTGCACGATTGACATGTTTGAGATTCACCCCTGTCTGACCTGTGCCACAAATTCAATGCTTCTAATGCCTGTCTCTTCTAGCAATTCTCGAGCTGCCGCCACAAATGGGTTCTCGCACGGGTCAATGCCTCCCTGCAATATCACGATGCTTCCTCTTGGACAGGTGCTGGCAGAAGAACAAGGCCAGCATGCTGCGCAGAAGACACAGCTGGGGCAAAGCAGTTGTGACACCTGACCTGTGGCATTTGCCAGGTACCCTGACTGTCATCAACCCGCCTGCAATCGGCTTGAAGTCAGTGGCAACTGGTCTTCAAATCAATAGCACTGTGATTTGAGATAGCAGTCCCTGACGCTCTGACCTGGCAGCGAAGACAAGACCCTCACTGTTCACTAAGCATATTCCCACATTTCGGCGGTACTCCTGTGTGCTGACCAGAGCTAGTCTCGAAGTCAAGCACTCAGCCGTTGTTGTGTCAACTTTTGCAGCATTGCGACGTCGGAGTGACCGGTCCCGGCGCAATAAGCACGCTTGTCGAGCTGACGCAGGACCTGATCGCTGATGTAGCGCGGGACGACAGTCAATCTGCACAGAAAATTGCAGGCGCGCGCGACCGGTTTGCATGCGCTGTGTGACCTCCGGTTGAGACAAATCGACCGCAGGGGAGTTTGCGTCGGCCGAGGTTTGGGCAGACAGCTCGCTTGTAGAGGAGTGCCTCAGATCAAGAGGTCCGCGATACTGTACATTGCCGTGTCCAGCGACCACCAGCCTTACTTGTCGCCCCCTGTCTTACAACGCCATTCAGGTACGCGGAAGACGCAATGTGGCTTGGCGGGTTGCGCTATGCAGTTTGCTATGATGCTGAGATGCGAAAGAAGCGTCAATTGCAAAAGTACAGTACCGTAACTTGGTAATTGGTCTAATAAGACGATCGACATGAACGATCGTTCAAATGGCTTTTAGGCCGCTCGAGCTCCCGGCAAACGTATCGTTTCGTACTATCTTGTTGGCATCAGTGTCAGCGTCTTGCGCTGTAACTGCTGCAACATATAGTGGGTCAGATATGGCAGCGATGGGTATTTTGACCCGCAGAGGCCTGCAAGCGACAGTAAATGCAGTGCAGACCCAGCCTTGGCGATGTTTGCCGAGCGCAACTGGACAGCAATGCGGCGTCAGCACTTCCTGCGCAAGCATGCAAGCGCAGCCGCAGCTCGATGTGCAGGATGCCCCTGTTTGCACCGCGGAGACCCAAGGATCTTATGGGGCTTTCGAGCTCGGGGCTATTCGCAACGACTGGAGGTACCGGCCATCATGTGTCACGCTGCCTTTTGTTCGGTGGTCTGGTTTCGATCCAACGGTTTGTCTCAACAATTATGTTTGTTTCAGCCGAGAAGAGGTCGCTGCAGTGTACAACACCCCTCTTTTGGACCTGGTTTACAAAGCAGCGTCTGTACATCGCATGTATAATGACCCGCAAATGGTGAGCAACTGACACACCAGGCGACATTCACTGCCCATTTGCTTGCATACAAAATCCATGCTGGACCCATGGCTTGCAGGTTCAGCGCTGCACTTTACTCAGTATCAAAACAGGAGGTTGTCCTGAAACCTGCAACTACTGTGCTCAGAGCAGCTCTTGGAGTAAAGATGTCGGCCTGAAAGCTGAGAAGCTAATGGACCTTGACTCAGTATACGAGGTGTGCTCATCTTATGTACATGTGCAGTTGCTTGGGACGCCAGCAACGGTATGAGCACGTTTTCACAGCTGACAAACATCAGAAAGTAGCATGCTATGCAGCTCAGCAGGAGCATGGGTAAGATTGTAACATGCCGCTTTCTGTTTTTTATACAGGCGGCACTAAGAGCCAAAGAAGCCGGTAGCACAAGGTTCTGCATGGGAGCAGCG
>JAABUU010004922.1_pt1 | contig 15350 bp, 13 predicted proteins | sample 5559301 | NCBI WGS metagenome assembly JAABUU01 (sample SAMN10711884, study PRJNA513360) | rock metagenome | isolation source: Antarctica rocks | place: Antarctica: Victoria Land, Richard Nunatak white | reverse complement strand
AGCGCGGTCGCCGCGCCGACCGCGACCGGTGCCGCCGCATACCCGCGCCAGCGGCGCGCGACGTGCAGCGCCCCGTCTCGCATCGATGACCTCCAGCGTTGCCCCGCGTGCCCGACGAGCCGCATTGTTCCCCAGCATACACCCGGCACGGTCCACCATGCACCCCTGGCATGGTTCGGTCCGCCGTGCGCCCGCGACTCAGCCCACGAAGTACCAGCCCACATAGAGCGCGGCGAAGCCGGTGAAGCCGACGAGCGAGACGGCCAGGATCGCCCGGTGCAGCGCGGGGCGGGCGCCCCAGCGCGCGAGCGCCTCGTAGAGCGGGAAGAAGACCAGCAGATAGCGCGCCAACCCGAACACGGCGCGCCCGCCGGGCAGCGGCGTGGCGAGCAGGAGGGCGAAGAGCACGGCCCCGTATAGCCGGTAGACGGGTGGCCAACGCCGCCACGCGGTCACGAGGACGAGCAGCGCGCCGCACACGAGCGCGGTCGAGGCCAGACTCACCGTGTAGTCGACGGGGCTGCCGCTCCGGGCGGGCTGGAGTACCAGCAGCAGCCCGCGCCACACGGTCACCGCGGGGAACACCAGGTCGCGATGCCAGTAGCGCTGCGAGGCGTGCAGCCAGGCGAGGGGATCGCCCACCGTCCGGTACAGGTGCAGCATGAAGGCGAGCAGCCCCAGGGGGGCCAGCAGCAGCCCCGCCGCCGCGCGCCAGCGCGCCGACCCGCGCACCGCGCCGCGCCGCCAGGCCAGGAGGATCGCCAGGGCCAGCACCGGGACGAGCAGGATGCCGACCGAGCGCGTCGCGGCGGCGGCGGCGGCCCAGAGTCCCGCGCGCAGCCATTGGCCGCGCCGCGCCGCCAGGAACGCCGCCGTGCTCGTCGCCAGGAAGAGGCCCTCGGTGTAGGGGATGGCGTAGCAGAAGGCAAACGGCGCGAGCGCGGCGTAGAGCACCGCCCGCCCCGCCCGGGCCGCGTCGCCGGTCTCGTGGGCGACCAGGGCGTGCAGGTTCCGGAACGCGACGAGGGCCACCAGATTGGTCAGGAGGACCCCCGCCGCGAGGACGAGGGCCGGGGCCGCGCCGAACGGCACGGCGACCGGCGCCCGCGACCAGGTGGCGAGGGACGCCGCGGCGCGCAGCAGCAGCGGCCACAGCGGGAAGAACGCAGGGAGATGGCTCGCCGCGCTGTAGGCCGGCACCGCAACCGGGCTCGGCCCGTACCCGCCCAGCGCGATGGTGTAGTAGTAGACCGCGTCCCAGTGCCAGGGGAGGGCCAACCAAGCGGGCACGGGAGGGGTCACGCGCCCGGACCAGCGCGGCGCGCGCGGCACGAGCCACCAGCCGACGGCCGCCGCGAGGGTGAACGCGACGCGGCTCAGCGCGAAGGCACCCAGCACGGGCGCGGGCAGCGTCTCCCGCACCCAGATCGCTACCCTGCGGTACGCGCGGCACCACGATGGCGAGCAGCGAGCCTTAGGCCACGTGGCGCGCACCGACGATCCTCCATGTTCGCAATGCGGGGGCGAGCACAGGGCACACCCGCTGCTGCCCGCACGGCCGGTGCGTCCCGCCGCACGTCGACGTCCGCTCAGGTCGGCCGATCACGCTCCCGCTCGCGCCGTTCCCGCCACCAGTCGCGCGCCGCGTAACCGAGCAGGATAAGCCCGCCGAGCACGGCCGGCATCGTGAGGCATCGTTCCGCCACCACTCCCCCATCCCTTGCCGCTCGTCTCGCCGGGACAGCGAGACCCCGGACACGCCGCTATACCGGAAGTCGCCCAGCTGTCTGTCGTGTCCGCAGATCATGGCGCGGACGGGGCGGTATCGGCGATGAGGGTGCGGACGTAGGCCCGGATCGCCGTGTAATCGCCCCGGCCAGCAGCGGGTAGCAGGATGTCCTGGCCCGCCGCCGAGGCATCCGCGGTCAGCAGCCCGGTCGTCGCGGTGTCGAGGACGCCGGTGCGGAAGGTCGGGCGCTGGCCGGTGGTCGCACGCTCCTGCGCCCAGCCGGCCAGATCGCGCGCCTCGCCTGAGGAGAGACTGGTGTGGACATGCCCGGTGAGCGCGTCGAGGAGCGCGAAGGCCTGCGGGAGCGCGCCGGGCGAGGCGAGTTGCCGCGCCACGCCGCTCAATACCCGCTGCTGGCGCCGGGCGCGCCCGAAGTCGCTCCCGTCCTCGGGCGCGTAGCGCGAGCGGGCGAACGCCAGCGCCGCCTCGCCGTCCAGGTGCTGCGGCCCGGCATCGAAGTGGATCGTCTTGTAGCTCGGGTCGATGTCGGCGTCGTCGTTGTTGGGGTAGTGGTCGTCGGTGAAGGTCTGGGCGACGTCCACGTCGACGCCGCCCAGCGCGTCGATGAATTGCCGGAAGCCGACGAAATCGAGGCTGAGCCAGGCGTCGATCGGGATGCCGAGCACCTGCGCCACGACCGTGCTCGCCAGCGCCCCGCCGGCCTGGTGGCGGCGGTTATCCCCCCCGGTCCCAGGATCCGTCGTGCCGACGCCGAGGGAGTAAGCCTCGTTGATCTTACCCCAGTAGTCGCCCTGCCCGTTGGTCATGCGCGGGATATGGACCCAGAGGTCGCGGGGCACGCTGATGAGGGTGATCGCGCCGCTGGTCGGGTCGAGCCGGGCGACCTCCAGCGAGTCGGTCAGGTAAGCACCATCGTGGCCCGCGCCGCCGAAGCCGAGCAGCAGGATGGTGAAGGGCCGCCCGGCGCGCAATTGCGCGATCGGGGCCGAGTCGCCGTACCCCAGCGTGTCTGACGAGGTGGCCACCTCGCCAGCCGGGACGCCTCCCCCGGTATCGGGTGCCTGCCCGACGGGGAGGACGGTGTCCGGGCGGAAGGTTGCCTGGGTGAAGGCGTCCACCCGGTAGGCGCCGTAACCGGCGAAGATGAGGCCGGCAAGCAGGACGACGAGGCCGACCGCAGCGGCCCTGGCCCCCCGCCGCAGGATAGTGTTCGTCATGTGCCCCTTGCTGAATGTACGAAAAACGGCGGATGCGCCGTGGGCGAGCGGCAGAGCCGAGGCTTGGGATTAATGGGCCTCGTACTCTACGGGCATGTCCACGTCGCCAGGCCGCCGAAACCCTGCGGATCGTTGTCATCCCGACGGTCCCGGCAGTATAGGGTGCCCGTGCTCAACAAGGTGTCAACGGGGACCGCTCGCTGGAAACTGCGGCGGCATGCCGGTACCGACTGCCACGACCGAACTCATGGCGCGGGTCATCCGGGACGCTTACGCGTCGCGGCGGGGCAGTATCGTTGAGCAGCTGGCTTGACATCTTCCCCCGCCCGCGCGGTTAACGCGGACAGGAGGTTATGCGCTGCCGTATGCACGGCCCTTGGCCTGGGGATGGCCACGCCGGATACTTCCTACCCTAGCTGCTCCGACGGTGAAGAAGCCCGATCGGCCAAGCGGGCCGTGAATCGGGCCGCGCTCTGAGCCGCAGTGCGGCATGCAGCCTGCGCATCCTTTGGGGCTCTGCTGCCCAGTCGCGCTGTTGCGCGGGCAAGCAGCGATTGTACGACCGGACATGTCCGATCATGGTCCTTTCGTCCGATGTGAGGGGTGATACATCGAGTGTATGGTACATTGCGACGTTCCGGGCGACCCGGCAGGACACTAGCTGCGATGTCCCCAGCCGTCCCAGACACGGGGCAACGGGACCGGTCGGTGTGCACCGGACCCATCCGCCCGTCGGGATGTATATGGCCACATTTTCTGGTGAACTTCTGGAACGGAGAGCCGGGCATGGTGCGTGCACGTAGTTGGCAGACTGGGACGTTGGGTACCGGCGGGGTGCCGCGCTGGCCGGGGATGGTCGCGGCGCTCGTCGTCGGCGCGTTGTATCTCTTCATCTCGGACCGCTACGCCGTGGGGCCACCGTGGCTCACCCTGGTTGCCGCCGCCGTCCTGCTCGTCCCGCTGACGCTGGCCCGCGTGCGCGGGTACCACGGACTGACGCACCTGCTCGCCCGCGCCCTGAACGCGCTGCTGACCCTCGCCGTCGCGGGGAGCGCGGCGTTACTTGTGGTACGCCTCGCGCAGGGGGAGACCCAGGCGCTCGCCCTGCTGCGCGATGCCGCGCTGATCTGGGGGGCTAATATCCTGACCTTCGCGCTCTGGTACTGGAGCGTGGACGGTGGCGGCCCGGCGCGGCGGCACCCCGGTCGGCACGCCTCCGTCGACTTTGCCTTCCCCCAGCAGCAGCAAGCGGAGGACGCTCTTGTCGAGGGCTGGTCCCCGGGCTTCGTCGATTACCTGTTCGTGGCCTTCAATACCGCGACCGCGTTCAGCCCGACCGACACGCTCGTGCTCTCCCGGCGCGTGAAGGTGCTGATGATGACCCAGTCGGTGATCTCGCTCGTGGTCGTCGCGGTGCTCGCGGCGCGCGCGATCAACACTATCGGGACATAGGTGGCTGCGGTAGCGCGTGACACGAGCCGGTCGGCATGGGGCGTCGGTCGTCGCTGTGGCTGGCCGGTCCCTGGACGATGTATGCCTCCGCCAGCCTTCTGCCTCCGACGCTCCGCTCGTCGCACGTTGCCATGCGCGCTCTTCACGCAGCAAGGATCGATGTGGCTGCTCCTCGCAGGCTATCAATTCCGAGCGGCTCCCGGTGAACTGCGCCTGATGGTGCGGCAAGGGGGGAGCGTGGGTAACGGTCGCGACGCGGCCTGCGGCGGCCCGGCGCATAGCTAACGGAGGAGCGAATGCGGACACGACCCGCGACGACGTTCTGGCGAATCGCCGCGTTCGGCGGCTGTATGCTCCTCCTGGGGCTGCTGGTGGGCGGCGCGGCGGGGATGCGGGTGCACCACTTCGCCGCCGCTACCTTCCGCCCCGACGACAGTCCCGCCGTGGCGGCGCTCCCCGACGATCCGACACCGGTGGAACTGCCCTTGATACCAGCGGCCACGGCCCCACCAGTCGCGCCGTCCGTGCCCGCGCCGTCGACACCGGGTGACGAGACGGCGGCGACCACGACGGCGACCCGTGTCCCGGCACCGGGCGGCACGCCGACCGCGACCGTGCCTCCGATCGGGTACGCGGGCACGCCCCTCGTCGCGCGGCTGCGCGCGGGGCAGCCCCTCGCGCTCCTCCTTCTCGGCTACGGCGGCCCGGGCCACGACGGGGCCTACCTGACCGACTCGCTGGAGGTCGCCCGGCTCGACCCCGCGAGCGGCGCGATCACCCTCATCAGCATCCCGCGCGACCTCTGGGTGCGGATCCCGCCACGGCGGACGGCTGGGGCGGCTACTGGGGCAAGATCAACGAGGCGTTCGCCGTCGGGGTCGGCTCCCGCGGGGACTACGCAACGGGCGGGGCGCTCGCGAGCAAGGCGGTGGCGCAGGTGCTCGGCATCCCGATCGACGCCTGGGTGGCGCTCGATTTCGACGGCTTCCATCAGGCGATCGACGCGCTGGGCGGCCTCGACGTGACCGTCGCCCAGGCCTTCGTGGATGATCATTATCCGAACAACGACGACGCAGACATCGACCCGAGCTACAAGACCATCAGCTTCGCCGCCGGCCCGCAGCACCTGGATGGGGAGACGGCGCTGGCGTTCGCCCGCTCGCGCTACGCGCCCGAGGACGGGAGCGACTTCGGGCGCGCCCGGCGGCAACAACTCCTCATCGCCGCCGAGCACGCCGAACGCCCGCGCCACGCCGGCCGGCGTGGCGCGGGCGTTCGGCGTGCTCGGCGCGCTGGAGGGGCACCTGCACACGGGGCTCTCGGCCGGCGAGGCCCGCGACTTGGCGGGCTGGGCGCAGGAGCAAGCGGCCGCCGGGGTGCGCCCGCGCTTCGGCACCGCAGCGCTGGACACCGCCGCGCTCCTGGTCGCGGCCACGTCGGACAGCGGGCAATACATCCTCCTGCCGATCGCCGGGTAGGGCGACTACGGCGCGATCCGCGCCTACGTCCGGCAGCAACTCGCGCCCGGCGCAACGACACCCTGAGCGTCCACCATCCCCTGGCAGCGTCGGCGGTCCCAGCGAGAACCTCGTCCCTCTGGCGCGCAATGTGCCCGCCTCGGACCACCATGAACCCGAACGCGGGCAGGGCCGCGCGGCGACCGGCTACGGCGAGACGACCATCACCGGGTCGCCAGCGGAGCATAGCGCGGCGACGACACAAGACGCCGCGACCCCGCGCCGTCGGCGCGCGTGCGAGCCACACCTGCTCATCGCGTATATACTCTTGGTGGACAGTCCCGTGCTTCTCGATGTGTCGGCCCCGGTGGCTGCCCGGCGCGGTGCGGATGAAGCCGTGCCTCACCGTGAATGTCGCCGCTGCGACGGGCCGAGGAACACCACCTGGGTGTGGCGACCCGCCGAGCACCGGCGACATTGCACGGCGGGTCGCTCCGCCGCTGTGCTCCTCATTATGCTCCTCGCAGGGTATTGTCACGTTAAGTTTTTACTGAACGATGGCTCCCCACCAAGCCTGAAAGCGGCACCCTGAACAGTGCCTAATACGCCCACTTTCGCCACGCAGCCGCTGTCCATTCCCCACTTGCCCGGTGTCTTTTTCGCCGCGACAGCTTAACTTGACAATGCCCTTCGCGATACGTTTTCGCGTTGATCGATTCACTTCAGACGAGGCACCCCGCGGCCTGCCGTGCCCGCCGGCGAGAGATCGCGCCGGACCGGCGGTGCGCTCGCCCGCGCCCGGCGCGTCAATACCGCCCCCCCTCGTCGATCAGGTAATCGGCGGTGCGCGCGGCGAGCGCCTGGATCGTCAGGCCGGGGTTGGCCGAACCCTGGGTCGGTAGGATGCTACCGTCGCAGATGAACAGATTCGGGATGTCGTGGGTGCGCCCGAAGCCGTCCACGACCGACTCGCGCGGGTCACGCCCCATCCGTGCCGCGCCCACCAGGTGCGCGAATCGCGCCTCTTGCACGACTTCCTCCGCCCCGGCGGCGCGCATGATCTCCTCGACCTTCTGCCTGCCGAATGCGATCAGCTTCTTGTCGTTGTCGTGGAGATTGAACGTGACTTTCGCCACCCGTAAGCCATGGCGATCGGTCTCGTCGGCGAGTTCGACCCGGTTATCGGCCCAGGGGAGGATCTCGCCGAGCAGGCCGAACGCCGCCCAATGGTTGTAGTCCATCATGGTCCGGCGCAGTCCCCAGCCCCACGCCCCCTGTGCCACCATCATCTGCTTGGCGAAGGCGATCGGCAGGGGGCCGACCGTCTGGACCGCGAAGCCCCGCGCGAAGTCGCGCTGGGGATCGGTCTCGTAGAACTCCTCGGTCAGCGCGTGGGCGGGCGGGGCCTTGTACATGCGGATCGGATCGGCGAAGCGCCCCATGATCACGTTGCCCGCCTGGGCCATCAGATACTGCCCGACCGTGCCGCTCGAGTTCGCCAGCCCCCCCTCGTGGCTGGGGCAGGCCGAATTGAGGAGCAGGCGCGGCGTCTCGATCGCGTATCCCGCGACGATCACCACCTTCGCTCGCTGCTCGACTTCTCGTCCGTGCGGATCGAAGTAGGTGACGCCGCTGACCAGGCCATCCGCCCCGAGGTTGACGCGCGCGACCATGCAGCGATCACGGATCTCCGCCCCATGGTGGATCCCATCGGGGACATGCGTCACCAGCGTGCTCGCTTTCGCCCCGACCTTGCAGCCCTGGATGCAGAAGCCGCGGTAGATGCAGTGCGGACGCGAGGCGTGCGACCCGGAAGTGATCGCGACCGGGCCGCCCGCACTCACCCGGATACCGAGCGCGGTGCACCCGTCGATCAGCACGTCGCCGACCCCGCCCATCGGGTGGGGGCCGTAGGGGTAGCCGTGCGGGTCGCCCCACGGGAAATAGGCCGGCCCGGCGACGGGCATCTCCCGCTCCAACAACTCGTAGTAGGGCTTGAGATCGTCGTAGGCGATCGGCCAATCGACGCCAACACCGTCCTGGCTGTAGATCCGGAAGTCCGAGGGATGGAAGCGTGGGGTGAAGGCGGCCCAGTGGACCGAGCCGCCGCCGACCCCGCGCCCGCTGTTATTCGCGCCGAAGGCCAGCGGGTTCTCGCCGCCGGTGATCCGCAGCTCATTCCAATACAGCTGGTGCGAGCCGGCCTCGTCGCTGACCCAGTCGCGCTCGGTGTCCCAGAACGGCCCCGCCTCGAGACCCACGACACGGTACCCGGCACGCGCGAGGCGCTGGAGCAGCACCCCGCCCCCGGAGCCGACCCCGACGATGCAGTAATCGACCTCCTCATCGGGCCGGTAGCGCCGCATCGGCACGTCGAGGCGTTGCAATGGCCCGAGCCGATGCTCGCCCGCCGGCGGCCCGCCGAACGATCCACCGAGTGGCCCCTGCATTGTCATGCTTCCTCCATTGTCAGTCGCTCGCGGCGCTTTAATGTGTCCCGCCCTGCCCCGGTGTCTGCTGCCGACCGGGATGCGAGCCGCCGAGCGGGCGATAGCCGCCCGAACGCGCCGATGCGGGCGGCTCCCAGTCGTAGCGCTCTTCGTTCCCCTCCCAGGGCTCCGGCTGTCCTTTGGTGAGGCGCATATACCCGCGTGGATAGGCCGGCCCGCCGAAGCCGATCTCGTCCCAGGCGTAGGGATGGGCGTAGTACACCCCGACCACATCCTGGAGCAAGAGGAGCCAGTAGCGATCAGGGGGGAGCCGCCGCCAGATATCCTCCCCGGCGGGCGGTTCGGTGCCGTGATGGGTGTCGTGCAGCGTTTGCAGGACCGCGTCTTGCTCGCCCGGCGCGAGCGCAACAAACGCGCGCCCGTGCAACTGCCGGGCGATCGCCTCGATCCCGTGCAGGCCGAGCCGGTGCGCCTCGCCATCGGGTGGCATATCGTCGTAGCGGTAGCCATCGATACGCCCCGCATGCAGGCGCGCATCGATGTGCTCGGCGATCGGGATGCGGTGGGCCTCATCGCGATCGTCCTGGGGCAGCAGGCGAGCGCACACCGCCCGCAACAGCGGAATCTCCGCCGATGTGAAGAAACGAAAGGGGGGGACATTATTCACGCGATCGAGCACGACCCGGCGCGTGGCCTCGTCCCAGGTATCCTGCTGGGCGAGAACGTCGTTGCCGGGATAGTAGCCCGGCTGGGCACGCGGCGGGAGCGGCGCTCCTGTCGCCGGGTCGGTCGGCAGGCGCTCCGCCAGGTCGGCGGGGATCGGGGGTATCCCTTGATCGCTCGGCGTCTGTCTGCGCCATCCGAACCAGCTCATCGTTCGGCCCTCCGCAGCAGGCTGGCGAGGAGCCCCAGGAAACCGCTGGCGGCGAAGAGGAGCGGCGCGAAGATCGGTGGCCCGTAGATGATGTTATAGAGGGGGAGTCGATAGCCGCCCGGTCTCCGCAGCACACCCCGCGCGTGGTAGAAAAAACCGATGCCCCCGTCCAGCAACGCCAGCGCGGAGGCGATCGGCAGCAGGGTGCGCGCGAGTCGCGGGCTCCAGAGGGTGCCGAAACCGGCGAATGCGATGAGCGGCGTCAGCACGACCGGCGTCCACTGCGCCGGATAGCGGAAATTGTTCTTATAGTGCGAATAGAGCGCCTCGAAGCCACTGAAGAGCGCCGAGAGGGCGGCGACCACGGCAAGCTGCTTCTGGAAGCGTCCCTCACGGATGCGCTGGTCGATCGCGAGCCCCTCACCGCGCAGCGAGCCGGGCAGGAAGGCGGCCCATCGCGCGCGCGGCAGATCCAGGCCGGTGGTGGGGCTATCCTCTCGCCGCAGCGCCGCCGCGAGGAGCCCGAGGTAGCCGCTGAGGCTGAAGAGGACCGGTGCCAGCAGCGGCGGTCCCATGACCAGATTGAAGACCGGTAAGCGCCAGCCGCCCGGCTTACGAGCGATCCCGCGGATATGGAAGCCGAGGCCCACCAATCCATTGATCAGGGTGAGCGCCGAGGCGATCGGCAGCACGGTGCGCGCGGCCCGCCGATCGAGCGCCCCCCAGACCCCCGCGACCGCCAGCAGCGGACTGAGGAGGACCGGGCTGTACATGATGCGCTGGCTATAGCTGCCGCGGTAGTGTTCGTAGAGAACCTCCAGCCCGCTCAGGAGCGCCGAGAAGGCGGTGATGAGCGCGAGTGAGCGCTGGAAACGCCCCTCGCGGAGATGCTGCTCGACCACGATCCCGTCGCGCGTGACGCCGCGCGGCACGAGATCGAGGAGCACTCGGTACGTTCGGGGGCTGGTGACGAGTTGTCGGATCGCTCGGTTCATCGCTCCTCCGCAAGGGGGTCGCTCGCTTCGGGCCGTTACTCGATGATGTCCCGGAGCCGGTCCTTGACGCGCTCCACCAGCCCCTCATGCTCGCCGCCGGCGGGGGCGGTGTAATCGCGGAGCTTGTCCCGGAAGAGGGTGACACCGATGCGGACGGGGTTGTGCTCGCCGCGCGCGAGCGCCTCGGCCATGTGGAGCGCCTGCTGCGGCTGGATCCTTGCCGGCATCGGCGGCTCGTTCTGATCGACCACCGCCTCGATGATCGCCGGGCCGGGGTGGCGCAAGGCCTCCGCCAGCGTCGCGCGGCACTGCGCCGGGTCGGTGATCGTGTAGCCGCGCACACCGGCCGCTTCGGCCATCTTGGCGAAGTCGAGCGGCTGGAGATCGCAGCCATACTCGGGGTTGCCGAGGAAGACCATCTGTTCCCACTTGATCTGCCCGAGGGTGTTGTTCTTGAGGATCACGATCTTGACCGGGAGGTCGTACTTCTTGATCGTCGCCAGCTCCCCCAGCAGCATCGTGAAGCCGCCATCGCCCACGAGCGCGACACACTGACGCCCGGGGTGGGCCACCTGCGCGGCGATCGCATACGGGAAGCCGCAGGCCATCGTCGCCAGGTTGCCCGAGCACGAGAATTGCTGACCGGGGCGCATCTCGAGATAGCGCGCCGCCCAGGTCGTGTTCGTGCCGCTATCGGCCACGACGATCGCATCATCCGCCAGCAGTTGATCGAGTTCGTAGGCGACCACCTGGGGCTTCATCGGCATATCGGTGCGCGTGCCCCGATCTTTGAGGAGGGCTCGCCAGTCGCGCATCCCCTCCTGCGCCTGTTGCAGGAATGCGCGATCGTCCCTGCGTTGGAGGAGCGGCAGCAGCGCTTCGAGGACGATTCGCGCATCGCCGACCACCCCGAATTCGATCGGGTAGCGCAGGCCGATCCGCTCCGGGTCGAGGTCGATCTGTACCCCGCGCGCCTGCCCCGGCTTCGGCAGGAACTCGATGTAGGGGAAGGAGGAGCCGACGATCAGCAGGGTGTCGCACCCCTCCATCGTCTCCTCGGAGGGGGCGGTGCCGATCAGGCCGAGTCCGCCGGTGGTGTAGGGACTGGTATCCGCCACCGCGCCCTTCCCGAGCAGTGCCTTGACGATCGGCGCGCCGAGGGTCTCGGCCACGCGTTCGAGCGCATCCGCCGCCCCGATCGCCCCCCGCCCCGCGAGGATCGCGACTTTCTCTCCGGCGTTCAGGACGGCGGCCAGTCGCGACAACTCCTCGGGGGTCGGGAGAGGCCGGGCCCGTTCATAGGCACTGGAGGTATGGTCGGCGATATTCGCCTTGGACCGATCGGCATCCGCCGCCACCTCCTGCAGATCGTTCGGGAAGGTGATGTGCGCCACCCCCCGGCGACTGAGCGCCGCGCGACAGGCGATGTTCGCCAGTTGCGCCGCCTGCGACCCGGCCATCACCCGCTCGTCGTAGACCGCGACATCCTCGAAGAGGCGCTCGGTATTGACGTCCTGCTGATAATAGGTGCCGATCATGTCGTGATAGGTCATGCCGGTGATCGCCAGGACCGGCTGACCGTCCATCTTCGCGTCGTAGAGGCCGTTGAGGAGATGGATCGCGCCGGGCCCGGAGGTGGCGATGCAGCAGCCCAGCTTGCCGGTGAACTTGGCGTAGGCACAGGCCATGAAGGCGGCGGATTCTTCGTGGCGCACCTGGACGAAGCGGACCTGCTCTTGCCTCTTCCGCAACGCCTCCATCAGGCCATTGATCCCGTCGCCCGGCAAACCGAAGATCGTGTCCACCCCCCAGCGCATGATCGTCTCGATGAACGCATCGGCAGCGGTCCCGGTCGCCTCGTGCTTGCCGCCTTCGCCCGCTGTCTTGACTGTCTCGACCATGATCCCTGCTCCTCTTCTTTGGTCTCACCGCGTCTTCTGAGGCCCGGTCTCCTCCGATGGAAACTCATGCAGCATGCTGCGCTGGCTCAGCCGTCGTCGAGCGCGATCAGCGGGAGTCCCGCAGCCTTGTTCATCCGCCGCCGGAGATAGCTCGGCGACTCGTTGACGATGACTTCGAGCGTCGGCCAGACGTAGGCTTCGAGCAGATGCCCGCCGCGCGTCGTCCCATCCCGCCGCCCCACAACACCGTGCAGGTGGAGTTGCGGCGCACCCTCGTTGCGCGAGATATCCCCGATAAGGGAGAGCACCTCGACCTGTTCCTCGATCGGGATCTCCGCGTACTCCTGCTTGTCGCGATCGTAATAGCCGAAGGTCGCCCGACTGAAGGCACCGAGCGCCGTGATCTGCGCCGCCGCCAGATCATGCTCGCGCGCGAACGCCTGCAATCCGGCGAGAACTTCGTCGCCCGCATCGAAGACGACGGCGTAGACCTTCTCCTGACCATCAAGTAGCAGTTTCGTTTTCATTGCGTACTCCTTCTTCGTATCGCTATCTATCGAGGTGGATGTGCTCAGATGGCCCAACGGTCGGCATCGCGTCGTTTCAAGGTCAGGCCAAGGCCGGGGCGCGACGGATCGGGGGCCAGATAGCCATCTTTCGGCTGCGGCACGCCATCGAAGAGCAATCCCGCGATCCGCACATGGTCGGGGAAGTACTCGGCGTGCCGAAACTCCGGCGCGGCACAGGCGACGTGCGCGTGCAACTCCGGAGCGCAATGTGCGGAGAAGGGGACCGCGAAAGCATGCGCGAGCGCCGCCGCCTGGAGCCACCCGGTCACCCCGGCGCAGCGCGTCACGTCCGCCTGCAGCACATCGACCGCGCCCGCCTCCAACATCCGGCGAAAGTAGAAGCGGTCATAGCCGTACTCGCCCGCCGCGACGTCGATCAGCGATGTGTGCTCGCGAATACGCCGCAGCCCCGCGAGGTCGTCCGACGAGACCGGCTCCTCGAACCAACTGACATCCGCCTCGCTGAAATGCGCGGCCTGCCGGAGGGCCGTTGTCATGTCGTAGGCTCCGTTCGCATCGACGAAGAGGGCGATCTCGGACCCGAGGGCCTGGCGAACCGCGCGGACACGCGCGCGATCCGCCGACGGATCGCGCCCGATCTTCATCTTCACGCGTGTGATCCCCGCCTCCGCCCAACCGGTGAGTTGGGCGATCAGTTCCGCCTCGCTGTAGGAGGTAAAGCCACCGCTCCCATAGATCGGGATAGCCTCGCGGTAGGGACCGAGCAGCTTGTAGAGCGGCAAGCCGAGGGCGCGCGCCTTGAGATCCCAGAGAGCGATGTCGAGCGCGGCGATCGCCATCGAACATACGCCCGGTCGGCCAAGATTGCGTATCGCTCGAACCATCGCGGACCAGGAAACACCGACGTCGTGAACTGTACGCCCGCAGATGAGCGGGATGAGGACATCGCGCAGGAGCGCCGCTGTGGCGATGTCGGCGTAGCTATAACCCAGGCCCCGCAAGCCATTGGTGGTCACCGGTTCGACAAGTACCACCGTGGTACTATCCCAGCTATACGTGCCATCCTGTTCCGGTCGGTCGGTCGGGAGACGATATACGCTGAGATCGATATGATCGATGTGCATATGCGTCCTACTGCACGAGCTCCGACGAGATCCGTTGGCTGTACCGCGTCACCGCCGCAAACGAGCGCGACCGATTCCTCTGGTATGGGGGATGCGAGAGAGCGACGGGCATTGGTACCGCGTGCTGCTGCTCCGTATGGAGCATACGGCCATCCTGGCTCATTGAGGTTAATATGACCTTAATACGCCCTTAGCATTTGGTAAATGGAGCCAGGATGGGGTATCGCGATCTCCTCGTCCGGCAAGGAGCGAACCGGTGGAGCAAAAGCATCACGTGTCGACAGCCACCATGAGGGAGACAATCCTGATGGTCGACGACGACCCGCTCTTCAGCATGGCGGTCGGTACTGTCACGTTAAGTTTTGACTGAACGAAACCTCCCCACACCGAGCCAGTTCTGGCCGTCACTAGCGCTTGTAAAAGCTAGATCCGATCTTCTATACGCCGATCGTTCCCCACTTTTGGACCGCCGTCGGTGCCCAAAAGGCTCAACTTGACAGTGCCCCGCGTATGGTCCCAGCGCCAGCCATTTTCGCCCGCGCCCACGCCATCTGGGGCGAGGTCACCGGCGTGGCCGCTGCCGCCTGATCGGCAGACTGGCCCAGGTCAAGCACGCCCTCGGGCGCGCTCTCCCTACTGCCGCTCGGTCAGGTTGACAATGCCTCCGAAGGAATACGGTATCCTATACCCTACCAAAGGAATAAATTGACAAAATTACGCTTGACGTAACGCGTAATTCGTGGGAAGATGAACGATGACGACGAGCGAAGGTACCGAGGTTAGCGCGAGCGGTAGGCCGAAATACCGCGACCGGCGTACCAAAAGATTTGCTGATGGCGAGCGGGTGCGCGAGTTCCAGGCGTTCGAGCGGCAAGCTTACCGTCGCCTAGAAATCCTCGATGCCGCGCCGACGAAAGAAGCACTGATGATGTTGCCGAGCAATCGTTTCGAGGCGTTGGGCGGCGATCGCAAGGGGCAATTCAGTATCCGCATCAATGAGCAATGGCGGATCTGCTTCGAGTGGCCGGAAGGCGAGCCGCGACCGTTCAATATCGAGATAACCGACTATCACTAGGAGAGATTCAGTTATGGCACGACCCGCAATCCACCCCGGCGAAATCCTCGCTGACGAACTCGAAGAGCTGCATATGAGCGCGGCCGAGCTGGCGCGCACCCTGCATGTGCCTACCAACCGTATCACGCAAATTGTCAATGGCGAGCGCGCGGTGACGGCAGACACCGCACTGCGCCTCGGCCGATGGCTCGGCACTGGGCCGGAATTGTGGCTCAATCTGCAAAAGGCGTATGAATTGCGGCTGGCTGAGCAGGAAGTTGGGCCGGAGATTCAGCGCACGATCGCCCCGCGCCAGGTCGTGAGCGAACCGGGTATGGTGGCGCACTGACGCTGCGCGCTGACCGGGCGAAACAGATCCCGCTTAAAGATTCCCTGGCGCAGCGCGGCTTCGAGCCGTTGTGCTAGGGCGTGTCCTCAGTTGAGGAGGATGATCGAGGCGGCGAGCTGGACGGCGGCGAGGAAGTTGCGGGCGGTCTTGTCATACCGTGTGGCAATGGCGCGGTATTGTTTCAGCGCGCAGAAGAA
>JAABUU010004920.1_pt1 | contig 15356 bp, 18 predicted proteins | sample 5559301 | NCBI WGS metagenome assembly JAABUU01 (sample SAMN10711884, study PRJNA513360) | rock metagenome | isolation source: Antarctica rocks | place: Antarctica: Victoria Land, Richard Nunatak white | reverse complement strand
GGGAACCAAATCTTTCACGCAGGCTGAGCTCTCTAGGAAGAGCCCTTCTTCCTGAATCCCCATATGGATCAAACGAGTCAAAGTCTTCATCACCACTCAAGGAGGTATAGCTAGGCTGCCTGGGAAGGGATAGGGCGCCCTTCAGTATCGACCCCAGCCTTTGACCCAAGCTTGCATCCCGTGGCAGCGCTCTTCTTCCATTGCTGGTTAGAACCTGCTCAGGTGCCTCATTGGCTTCAGGAGGGCTGTCAGCATCCAAGGGAATGTAGCTGGATTGCCTGGATGGGGAGAAGGCTGTCTTAAGTATTGACCCCAGCCTGTTCCCCAGGCTCTGTGTCTTCACTGGGGAACGCTCTGAGTCATGGTCTGCTTGCAAATCTGCCAGATCTGACATCTGCAGCTGGTCTGGGTTTTCAGCATCATCTTGATGACTCAGCTGAGTTGGCTCAAGATCATCTGAAGCATCTGAGTCAGCCTGCTGAAAGCACACTTGGTTTGCAGCTGTGGACGGCTCCTGCCCTTGTCCAGCACCTGCTGACTTGGCCTCTTCTTGTTGCATCCTTCGAGCTGCCTTTTGCAGCCTTGCAGCCAAGGCTTTCTTCCTGGTGGCATTGGTCTCTGCTGCCTTCTGGCTGTCACCTGATAGCCCATCATGGGAAGCCTGCCCTGTGCCAGCAGCTGCCTGAGCAGCTGCCTCTGCCTTGGCCTGCTGCACTGCCCGACGCATGAGACTGGCCATGCCTGATTTGGCACCTCCAGCTGACTCATCATATGCACCCTGCAAGTAATGTCCACTTGCCTGGCGCTACACATGTGCCAAGGCAGAGTTTCTTCACGCAGTGTCTGAGCTTGCTGCATGTGACGTCATGCAGTTGCAGTGTACAGTCAGCTTGGGCTGGTGCACGCAGCCAGCATCCAAAACAGCATTGTCAGTGGGTCACAACTCAGCAATAGCTCACCTGAGCGCCCAGCTTAGCCAATGCTGAGCCAGGAAACATACGTGCCAGCACGCTGCGAGTCTTGGTTGCTTTCTGAGCCTGATGCTGACCAATGGCTTGCTTAAAGATGCCAGCAAGGCCAACTCCTTTGGTCTGTTGAGCCTGGAAGTAGCTCTCAGGCCAGTCATGCAATAAGCCACCAAATCTACAAGGTGAGCTTACAACTGTCAATATTGAGTGGCACGGCCTCAGGCAAGGCATGTGGTTGCTGTTTGAAGCACACGCAGTACACTTATATAGAGAGCTAGATCCACCTGCGTGAGAGTGTGACAGCTGGGTCACCAGGGAGGACTGCTTGCAACAGTGCTGAGGCAAGTCAATATATCATCTGTCTTTGTTGCGCATGATTGCAGAAAGCTGTGACTGCAGGCCCTTCTTGTCTGCCTGTAAACATCTTGAAACTTGCCTGGACAGCATGACCTTGGCCAGCAGTTGGTGATCTGGTGGTGGAGGATGAATGGAGGCCCTGGTATGATGGATCACCTCTCCTACCAGCTTCTGGAGCTCCTGCTGATCCAGATGCTCATCCAGGGACCTCATGTGAACACCGGGAATGCCTTGGCGCTGACGTTCCTGTATACAAGTCACATTGCCCATTGCATATCCCAGCACAAGCCCATTGTATATCCCAGCACAAGCTGACTGCACCAAGCCATTTCAAAAGCCATCTGCCTTCTTGTTATGCCTAGGCATGCACAGCTGCTTATAGATGAGCTTATCTTTTGAATGCACGTATGCTTTGTGGGAAATGCAGTAATCTAAGGACACTGCCTTTGGCAGCCAGGGGAAAGCAAGGTCCATACATTTGTGGGTCGACTCAGTGTGAGCGCACCATTGCGTCTGGCGTTATAGTGCATGAAAGTATGGGCTTACACACAGTGTGGCATGTTGTCCGTACCTGAATGGTGAGCTGTGCTTGCTGGCCTCTCAGTCTGGCCCAGATATTGACCTTCATCGAGCGAGGAGCAGCCCGTTCAAACAATTCGGCAAGGAGGGCACTGCTGGGCGCTCCTCTCAGGTTTTGGCTCAGCTCAGCAACCAGTGTGGCCATGTCATGGTGGATGCCCACAATGCGCTTCTGGCCTTCAGCCTCCTCCCGAAAGGACGACACTATAATGACCCTCAGGAACCTGCAAGTCATACATGCTGAGAAGAATCAATATGCTGAGCTGTCTAGTGCCAGGCATACAGGTCCATAGCTCACAGTACTCACTGTAGCCTTGCGATGTCAGAAGGTGTCAGCTTTCAGACAAGTCACAGAAGAGGATTTGCACAGTGCACCTGGAAATCTACTTGCCCTACATGTCACTACATCTGGAATCATGCTTGCATGATTCAGAAACACAGGACGGCTGCATGTCCGTATCAGACGCATTGCTCTTGAGTGACCACAGTGGCAGTGGCTCTGAAGGCTCATCGCAGTGGGATGCTAGACAAAACACCAGCTGCATGCTGAGACAGTCTACGTACCACCAGAGGATGAGAATCGAGGAGATTGGCGGCAGGAAGTACCAGGCATACGCCTCAGACCTGAGCAGCCAATTCATCTGCATGGGCGCAGTGTTCGTCACCCCCAGATCCTGATTGTAACTGGCCACCTGCTGCGTGAACATCACCTCAAAATACCCTGCAGCCATGCATGACACGCCTGACTAGCTGTTGTGCTGCAAAAAACAAGCCATGCTGAGCAACAGACAACATGAGCAAAGCCTGCTTGAGTAGCCCAACAATTATGCTGCTTGAGCAACAAGCAGGCTCCAACTTGCATGCACAAGAATGATGTCACGTAGGGTGTGCTGGTACTGTGCAGAGCATCTTTCCAGCACGTGTTGAAGGATTGGGAGGGTGAGTGTGCTCACCTGATATTGAGTCAGGCAGGGTTGTCATGGTCACTTCAAAGTCACCAAAGAGCACATGTCCCATGACAGCCAGCATCAGTGCCACACACATGAGGGTGTACCCTACATCCACAATCCATGGTATCACCTGCATCAAACCGTTCAAGCAACCCCTGAATCAAAGCTAGATAGGACACAGCTGCTGCACACTGCCACTGCTGCAGTGACATTCAGGGCCAAAATTAATGAACAATCACTTTCACTTATGAGCTTGCATCGATTGACAGCAATCAGGTCTTATGTGCACTTGAGCTGAAGTTGTGATGTGCAAAAGACTGGAAGGGATGTATCATGCCACTGATACAATATGGGCAAGTTGTAAGCAAAGGACAAGTCGTCTAGCTCTGCAACACAGAAGAAACTGCAAAGTGTGTAAGCGGCAAGGACCATACTCTGCAGCGTACCTTCACAGCAGTAGTGGTGAGAATAGACAGCCGCTTCTGGGCTGACAGCACCTTGATGAGGCGCAGAATGAGCAGCTGCATGGTGATGCCCTGAAGCGTGGTGTACAGCGTCATCTCATCAGCCATCTTGTCTGCCTGGGTGTACATTTCAGCCATGCTGTCAAGGCCAGTGTTGACATCAGGCAGCGTCCAGCGGCCGGCACCTCCTGGCACTTGTGCATACGTGCTGGGAGCAGACACTGCACATGCACAGTCAGCTTCACACCAGCCTTTGTGTCCCCAGGGTGGAGGTGAGCCATTACCTGCATCAACTTTGAGCTGTGCAAGACAGACAGCACAAACGCCAAAAGGCGCATGTGATGCAGGTTTTGGGTGTGCCGTGTGTGTGTCACAAGGAAGCAATCGGTGTCGTCAGTCAAGGGAGGCACCAAAGTTTCTTTCAGGCTTTGGACAATTGATGTCCTCATGATGCAGTGTGGTGTTTACACAGCTGGACACAGGTCACATTGCATCTGAGCTGAGCACAGAGATGGCGTCAGCAGCAGCGCATGAGCTGATACATGCCCCCCAATGTTGCCGAAATGACATGCCATGACTAGCAGCATCATTGCTGTAGCACATCAAAATCATCAGTGGTCCTAGTCAATCAACAAATGGGTGTCCTGGGCTTGTCAGGTACTGCTTCTTGATGGAGCTGTAGCTTACCATTGTAAGTGGAGGGATCTTGCTTCTTGGGCAGTAGCAGGCGTGCCTGAGCACCTCCCAGGGAGTCATACACCTCATACGTGCCTTGAGGCTGGAAGTCAACAAGGCTGTGGATATAGACGCTGTAGGTGATGAGGCAGACGAGCATGACAGCAAACAACGCCATGTCATACAGCACCCATGTCTTGCCGAATGCCTCCTGTGACCAATCATAATGATGATTTCTAACATTGTTTGCAACAATTGGTATAATTCCTTGAAAAAGGCCAGCATAGTACAAAGATGTCTGCGCATGTGCTGCCCCAAAGCAGGATGTTTGCAGAAGCCGGCTAATGTAGACATGATGCTACTTGTATGCATTAATGTGAATGCTTCCGGAAGTACAAGTCAAAGGCCATTACAAAGGCTTTGAGGCATCCTTCATGCCTGTGCTGCTTGAATGCAAGGATGCGGGTGCATCTGTGTTCAAACTTCAGAGTCTTTGCAGAGTCTCCAAGCAGGGGGCATACAAAGTCGTTACGGTCTTGTACAGCACTTGTTTCTGCAATAGTCTACCGAGATTGCAGCAGGGTTGGAGACTGCAAGATTACCTGGATAGTGTTCCAATTGGCGCTTGTCTGCCTGACTTCACGAAAGAGTGAATACATGAGCACGCCGAGTTGTGCAGCTGTGAGCAACACATGCAGCACAAAGGCTGCCAGCACAGTCTGGTCAATCTTGTTGCTACTCAAGCTGAGGGTGACATCAGGAATGGCTACAAAGCGTGTCACAACATCAATGAGCCCTGCTGAATCCCAGCTGAAGTCCACTCTAGCATACCTGCATCCAGCAAGGTTGCATTGCTATTGCGCCTGTGGGTATCTGCATGTTGATGGTGCGTCACCGTGACTGACAGGAACATGAGTTGATCAAGGCATTGTGTGAAGCAAGGCTTCGGCTGCATATTTTTGCTAGTATCTACGTGCCCTTGCAACCAGTGTGCACAGTGAAGCAAGTACCTGGTTACATTCCAGGCAGAGTGACTTTGATTTAGCACAGCTTACCCATAGACCTGAAGCTCTGGATTGTATGTCAGCAGCCGCACTGTGACAGAAGCAGTGTCCTCATCCAGGAAGTTGCCATTGCTCAGGATGGTCCACAAGCGCTGACTCTCATTTCTGCTCAGCCTGTTGTCAAAGACAACTGGAAACCCCAAAGGGAAGCCTGACATAGCACGTGGGTGAAAGCCAAAAGGGGTGCCGGTGTAAGGTGTGATCTCGTCGCTGGAAGTGGACGTGTTGTAGAAGTCAGCTGCAGTGAACAGGAATTCAGCAGATCATGTGTTGCATTGCCACAGCCATTGGATGTTGGCAGATCTGCTATGGTGGTAGGGGGTCAACATCTGGCTGCAGATCAAAGGCAAACACAAATACATGATGAGTACAAAACAAAGGCTAATTGTAGTTATGCTGCAGCTGCAACAGCAGAGCCCACATGCACAGGAGTCCTGGCAGTTACCATCTAGTCATTCAGTGAGGGGCTCCAGTCAACAGACCAATGGCCGCACTGAAGCATGTGTTGTGCCTTGCTGCAGCAAAGCCAATGCAGTGATTTGCAGACGACAGCAGAGCGCAGCCCAAAGCTAGAGCAAGCCTGCTGATCACAGACTCCCTTCCTTGAACAGCCACAAGTGCTCACCTACTGCTAGGGTGTCATCGTAAGCCGAGGAGTCAGCAAGGAACACAGCATCCACACCATAGGGCCGCAAACCTCCTGAGCTGGTGGGCACAACCACAGCCTCGCCAGTTGCTTCATCATACACAACTGACTGCTCCGTGCAAACAGTGATGAATCCATCAAACCGCTGCTTGCAAGTATGACTGACACTGTTGCGCAGTGTCTGCAACAGCACTCCTGCTACCACTTGGTTGCCACTCCAGCCTGCAATCAAATACTGACTGCTGTCAGCATGCACTAGCCGCAGCTTTTCGGTAACAAAATTCAGCATTCAAGGCCTGCAGCCTCATTCCGTTACCCTCATCAATTCACCCTCTGCTTTCTAGCAAGCCAGAATGGCTGCAACAAGTGTGCCGCAAGTAACCACTGTAGTGTCAGTGACAACCTGGATTTGCAAAATACAACAGCAAGCACAAGGACCCATTTGCAAGTCAAGTAATTACAAAGAACAGCTCAGACAGATACTCTCTGTGTTGGCAGCATTGCTTACCAACAATCCTTGGGAGCAGTCTCTGGACATATACTGCTTCACTGAGATTACTATTGCTGTACACGGGGGTGGTGTTGCCTGCTATAGTGACACTTGTGGTGGTGTAGTTCAGCGCCAGCTGCAGACAGCAGAAACCCCTTAGCAATGGCACCTTTCAAATATGAGGTCATGTCATTGTCAAATTACCCTTACATGCAAAAGGTGCATAGCAAATCAACTGTCATTGAATGTGTTCCTAGTCTGTTTGCCTGAAGACCTAGCTCCTACAACTGAACATCATAGCAAGTGTTTGTGCACTCAGACTAGTATATGACAGCCCAGCCCAGCCCACTTTGTGTGTTGAAAAAGCAGCAGCAAGCATTGCAGCAGATGCATGGGCCTTACAGTGGTACCAACAGTGCTGCTGCAAGGTGTTGACTGCAGGCGGCGTCTGCTAGCCAGCAAGCCATCAATCTCCCTGGTGATGTTCTCTGCACTTGCATAGAACTGCAGCCTCAGGTTGCCATCATCATCTCGTGCACAGCCTGGTGCAGTGGTAAGGGGTGCAGATGCAGACTTTGCGCCGTCCACCACGGCTGAGGCAGACTCTTCACTGCTGATGATGGCGGCAATCTGCTCCACCAGGAATGAGTAAATGTTGCCCAGCTGTTTCTGTGTGAACTGCAGCAGCAAATGTTGCAGCTCATGCGTACGACCAGGCAGCGGAGAGCAGGTGGTCATTCAACGACATACTTTATTTGGCATTGTGGCATGGATAGGCATGCTTGTAGCTTGGCTGATCAAGCAAGTACAAATGCAGCCATCGGTGCCGACTCAAACAGAGCTGGTCACAAAGCACAGACATTGACAACGGGCTGACATGACAAACACTTTTGCCTGCAGCTGATGACACACATGTTACAGAAGAAACCATCAAATCAAATGGATGTCATCCTCAATTCAAGACATGCAAGATGGCCCAATCATGGATACCAGGCTGTCGCCACTGTGATGACTGCATGGGTACACATGCCCAACAATATACATGCAAGAGGTTGCAGACTGCACACCTCAACATAGGCAGTGTAGTCTTGAAGCAGGGTCTGAAAATCATTTGCTACTGTGGTGTAAGGCACAACCCAAAGGGGATCCTCCCCTGTTGAAAGGGCCGCCTCCATCTGGTACAACTCAGCTTGAATGCATGTCAGGTTTGCCAGCAGCCCTGCAATATGCACAAGCTTCACATAAAACGAAGAGGTCAACACAATGTGGTCTTGCATATATGCTGCTGAGCACAGAGACAGGAAAGTTGTGGGTCGAACCTGGCAGTGAACCAAAGAAAGGCAAAAACAGGAACAGCTGCTGGTGCAGCCACCGTAATTGCTGTAATGCACAGGCATACTCATACAGCGGCGCACAGACAGGGATGCTGTAAAAGCAGTCTGCAAAATGCAGTTAAACAAGTTTGCTGCATGAGTTTGACTTGTGATTGAAGGCCACCTGACAAGACACTTCTGTGATTGTCAACAGGGGCAGTGGTAAGACTGTAGTTTGTCAGCTGAGCACCATTGCTGTTGCTGCTGCTGGCGTTCAGTGCCGTCACATCCACACCTGATGCACTGCTCAGACTGGAGCTAACCACTGAGGGGTCCATTGCCAGACCTGTAGCAAAGCAGTTACGCTTTGCATGGTACCGTTGAGCATGCAGCACGGCAGGCTGGTCTCACAAGACAGCGTGGTGTGCAAAAGCAGACAGGGCAATGAACCCAATGCACAGCAGCAGGCATAGCAGGCTTGTTTGGACACACTTGCACTGCTCTGCAGGAGCCTGCGCTTGCGTGAGCCGGTGACATCTGCCACATCAGCGATGTCTCCTGAGACTCCTAGCTCGGCCGTCAGGCTCAGAGTGAGCAAGGCTGAGTCTGAGGTGGCCATTGCCAGAGTGTAGCTGTCCACCGTGACTGAGCTCAAGGAGACTGGTGCCCAAGTCAGATTCTGTGCTGCTGCTGCTGCTGCGGTGAAGTTGGGTGCGCTAGCAAAGTCTACAGCAGGAACAATGCCAACCTCAGTACTAGCAGGGTTGCACAACAGCGTGAATCTGAATGGGACCATGTCATCCCTGACTGCCCATCAGAAGAACAGGCTACTGCAGTTGCAGCAGGAGTTGGCAGTGTCGCCTGTTCTGATCTGCTCTCATGGGCGGTAAGCAGAACACGCAAGGCATGTAGTGTTCACAATGTAAGTGCAGCCTACCTGAAATGAGAGCAGCAGCAACAGCAGAAGCAATCAGGTTGGTGGCGTTGCTGCCTGTAGTCAGGGTGCTGGCCTGGGCCTGAGCAGCAGCTAAGTCTGCAGCCGGGAGAGTGAGGGGCAAGGAGAGGGTGACAGCATACTGCTGCTGCACCTGCACCAGCCGCCATGCTGATGCCAGCGAGGCATAGCTGTCCTTGGCCCTGCACACTCAGAAAGATGGCAGTCAGACTGCGTGCAATCTGCGTGGTAGAAGCCAGTGTGTGATGCGCCACATGTCAAAGATATTGTTGAACCGTCCAACATGACATCTGCTGTCTGGTCTGCAACAGCCATGGCCAGGCCTTCCGGACACCTGACCAAGTGAATAGAGATAAGATGGAGGGCCACAGACAAACTGAGCACTGGCATTGTTCCTTGTTGAGTGTGCACCATGTCAATGATCCTGTATGAGAGCAAGTGTGTGCAGTTGGCAGACCTATAGAGGTATAGATAGGGCCCAGGCTGGCACAGACCAGCTGCAGCAAAGGTGATGGCACAAGCTGGGCACTGTGCTCCAGCAGCACAGGGAGTCACATCCACCACCACAATGCTGCTGGAGATGTCTGCTCCTGTGCTGTCTGTGGCCACAGCACCGCAATCCTGTAACACACTTGGTTCAATCAGATATTGAAAGGGAATACACACTCTTGGGAAAGCTGTAGAAGATATGCCCCCAAAAGCTGCTTTTGAGTTTCAAGAACCTATGATGTGCATGCATTGGTGCCATGCACATTGTGCTGGCCTCATATACATATAGCGTTGCATGCCCATTGCAGCAATATGTGACAACAAAGAATGTTAGGCAAATAGCACAACAACAATCAGATACGGGACATCAGAAATTTTGCCGTCCTGAGCTGGAGCCACATCAGAAAATCCAGCGACATGTTTTGCCTGTGTAACAGGTGCAGCGCCAAAGGCAGCACAGATCATACAGTCCAACATCTGCCCAGCTTGTTCTATTTGTCATGACAAGTGCTGGATGAAGGACAGGCGAGCATACCCTGGTGTTGTCCAGGGCTGTGCATGGCACCAGGGGTACAGGCGCTGCCACTCCATAACCTGTGGTCACGCTTGTGGACGAATTCCCATACGCCACAAACTGTAGGCCTGGCGGGCCCTGAACCAAGGCATCCCTGCACACGACGCATTGTGTCTGTGCTGCTGACTCGTGGAACAAGAGTGCGGGCATGTGCTGACGCTCCACAAGCCGCACAGTCAGAGCTGTAGTTGCATGCAAAGGGTGCACAAGTGTGACCTGAATATGGACATGGCATGGCCACCAGCAAGATACAAGGTAGCACTGCCTACAAGAATTTGCTAGCAGAGCCCACCCCAGACTACATCCAGCAAGGCTGTAAGTGCGATCAGAGCATGAGACGGATCTGACCTGAGGTTACATGCAATGCTGCTGCAGGTGCCATCAGAGCACAAGTATTGTGCGCTGTCACATGGGCTAACGATGCTGACAGTGCGCGCGACGCTGGCATTCAGACTGGGGATGGAGTAGTCAAAGACTGTGAAGTTGATAGCAAAGGTGGTTCCCACAGCTGCTGAGGTGTTGACTGCACAGGAGCTGATACCCTGTTGTACGAAGGCATACCCTGCAAGCAATGCGCAACAGCATCATATGAATGCCATATCAGAGGTCATACCAAGCAAACCTCGTCAGCATCACGCCAGCACAGCAGCTGCTCGGGCGCACGTGAGCAGCACAGGGATCAACTGGGTGTGCTGACAGTCTGGTACAGTCATGTCCTAAAGCTCAGATGTGATCACAGGTTGGCAGCAATACAAACAAAAGGTGGATGTGTTTGCACCACAATGGAAGACTGGTTCCTAGGCCAGCATGAGAGGACAATGAAAAAACGAGCCGCTGAGCCCATGTATGCATAGCCACAGCAACATAGTTGCTGAGCCCATCTGCAGCCTTGTGGACACTCAATGAGTGTTGAAAGTGCATGCAACCTGGGGAGGTGTGAGTAGGTCACCTGGGCAGGCTGTTCCCAGGCAAGCAGCAGGTGGGCATGCCAGCACTACACTGCTCAGGTTGCCATCAGATGCACTGACAGCAGTTGCACCAAGCTCACATGGCAATCCTGCATTTGAGGAGCACACATACAATGTTGTCAAGTGATTGCAACATTCATTGAGCACAGCATACACAGCAAAGGATCTAGTTAAGTCATGGTAGTTGAAGTAGGCGGTTGGACAGACAAGTAATCCTGCTGAACTTGACTCATGTAACAGGCACCTGAACACACACATTTATGCCCTTGTGCTGCCAAGTCTTGAAAAATAAAATGCAATGCAGCAAAAATTATGGCAGTGGAGGGAGGTGAGCACCTAATGTCGGCATCTGACCTGAGCTGCAGGCGGTGTAGGTGTGACCCTGCAAGTATGAACAGCTTGTCAAGCTTGCCGCGAAACATGTCTTTGCAAGCCTCAGCACCCTGATTGATGAAGCATGAATAGACTCTGTGGAGAAGTTTGCACCCACCCCTATATCTCGATGCTTGTGCAGTGCACCATGGCAGGCCAGCGTTTGCACATGATGCTTGAACAGCATGTTTGCTCCCTTACAACTGGGATGTACATTCTACTGGCAGACAGCTGACACAGCTACATGCTTACCTGCTTAACCTGCACTACAGAGGATAGGTAGGTGGTAGTAACAAGTGTAATGACAGGTGCAGTGACTGCAGTCAGAGCCAGAGCAGCTGTTCCTGGACACAGCCCACTAGGACTGCAAGACACCTACACCAAAACCATAAGTTTGCTCCTTACATAGCTGCAGCCACGCTGTTGTGAAGTTGCAGCTGTGCGCCCAATGCACATGTGACAAGATGCCTGGTGCTATGCTTGCACACAGCCAGCAAATTTATAGTGTCGCAGCACTTGACTTGAGTAACTTCCATAATATAAATTACGAAAAATGTGCAGATAAACTACAATGAAAAACATACTTGACTTGACACTTGAAGAGCAAGTAGAAGTGGTTTGTGCTCACACAGCATGGGCATGCATCAATGGTTTGAACATATGCAACACGACACAGCAACGTGCATGCTGAATGGGCTTAGTGTTGTTGCACAGACTCATCACCTTGTTGGAGCATAGGGTCTCTCCCAAAGGGCAGACAGGCTCCACCACCAGGGTACGATTGACACTGGTTGACAAGCCCTGGCTGTTGGTCACCATGAAAGCAATAGTGTAGACGCCAGCCACTTTCATGTTGTAGCTGCAGGCATTGATCCCTGTAGCTGAAAACAGGTACCTGCAGAATTGTACACCATCTTCATGCATATGTGACTGACGTGCAGAGCCATTTGATGGCTAGTGCAGAGGTGGTGTTGTCCATACCAGCCTTTGTCACTCATTCATCCATCAGGTTCCAAGGGGTTGTTGGTGCCAACTGTGAACAATTGACCAAGAAACTAAAATGAGAAACAAATTTGTTATCCAGTACAGCTTACAAGCCAAGTCAAAAGGGGTGCGGTATGCATGCTATGGCAGAAAGGCAGGAGCATCATCAGGAGGGGGGACGTACTTTGCATTCGGCGTCGAGCAGGCTTGCACATAGGGTGTCAGCACACCATCCAGTGAGTCATACGCAGCACAGCCCCTGCAGGCACCAAACGTGTGTTCATTGCTACAGCAGAAACTACTTCCCTAAAGCAGGCTGCTTCTGCAGACAAGCAGCACTCAAGTGCTGTATGGCATTTCAGCAAAACTCAACATACCCTGACATAACCAATATGGTACAACATCACATGAGCAAAAACAGAGCACTGCAATAAGCTGTGAACAGTATGTGCGAACCGAAACCAAAATCACACGAAGCAAATCTCAAAGGATGCATGGCAGAATCTGACTGTCGTGTTGCACTGGATGTACTGGTCAGAGAGGGGTTCCCTGCCTGTCACATATGACATTGGTGGGCTGAGGTGTGGGACAAGCCAGGTAGGAGGTGCCTTCAATCACCCCCAGAACAGCTTGCCCAATCAGCCTGATGGTGGGGGCAGTCCCATTCGTGGAAGCAGCTACAGTGGTGCTTTCTATACAAACACCAGAACTAGTACTACAGAACAGTGCACCATCACTAGCTGTACACATCACAGTTGGGGACTTGCATGTCACAACCACATATCTCAGCCCTGGTGTGGCTTGGTTGCCAGAGCTATCTATGACATTGTAAGTGATGACATAGGGTGATGCAGTGGCGGTTGGGGCAACTGTCTTGACCGCACCAACTCCATAAGTGGTCAGCCGGCTGGTGATGTCTCCATCAACACTGTCCGTTGCTGTTGCACCTGGGTCGGTGTATGTGGTTCCTGCGCACCAAGCATGGAAAGGCTGCAGAATTCATCATGATCAGGAGCGTTGCGCATCTTCTGATATGCACATGTGCTTTACTGAGATGACAGCAGCACTCAACCAACAGCAGAGTTGTCAGCGCAATGAGGTTAAACAGGAGCCGACACAAGATGCACGGAGTGCGCACATGAGACGCAATGTGCTGTGGCAATGCCTGCATGTGTGGGTTGCGCAGAATGGAAAGCATGCCTGACTGAGAAAACAGGCATGCATGGCATACCGACATAGACTGTGGTGACCACCAAGAGTTGCCCTGCTGCTGTGGTGGCATTGACACTCATTGAGTTCAACAGGACAGTGATCTTGGGAGCAGTAGTGTCAGCAGCAACTGCTGTAGTTGTTGAACCACATACGGAGGTGGCTGGCAGGCAAACTGTCAGCGTCGAGCACCTGCAACAGCAGAAACGTTGTGTGTGCTGCATACATGTCTTGCTGGTCAACAGATGTTTCGCTTGTTTGCCGGCAAGCGCAGAGGAGCAAGACTTCTGATTGAGAGCAGTACAAAGTGAAAATCACTGCCACAGAAAGGAAGATGGGAACTGTAGAGTCATACACACAAAAAGGTTCTGGCAGAGCTCTAAACAAGATCAATGCAGCGGCTAATGACGCAAAGTGAGCAAGCATGCCTAAGAAGCTGGGGTACATGCCACAATGACAGTTGATGACGCTTACCGGCAAGTTGCGGAGCAAAAATGCTCAGGAGAGCTGCAGGGACTGATCACATTGACAGTTCTGGTGGCAGTTGCGACATTGTGAGCGGCATCTTCTGCGTTGTATGTCACACAATAGCTGCCTGCCTGCAAATGACACTCAGCCTTTAGCTCCACATCTGCTAAAACCATTGACCACCAGCCATGTGCCACATAGCAAGGTGATTACATGGGGGCCATGCGCTTGATTACCAACAGAAATGCATCAGGCATTGTATTGAATGTTGACAATGTTCAAGCTGGCGTTTCAAAGCCTCGACTCTGCATGTTGATGATGTACATCCTTTTGAACTTCCTAGCGTAACACTAGATGGTGAGGTTGCATACACACTGTGGCGTTCACATACCTCCATGGTATTGACAGCCTTGACTCCAGAGACAGTGATGTCTGTGATGGCACCATCAACAGCATCATAGGCAGTAGCCCCAGGGTCATTGTATGCTTGACCCTACAGCAGGGTGTAACAATTCATTCATGCAAAACGTGTGTTTGAGCTGATTGTCATGCATATACAATGATGGACATCTGTGAACTGTACTGTTCTATCTTTATGTCTTGTGCATCCCATGTGAAAATGCCCTTAACACAAATTGCTGACCTACCTGTATGACCCTGTATGGATTGGCACCGAATATAGTAATGACGGGGGGTGTTGTGTCATTCACTGTAGGCAGGGCTGCATAAGGTGAGCTTGCGTTCACTGCAGCTACAAGAATCTGGCCGGGAGGTGGAGGCGGAGAAGGCGGAGGTGGAGATGGTGGGGGCAACGGTGGAGGTGGTGGCCTTGGTGATGGAGGCCTGGGAGGACTAGCTGGTGGTGGTGATGAAGGTGGAGGTGGCGGCAAAGACGGGGGCGGGGTTGACGCCAGCGCCATCGCACCAGATCCAGGAGGTGGTGGTGGTCCAGGTGGTGGAGGAGGAAGGCTAACGGGTGGTGGTGGGGTAAAACTGAGGATGGGGGAGAATTAACGCTCTGCACATCAGCCCCAGGGGGTGGTGGCCTTTGTGTCGTAGGAGGTGGAGATGGTGGTGGGCCAGCTGCTGGGGTCTGAGGTTGCCCTGGAGCAGCCTCTGCTGGAGCTTGTGTTGGAGCTTGGCTTGGTGCTTCTGGGGTTGCTTCTGAGGTTGCGTCTGGGGTTGCTTCTGGAGTTGCTTCTGGGGTTGCTTCTGGTGCAGGTGATGGGGGAGATGTTGATGGAGGAGTAGGTGGGTTTGAGCTGACCACAGCTGCCGATGGGCTTTCAGGTGACGGCAGTGGTGGAAGCTCAGCTGGAGCCTCGGCAGGAGCGTCTGATGGGGACTCTGTGGGTGCTGCAGCTGAGGTTGTTGGCAATTGTAGTGGTGGATTTGACAGTGATTCTAAAGGCGGTGGCGTCAAGGAAACGACTGTTGGAGGTGGCAGTGGAAGTTCTGGTGTTGGTGATGGCAATGGCTCAAGTGGTGGTGGTGGTATTGATGGAGGAGGCTCAGGCAATGTTGCTGGGACCTCCGCAGGCGAACCTGTTGGTTCCTCAGCTGGAGCTTGAACTGGTGCTGGAACTGGGTTTGAGCTGGCTGGCAGTGAAGATGGGGTTGGGGGGAATGGAGGTGGTGGGAACTCAGGTGATGGTGGAGGCGAAGGAGGTGGTGGTGGAGGTGAAGGAGGTGGTGGTGGAGTTGAAGGAGGTGGTGGTGGAGGTTCTGCAGGAGCTTCTGAGGGTGATTGTGCGGGTAGTGAAGATGGTGCAAGAATTGCAACAGAAGGAGTAGGCGGAGGTGAGGGTGGAGGGGGAGAAGGAGGTGGTGA
>JAABUU010004919.1_pt1 | contig 15360 bp, 25 predicted proteins | sample 5559301 | NCBI WGS metagenome assembly JAABUU01 (sample SAMN10711884, study PRJNA513360) | rock metagenome | isolation source: Antarctica rocks | place: Antarctica: Victoria Land, Richard Nunatak white | reverse complement strand
AATCCCTGACACCGGCAAATGGACAGCACTGGCTGTGCTGCTGGGTGTGCAGTTTGGCGCTGCAGCTTGGGGATTCCTTTCGTGGCCTCGCCTCACCATACAGGGTGTAGACAATCTATCTGATAAGGCATCCTCCAAGGATTCCCCAGATAAGAAGAAGCAGAAGATCATGGGGATGCTGACCAAGATGACACAGGTGCATTTCAATGACTGAATTAGCGTAACTTGCATGGCCTGCTTGTTTGAAGATCCTGCCAGTATGGCGTTGGGTCATCTCACAGCATGTGATCTTGCGATTTGATGCTCAGCATGGCACTGACTCTGCACCCCAAAGAAGTGGCATCAGAAGCTTTGTATCAATAGTGTACTGACTTGCATGCACTGGTGACATAATAGGCACTGTGATCCTGCCCTGTGATACCAAGTGCCATTGCATGTGATGCAAAATTCCGGGCAAAGTCCCAGCACCGATGCTGTGCCTAGCACTCCCTGATGCAGGTAAATTGCATGGTTTGCAGAAAATGTCCAAGCAAAGGAAGGCAGCCATTATAGTCCAAACAGCAAGAGACTCATTGTCAGCTGCTGTATTTGGAGGCAGCTTTATACTCACAGACAACCTTTTGACCCCATACGTGGCGGGTGTGTCGTGTGATCTGCTTTTCAGTTTGTACCAGCGTGCCAAATTCAATAGCCTGCAGAGCAAAACCCGGCAGCACATGATGTCCATGCTGGAGGACTTCCAAGCAGTTAAGAAGGCCAGTCAACGGCTAAAGGTCAGTGTCTGAAGCCCTGACACTTAGTTCTGGACAAATAAGTCTGTGTGTCAACCATGTAGGCTGCACCGCCCATTGCTATCCAGTTCATTGGTATTGTGATAGAATACACTACAATGCATTGTTTGCGTTGGTCAGATATGCATGGCATATGAGTCTTGTCCAAGTGATTGCTGACTCATTCGTGTGCTGTATAGGAATCTGTCTCTGCTCCAGGACACGACAAAGACAAGACTGAACATTAGACGCTTGTGTAGTATTTGTAATAGATCCAGTCAGCTGATCAGAGACCTCGCACGATACAACAGTAGCACCTGCTGCATCAAAGATGTAATCATATGGTACATAAGAATATTGAACAATAGCAATATTCGATACCAGCGTTAATGCTCTGCATCATGGATGTGTCACGCCATAGAATCTATCAGACTTGCGCGCATCTCCTTGACAATATTGGACGGTTGACTATCCCGGAGCTTGAACACACTTTCTATCACTGACAGTTCTGTAGAAGTAGTGTCCAACCCACAAAAAGCAGACCAGTCGTTGGCAACCAGCCCTGCACCAATGACATCACTGCCTCGATTGACTGTTCCAGCCACAAGTGGAACTTGCAAAAGAGATGACAGCTCATCAAGGTCCTCTATAGATGTCTGTGGATGTACCTGCAGACCAACACTTGATAAGATTGTATGCCCAAGCCATGCAGCTGCATGATGGACATGACAAACAAGCCACATGGATGTCCTGCTGCTTGTACACCTTCATCGAGCTTCAATCAGTGGTGCTGTCAAATAACTCACCAGGCCCCCTTGATTTGTGAAATTGCAATAGCTTCCAACCAATACATTGTTAGCTATGCTTTGCCGGAAGACCTCAACACCTAACACATCTGCAATGATCTCCTCTGTCTCCTGCACTTGCAATGCCCAGTTTGGCTCGTAACAGGGCTTGAAGAATGGTGACATCAGCACCTCTGATGCTGTGGTCCTGGAATTCCAGCATCAGAAGGAGATCATGACAAGCAGACATTATCATGTAATTCAATAGTTCACAAGCTCACATTTGCTCAGCCAAACGTACCTTGTCAACATCTGGATGTATCAGCGCCACGTAGTCATTGCATGCTATGCAGTTCCCCAGCGCTGACAGCCTCTCGTCAATACGCTGCACCACCACTTCATCAGGAAGGCTGTTTCGGCAATGCTGCAGCTCTGCACCAGGAATGACTTGTTGATCACAGGCAACAGAGTTGCCACGCCAACATAACCATGGTGAGCATCCACTGCTTTCAGGTTCACACAAAGTGCAGCCTTGTCAGTGCAAGGATATATAATGAGCTATACCTTGGTCGGTTGTTGTGTTTGGCATCAGCAAGCCATTCTTGTTGCCTACACCAACACCACCAGGTTTAGCCAACTGAGAGTCAGGGATAAATTGTCTAAGCAGAACCAAGGGAGCCTACCCACTGTGACCCTGCCCACCAGCCTTGTGCCGGCTACAGATGTCTTGACGACAGGTATGTGATCAGCTAGCTCAGCCTCAAACACGCTGCATATGGGGGTGCAAGGTCATTATTTAGGTCAAAGAACCCGAGCGTACATCAGCAAAGCAAGATAGCAAGTCGGTGGAAAATTCACAAGCATTGCTTCTTTGCACCTGTAGAAGTTTTCTGCTGCTCCGACTGCGCAGAGGCAGTATGCGTTTGTAAGCTTGGCAAAAACTCCGATATCGTTGCTGTTCTCAAAGGACACTCTTGTGGCCATCGAAAGCAGCCAAGTCCAAGCAAATGGTGCGCCGAAATGAGAAGCAGAACAGCTGGGCGCTGATAAGTAGAAAGCTGCAGGCACCTAACTGTCGGAGCTACGTGACAGTCCGGCAGCTGCATTGACTTTAGGGTTACCAGGAGTTCGTAAAACCCTGCCGCATGGACCAGGCCATTTTGAGTCAAGCTTTGCTGTCTATCCCACTTTGAGCCTAAAGTGTCTCGTAGGCGTGCCGGTTGATCGGATCTGGTCTCGACTTGCTGCTGCAGTATGCAACAAAGATCACACGGGTAGCACATGTCAAAAGTTTTAAAGGTACATCCACTGTCAGTCACGGCATCCTCTCTGCGCTGGCTCCTTGCAGTTGGGTACTTGCTCATTTCATCGATCAAATCGATGTTTTGCAGGGTGTCGACACCGCAGGGCTCAAGTTTCGCCTTGTGGACGCAAAAGAACAGGTTGTTGGGCGTTTAGCAGCGCAACTGTCCGTCATCTTGCAGGTCAGGGACAGACATCACTTGCCTTGCATCAAGCAGCATACGTTGTGCATGTTCTGTCGACTGATAGCATGGCTGCAGCTTGCTTTTTGTTGTGGGGCGTAAGCAACCTATGCAGCCACACAGGCAATCTATGCTAGCACTACTGTCCAAACAGGCTACCTTCCTCCCTTTGGCGTGCTCTTGTCCTTCATCAACATGATGTACCTGGGAGCTGCAGGGAAAGGACAAGGTACAATTTGCCCCTCATCTTGACATCGGCGATGTTGTGGTTGTAAAAAATGCACATCATGTAGTCTTCACAGGCAAGAAATGGAAGCAGAAGCTTTACAGACATCACACAGGGTGAGCAGCAACATCCTTCTTCAGAAGACATTGACATCATGCAAGCCTTTTTCATCCATTGCAGTTGAGCCTGGAATGTATTTCTGCAGATTTCCTGGTGGACTGAAGGAGCGCTCTGCAAGATTGCAATTTGACAAGGATCCTACAGAGATCCTGCGCAAGGCGGTGTATGGCATGCTGCCAAAGAACAAGCTTCGTGATGTATGTCCTGCTGCTAGCAAGGCTCCTAGCCTGTTAATGTTTGTCTTTGCACATGCATTGCAAGGTGCTTCCACCTCCTGTCAGCCTGATTCTGTACTTCACAGTCATCACTAATGATGCTGAGTGGGACATGATCTTCTGTGTGATGTTGCAGGCCCGCGCCCGTAAGCTACGTATTTTTCCTGACGAGGGACACCCGTTCGAGAAGCATCCACAGCTAGTTGCATGGGAAATGCCACCCAGAAAACTCAGAGCTAACAAGGAGTTCTATGATCTTCCTGAAGAGTATGAGCCAATGAATCCTGAGGCTTACAGGAAAAGGTTTTGGCACATGATGAATGCTGCACAGCAGCAGCGGGTGCTTCAGTATCAGGCCAACCAACAAGCTGGCAGTGAAGCTCAACAGTAAGCGGCATTACCTCTTTTTTGGGATGACGTTTCAAGCAACTCTGGGACCAGACTCCAGCAAAGTGTAGCTGCAAACCGTATCAAAAGTCAGACGCAAATGCGTATGCCATGCTTGGTGTCTGGTTGCCATTATTAATGTCCTCATCAGTAGTGAAAGTGTATCATGCTACACAGACCTCATATGTACTCACTGTGTGCACTGGAAGCGAAAGATGCTGAATGTCATCAGCTCATAGTGGACTCACATACAGCATATGCCCACATTGAATGCATGAAAGAAAGCATGGGACTTTCTTCGTCACCTCCTTTGCCAAGCTGCGTATATCTTATTTGGCTACAGCTTGTCAGGTTGATAACAATCCGTTGCAGCCTTTGTAGGACCGGTCCTCATGTGGTCACAGCATGCTACACAGCTGCTGAACTACAGACTATTCTGACTCTTGCACTGCAGCTTGTGCGAACAGCGCAAACCCACTCATTAGGCAGCCCCTTCCTTGTGCGACAGACATTGCCGAATTAAGATTTGGCAACTGTTCCTATCTGCAAACATGTGTGCATCGCATGAGTGGTAGGTCAAGACCTGCATGCCTGATCAGGTCGACTGTTGACCGAAGTCAATCCGAATTGTGGCTGACAGACGTGCGTTTTCGATGTGCTGCTCGGCTGCAATGGCTGAGGGCGCACCATAAGTGGGAGGATGTCGGCGGACAACGTGTTTTACTTGAATCTTGGGCTTCTGACCGGCGTTTTGGCGGCAGCACTTGTGGTGTACACACAGTTTGTCATCAAGCCGATCTTGAGGCGCTATGCTTAGCTTCATATGTATACCAGCAGCCCGTGAAATACACAGTGTTTGCCTTGGCACTGCGTGATGGCGCGTGGCACAAGTTAATGGACGCTGTCACAATCCCAGCCAGACTATCTGAGGAAGTTTTCAGAAAGCTAAGATTGGTAGGAGGTTGCACCTGAGCAGCTAACTGCTCCTTGAAGTCTGCTTGACGTTTTCTGCTTGACGTCAGGCAATTGACGCAGAGGCCAAAGATGACAGAGAAATTGTGTGCTCTGAGGTGTTTGCAGATGTGACAGGAACTGTGGACAAACGTGCGCAAGGTAGAGTGAAGTCCTTGTCTAACTTCTCAGGATATGTTCAACTTGCCGACACATACGAGCTGACACCACATGGTTGCAACTGTTGCTTGTGACTGCGCAGACAAATTAAAGACCAAAACAGGAACACGATTTTATGAAGTTTTGGCTCCTTACTTCAATCAGGTGTGCTAGCTTGGTTAAAAGCCTGAGACATGGGGCTGAATGTAAAGCCAAAGCACTTGCTCAAGCACAGTCAATCTTGCCACCAATGCAGCTTCTATTGAGATGCAGAATGGACAAGCTGCAGATGATTTGCTACACGTCTGCCGGCGACTGTGGGGTCAACCGTATGTTGCGCCAATATATGCCCTGCTCCTGAGCCAGTGGCTGCTGACCCATCCAGACGCAGGAGGCAAAGAGCAGCGGCAGAAACATGTAAATGTTCTCATTTCAGGCACGCCATTCCCTCTACCTCACATCATGACTGCGCTCTTTCATGCTGTGTCATGACTGCGTCATGCCGCACAGTGCAAGTGGCAAGCACAGCGCCATTCAAGCTGCAGTCATCTGAGTTGCAGTTGTTACAGCGGTCCCTGAGAGCCAGCTATGCATTTGCTGATGGCCCCTGCACTGCAGGCGCCCGGCAGCTGTTCTGGGGTGATGTCCACAGCACCACAGATCACTTCAAGGCACTGTTCTATTTCCTGTCAGCTGAAGTGGTGTTTTGTCAAGACCGAACCAGGCTAGACACGCTGCCAACACAGTCACGTGCTGCCCTCATCTCAGTGGTTGCATGTTTCCTGCCATATTATGACGAGCCTGAGGTATTTTTCTGTTACTGTTCATAGGATCAGTTCAGCTTCTTCAGCTTTGTGCAAGCTGTGCAAATTAGCCTGACAGGAACTGGCATCTGGCTCACAGCAACACCTCTGATGTCAACTTGTGTTTTTGCAAGACAGCGCAGCACGATGTGCGCTGGAGGCTTGTAAACAGTGATGATACAGGAGGGCTGAATCATAAAAGCTGCTGCTGCTGTCAACATGTTTTTCAGCAGCAGCTGAACTGGGTCCACTCACCCTGCATCAATCATCCCAAGTCTGCCGATGCATTTGTTGCCCACTAGCATCGGTTTTAACAGCAACATTGACCAGTGTTATGGTGTTCAAGTGAGTTGCTGTGGTGTGTGCAGGGCCTATGCACAGCATTGGAATGCATGCCAGTGCCAGACGCCACTGTGCAGAATGGCGGTCATGTGCCCGGAGAGGGAGCAGATTTTGTGCTGACAGAAGTGACGGACACTCTGCAGAAGATGAAAGCTGAAGGCAGCCTGCTCAAATACCTTTCAGCCCTAATGACAATGAAGTACTCTCCATACATGCCCCCGACCAAAAAGATCACCAAGCTGAGACTACAGGCTGAGTTGTACAGTCTGACCTCAGCTGGTGGTCCAAGATACCTACCCAGATCTGTTAATCAGGCAGCCTTTCAGGCATTGGACAGCCTTTTCCCATACGGGCGCAGGTCTCGGCGTATTATCAATGTTGCTTTCAGGTTTCTGCACCCCTCAGAATGGGGCTGGGCTATTGTTGATGCATATAAGTCAGGTGTAGATGCAGTCAGAGCATGGGTGCAGTTCTGGTGGAACTCCGCACATGTGCAGCTTTGAGCAGACTGAGTCCGTTTCGGCGGTCACGCTGGAGGTACAAAAGGCAATGAACGAAAACATGTTTGTCACTTACGTCTCATGCTGTACTTTGGCATCTGGACTGTTACGCCATACAGTATTCCACGTAGACACAAGTTGAATGACTCAGACTTATATTGACCTTACAACAATGACATATTTTTATGACAGACAGCCATTTCATTTCAAAACCTGCAGCCACTCAATCATGCCTCATCTTGACCAGATATCATCGATGCAATGCTCGGAATATCGCCAATTTTGGCTAAAAGCTTAATGATGCATTGATTACCACGCACATCAATCAAAGCAGCAAAAACACTCATCACCCAGCAGGCATGCGAGATTAAAGCTAGACTCTGTGATGGTGGTCCTGTGTAAGCGTTTCAAGGAAGGCAACTAAATCATGAGCAAGCTGAAGCAGTGCTGAAGACACATTGCAAGTAAATCAGCAATACATACATCCTGGGGTGACACCTATGTGCCAGATGTTTTGTGTGCCTGTATCTGGTCCCCTTCAGCATCATCATACACTGCTTGTGGCAACCTGGCTTGCAGCAAGCGCAGATCCGCAGGAATCTGCACAGAATGATGACACTCTCCACTGCAACTTCATTATACAGTGGCCATGATGTGCCAACCCAGGTTAGCAAACACTTACCAACAAAATGCGACATTGCCAACCAGAAAGTGCCATCATAGTGCACACCGCTTTGCGCTAGACATACTTCACAAACACCGACGTGTGCATTTCACGCATCATGCTGACCCACAGGCTCACAGTAGCAGACATGAAGCAGAGTAAAGCATGTTGATTGCCCTCACCTTGATTGTCTGCAGCACATTGCCCTTGGATGAGGGCTCAGCAGCTGCCTTATGGGACCCTCCAGCTGCATGCTTCTGAACCACAGAGGACGCCAAGATCTTGGACACCTCTGGCCTGCGCTGTGGGTTGACTTGCAACAGCTGCCCCATCAGGTTGATGAGGTCTGCGCTGTACTTGCCCGGGGTGATGGGCTTGAAGCGGCCTGCCATCACCTTGGTGCGCAACTCTGCCATGGACCTTGCCTCAAAAGGCACCCTGCAAATCAAACCAAAGTCACCTTTCAGCTGACATGATGTGCATGCAAACAGATACTTCAATGCGAGTTCTATGTAAGCAGAGGCAAGAATCCTGGACTGCCATGCAGGACACGGCACACAAGCTTCTTAGGTGCAAATTCTGTGAGGAAGAGGGGATGGGAAGGCGTGATTTGCCAGCTTCATGCATGTCCAACTTCATGGTACATGCAGGCGGGACAAAGCTTTCTTGCACTTGGCAGGCAGACTGTGCTTGTTGTTGACATGCAGCCCCAAGGGCAGAGAAAGGTACAAGCCATCACAGGCAAATGCTGCATGACGAAACTTGGCTGGGGCTTATGCAGTTCATGTTGAAGACCACATGGGCTACCTAATAAGCTTTTGTTTTCTGTCAATTTGACGGCCACAGACACCGTGGTCAAGCTCACACAAGTTGGCGTGAAGTTGCTCAGTCTAATTCAGAGCACATCAACACATATTATTGTTGGTATGCTGACTGCCAAAACAGGATCTCATTCAGGGAGCTACTCAGGATTGGAAGTACCTGGCCCCCTAGGGGAAGACAAGTATTTGAGAACTGAATGTTGTAGACAATTACAGTGTCATCACAGAAATGTCAACATGCCTGTACGTCATCAGCTCGTACAGGAGGCAGCCCAAGGCCCACAGATCGCTAGTGAAGGTGTACTTCTTGTTCTGCCACAGCTCAGGTGGCATGTAGTGGGGGGTGCCAATCTGGGTGTTGGCAACCCCCTCCTTGATCATCTTGGCAATACCTAGATCACCCACCTGCAACCCAGCATTCAATCAGCATAGTGTCTACGTCTCTTGAGGCCTCAAATATTATAGTCAAATACAATCTTTGCAATATGCAGCACTTTCAGCCCATGACATTGCCAATGCAGAAGGGGTCCAGGCTAGACTGGCACTGCAAGCGATATAATTTACAATGATCTACTCAACTGTTTCAACGCACAGCATACTGTTGCAGGTGAGCTATGGACAGCACATGCATGGTGTGATTTGCATGAGTTCAGTGCCTGGAAAGATGCTATGCAGTGATGTGCTCATCTCCTGATCTACTGGTAGCACATGATCACAATGTGGTGCACAAGCTGCTGCTCGTTATCAGACACCTACATAATACAGGTCTGATTGCAAGCCATGTGTGCCCAAACTGGCAGTTGTCCAGGCATCAAAGATCATACACACCTTGACTACGTCATGATCGCCCACAAAGATGTTCATGGGCTTGATGTCACGATGGATGATCTTGGCAGCATGCAGGGCTTGCAAGCCTTCACAGATCTGCATGAAGTATTTCCAGATGATCTCCTCTGGGAAAGCTTTTTTCAGCTCGTTCCCCTTCTTGATGAATCTACCTAGGTCCCCATTTGGGGCATACTCCATGACAATACACAGCAGATTGCCTGCAGAAAGACAAATCATCACTTCAAAAGCCTGTGCTGCATCAGCTGCTGTTTGTGGGAAGACAGGCCATCACAATGCGAGGACATGTCAATGAGCAGTAAACATGGAGAATCTGAGTCGCCAGTGGTGGGCTGAAAGCGTGAGAACCAGCAGCAACCACCGAATAAGAGGAAAATCCCAGCATGTGTAGCAAGTCTCGTAGCTGTTGTGTGCAGACTGTGGGCCAGCCTTACCATCTAGGAATGCTTCATGGTATCTGACAACATTTGGGTGCTTGACTGAGGCCAGTAATCTGATCTCATTCACAGCATCTGCACGCTCTAACGTTGACATTTTGCGGACATCTGCCTCCTTGAGGGCATATACGCCGCCATCAGAAAGTCGCTTAACTCGATACACGATACCGTAGCTACCCTTTCCCAACAGCTTTTGGACCTGCGGTGGGAGGTACAGTGCCTTGTATTGCACTTATGGTGCAGGGCTGCACAAACAAACAGGCAGCAGCTAGCAGCAACTGATGCCTACCTCAAATCGCTTAAACAACTCTCGGTTCTGGTTAGTAGCGGCTTTATCGGCTTCTTTTGGGTCCTCTGGTTTCTGATCCATGACCCAACCAAAGAGGGGTTGGCCCTGCAGAGACAAGCGTCTGACCCACCGGAATCTGGTATATCTTTTTTGGTCTTCTCGAGAGTACCAAACAAGACATATACAGAAGTCTTCGAAAGAAGTCACATAACACAGACACAAAGCCGCTTGCCGTCGTGGCAGCAGCAAGCGGTAGTTTGTCGGTGCCGGGCCATCGAGTATGGTACAAGGACGGACCTTGAGAAGCTTTGGCACACCGGTGTACTACGGTGAAAACTGCATGTCGCCGTTTGGCTCGGATACGGCAGGGGTTTGATCACCTTGCAGTTTGGAGAGGCGAGGCGCTCAGGCGCTTGAGTGTAACGCACCTACAGTGGGCGTTACTATGTGGGCTGAAACTTGCTTCTTTTGCTTTCGAAGCTTTCTTAAAAGGCGTGACCATGCCTCATCAGTTTTGATCGCTCCCAATCAGCCTTATAAGCTTGGCCAAGGGCTACAGCACTGTTCAACCCGATAGCACATATAGAGCAAACACTTGAGCTCAAAATCAAGGACAATGGTAAAAGCACGTACTACAACACTATCAAAGTCAGGCCTGGCGAACAGTTCTTGCAGTTATACCCTCATTCATGACTCAAAAAGGACACCAACTACACGAAACAGGGGAATCTAGAACACGACATTCAGCTGAAATGCATCCAGTAAATTTTGGGCTTGCTTGCGAACCAGCACAGCCTGACTGCTTGCTGCAGCAAGCCGTCTGAGCTGCTCTGCTATGCTAAACTTGACAATGAACTCCTTTGGACGAGGATGCTGCTCATACATACACCGAACTATCTGAAGCAGATTGAGCGCTGTCAAAGCATTGGGCTGCTTCAACAGTTGTACAAGCAGAGGCGCCATGCCATTCAGGGACACCTCCACCTGCAATAAACAAAGTCATTTGTCTTTTTCAGCGTGCATACTTCTGTCTGATGCATGTTAGAATTTAGTGACAGCAGAGAGCCCGTCGGCAAGCAGCAGCGTCCTGCAAACTCCATGCAATCCTGGCTGAAATAGAACTGCATCATACATGGCAGATCCTTGGCATGATTTGATATGATATGATATGATATGATATGATATGATATGATATGATATGGTATGGTATGGTATGGTATGGTATGGTATGGTATGATATGATATGATATGATATGATATGATATGATATGATATGATATGATGTGAGAGTGTGTGCATGCTGCTAGGCATTCTGCTATCTTTGCAGGGCTCCTAAACAAATACTGTTAGGCAGGGGTGCAGGGTTGGGTGAGGAGCATACCGTGATCTTGCGGCTGCGTTTCATGATCCTCAGGAAAGGGTCAAGCAAGCGAGCCAAGGCTTCACTATCTGCATTCTGACTGTAGCTGGCAAACAGAGCCACAAAGCGTTGCACAGCGTCCTGCTGCCTGAGGCGTGGCTCAATGCGACCTGGGTCCTCACCCAGCCAGGCTGCCAGTGCATCCAGAGCCGGGCCTTGCCACACCTGTACTCACATGCACAGCGTTGCCCACCAGCTTACCTACTTCACACAGAAAGTATGTACAAGCACATACTATACACATGCTGAAATAGGTGGAGGCCCCCTGACCTGTAAGACCTGAGAAGTGGGAAGCAGCAGGGGAGGGGAAGAGAAGGCAGGAACAACAGCCTTTGGATTGGGCAAAATGAATGATACATTTAGGAATGATGTGAGCCTATAGTGTAGCCTATAGTAATGCTCCACAGCATAGCTGCCCATGACAACCACAAATGTGAAGCCAGTCTGAAGATACCACTTTGTGTTAGGGCCAAATTGCACACGGCTACTTGATGGGCTATTGCTCAAAATCACCTCTTCCTTAAGGAGATCCAGCAGGAGAGCCACCACATTGTGTGCCCACAGCTCATGGCGCGTTCGATGTGTGGAATGCGCCATGCCACACAGCAGTGATACTGCAAGGGGTCTTAGTGGGTACGGCCCCCTGCCCGACACACTGGCCACCTCCTCTCCATTGCTGGTGGCTGCATCGCTTCCAGACATTTGTGCAGGGGGTTGAGGGGCGGTGGAGGGGGCTTCCCCACTTTCTGAGGGGGGTGAGACTGCCAGCTTGACCAGCAGGGGGACGACACCGGCTAGGGCGGCAGCTTCTTGGCGGGTGGGGCTGATCTTACACATGTTGTACATGGCATGCAGGGCTTCTAGCTGGACGTCAGTGGAGTAGCCTCGCTGTAGGTAGACTGGCAAAACCTGAATTGTTCCCGCATCCTGTGATGCAAGCCAAAGGTGAGTCAACAGCAGATCTGACTGCAATGACAAGGGGCAAATGTGAAAACAGATGTGCTCGTCTGGATCACTGCTTTTGTTACACATGTCAGCATTGTGCAAGTAGCAGGAGCTGATGTTCATGATTGAGCTCTCTTCTGCATGTCTGCCGCTCTGTTGCAGGCTATGTTTGAACCAGGCCTGACTGTCATACAACTTTGCCAAGCAATGGTACATAGCACAATCAATGCTTCAAAAGGCTCCAGAATTGACAAGAGCTAAGCTATGCCATGGTGTTTCAGGCATGAACACGTGTGCGTGAGCAGTGTTATGACCTGCAGGGCTGGCAGAGTGCTGGGGTCTAAGGTCAGGTGTTTCAGGCTCTTCAGCAGCTTGAGCAGCAAGCCAGGCTCCACAGCTTGCATGAGCTCAAACTGGCACAGCAGGTTGTCCTGTCTGCACAGGTGCCCCTTGACAGCTGTATCAGCATGGGACAGCACCAGCAGCAGGTTGCCCATCTTCTGCAGCAGGCCAGAGACCACATCTAGGGCCTGGGGCCCCCAGTCAGGTGAGGCTGGGCGTGATGACCCCAAGGGAGCCGTCCTGTATGCATTTCTGGGCGCTTGGGGCGGTCTGCCACCCTGCACACACATGTGGATGTAATCCTATCACACAAATCTAGAATTAGTGGAAGCAGCCACATTGGAATGGCAGTAGCACTGAAACACAGCCATCTGAATGTGAACTGGTCTCAAGGATACCTGCCATGCTGCATGAGTTTGATTGCATGCAGAGACCTATTGCCCATTTCAAGGTGCAGAGCTGTCGCAATGCGCTATGTGGGGTTGCTGACACGAGTGCCTTCCTTGCGTGCACAAAAGATTGCTGAAGGAAGCTTTCCGAAACAGCAGGAACGCAGCAGCATACAAGTTCAACCCGTCTCACCTTGAACAAGCATGGCATTGAGACAGCAACACAGTCTGATACAACAAGTCTAACATCAACAGCACATTGCAGCACAGTGTGAAACAACAAGTCTACCATCAACAGCCACATTGCAGCAAAGATGAGCAGGTGACAGCTTGCGCGGCTTGTTTCACACCAGCTCTGTGCCAAGCTGTCAGAATTCATGGCCTCAAATCTGCCATGAGCTGCAGATATCAATGACTTGATGCACCCATTCTCACACAGATGTCTGCTATACAGCAGTGGGCCCCAGACAGAGTCATCATGCAAAAAGCCTGATATGCTTCCTGTCAAGGCAAATAATTGTGCCAAGAACCAACACAGCAGAGATGCGCAAAGCAGGATGTGCTCACCCTAGTGGAGGGGGCGCGCCCAACAAAGTCTGCTGTGGGGCTGAAGCCACCAGTGCGAGTGGAGGCGTAAGCATGACTGGCACTGCGAGGGTAGTCATCAGTGTCCATGCCCAGCAGAGCCTGCTGCATGTCCCCAGGGTGCGAGGCGGACCTGGCATGCTTCCCACCCCTCACACTGCTGTCTTGTGCCGCCTGCAGTACACAACCATAGACTTGATGCTCAGTGTACTCATGCATCCAGCCCTACCTTTGGAATTAGGAAACCCAATAGTTCTATGCTGATGGCAGGAGCCTGAGGCAGCCACAGGGCGATTGAAATACTCAATACACTACAAAATGAATTGGCAGAACTCCGATGGTGAAATGCTGCAGCATGTGGATCAAGGCCCATTTGCAAAGGCAGGCTGAGCATCAAGTTTTGTATGCGTGTTGGAGTGATGGTGCAGGGATGCAAGGTGCGCATGGAAGCTGTGGGACAGCATTGCAGGGTTGGAATGAACACCAACCTCAGCATGTGTTAGAAGGAGCTGATACTCCTGGTTGAAGGTGAGCATGGCTCGCATGAGCCTGTGTGGCAAGCCAGCATTTGCCAGCAGGCGGCACAGATGATTCAAAGGGCTCATTCCATGAACCTCAAGCACGCGCCATATGCAGTCCACGCCTATTCCTGTCAGCTTGCCACTCTCTGCCACATTGTCCTCAATCAAACCAACCAAGACAGGCAGACCCTGCAAGTTCAATGGCGAAATGCCTAGATTTTCTGTGATTTGTGCAGATGCATTTGGTGCTCAGGATGAATGCTCCAATGTTAGTGAACACATGTGTTGGCACCAGCACAGCTTCAGTGTACAGGGTATAGCTATTTCTACTCAGATTTATCATCATGCAACAATGGTAGATTGCCATTTTTAGATTGCCAACCACCATGACAGACAGCATGCGCGCAACAGGCAATTGACAACAATGCTGACAGGACGCCAAGGAGGCAATGCAAGGCAGGAGGTTGTACCTGACAGGCAACGAACATCTGAGCAGTGGCCAGGCTTGTTCTGCAGAGCTGCTGCACAAAGAGAGCAGCTTGGAGGCGGATGCCACGAGCCCAGGAAGCAGTTGCAAAGCGTGCTACCGTGGGCACAATGCCAACCAGGCACATGGTCTCCATCACTGAGGCGTCGCTGGCAACCAGGGCGTTGGCTAGCTCCAAGCCTGCCAGTACGACCTGCAAATCAAGCCTACATATGTCAGCATATCACTGCATGACCATCTGGCCAGCTTCCTTGCTACTACAGTGTATAGGTTCATTACAGTACATGGCAAAGCAGATATAACTCAGTCCAGTAGAAGTTGGACATTGTTACTGATGTACAGTGCTGCCGCTCGACTGCGAAGCAAGCAATGATCAGATTTGCAGAATGACTTGTGCTTGCTGAAGTCATTGCTGGACATCAACCCCAAAGACAGTTGACGTGTTTCTGCTCGCAAACTAGCACCTCATGCTCATTTGATCCACATTTCTGATTTCACGACGCAAGCTGCAAGCAAACAAGTCAATTTCAGCGGTGTTTCCGCACAAACATATACTTGAGGACAGCCTCTTGAAGGCAGTACTCATGAAGTATGAGAACACAGGTTTGACCTTTGTACTGCGCTCTTCTAGCAGCTCCATGAGGGCAATGACACCGCCTTCAGCCAGGAAGACGGGCTTCCTGTCTGCGTCCTCAGCCACCAGGCTGGTCAGCACCTGGCAGGCCTCCACAACAGGGGTCTCACGCGCTGAAACGCTACCAGCAGCAGCTTGCCGGCTGGAGGCCATGCGCATGCTGCCCACCAACCGCCGTACCTGCCATCACAGAGCAGGAATACAGTCGGGACGGGACCAGTCGGGTTTTGAAAGCACT
>JAABUU010004915.1_pt1 | contig 15370 bp, 7 predicted proteins | sample 5559301 | NCBI WGS metagenome assembly JAABUU01 (sample SAMN10711884, study PRJNA513360) | rock metagenome | isolation source: Antarctica rocks | place: Antarctica: Victoria Land, Richard Nunatak white | reverse complement strand
AACTTGCCGCTCTCAACTGCATTGTGGAGGTCCGAAAGCAGCATCTCGAGTTAGGGGTCCAGGGCGCTAAGAAGAGGGTGTTTGACGACGTCGATTGGTCGCATTAATAAGGTAAGGCCATTAATTAATATTCATTATCATGAGGAGCTCCTGGTCGCTTAAGACCTGGTGTTCTTCTGTTGGCGTCTGTTGGCGCTTATTCATTTGAAACGAAGCGTTAAGAGGTCATTCTTTTTGTACCTAGGTACCTTCGCATGAGCTTCTCTCTGCCTTCTTGTCAGAACCAGCCTCAATCCTCTCAAAACCTCAAAGAGTCAAACTTGTTCATTCACGGTCTAGTATTTACTTGTTCTCATATTGCCCATTAATTCAAAGTGTTCTATCATGGCTTCTAGCTCAAGCCAATCGACTCTACAAGCCCAGTCAACTGGATCCCAGATCGATGCATCCGTTGCGGCAGCTTCCCTTACCGCCTCAGCTCTTCTCACCCAAAGCGGGGAAGCGCACGCTTTAATCGGGGGACAGGCTGTCCGTTTGCTCGGAAGTACCCGCAAAACTCTTGTACGTATGGAAGCTCGTCAGGTTGATGTTAGGGTGAAAGACTACGCTGGTCCCTGTGACTGCATCAAAGTCGGATAGTCAACGCCACTAAAGATTCAGATGAACAACTTCCCAGGTCCCTTACTGTGGTCACTGTTGCCCACTTTTGTCACTGTTGCCCGCTTTTGTCACTGTTGCCCACTTTTGTCACTGTTGCCCACTTTTGTTGCTGTCATCCACACATTGCTGTCCATCCAATAACATGATACCCCTTGTCACCAGTGAGACAATGCAGCAAGAACTGCAGCAAGAACTGCAACAAGGGCAGCAGCAAGGACAGTGAAATGGATACTAGCTACTATGTGTATACAATGACTACCTATGGAAGTCTTTTTCTTTTTCTCTCAGAGCTGACTATCCGAGTCTTCTATGCAGTCGCCGGGACCAGTGTAGTCCTTTACCCTTTGATGTTGTTGTATACTTTGTGACTAATGGCTATACCTTAGGACGTTGACATCCTGGTGGATGGACCGCCGCTTGAGATCAGGGCAAAATTGCTTCAATTGGATAATCGATTCTCCATCAATCCTCATAACAAATTGGTTTTCAAAGCGGTCAGTCAACGAATCGAGTCACAAAGGCTATATTAACTCTTATCAAGAGCAACAACATTTCTACCGAAGTCGAGTTGCTTCGAGGTGGACCAGGTGTCACGCTGGCACTGCCTAGTGCATCTTCAGCACCAAAAGTTGTGGTGAACACCAGTAAGTTATGAGGGATTTCTTGGAACAGTTCTACAGTAATTAATATCGTGATATGAAGCTAATTGAACTTAGCATCTATCTTGCATCCCGGAGTCTTGATCATCACCAAGATCAAACGATGGGTACATATTGCGGAGTCGACACGTCCCCAGAGTATCCAGAAAGCAAACTCTGACTTGAGCGATATCACATTTCTACTCCGCTGGCTCGTTTCTAATGATCAGGAAGTCGATTTTGAGAGCTACGCTGCAATTCTACCCAAAGATCGGCTCCTTCCCGGGTTCCGCACCCTCCATCGCCTAAACGCGGCCGTTAGAGGTGATTTGCAGAAGGTTTTGAAGGCCGTCGACTTTCAGTATGTCACCTCACAGAGTTAGCTGCTAGTTCATAGAGATGGTTAGGTATAGCATTGGTAGCAGGGGCAGGATTTTCCGATGACAGACCTCTAATGACTGGTCCGTCTTCTACTGATCGGCCAATGACTGCTCCCCCAGTGTTGCTCCTCCACTTTCGAATTATAAGGAATGTCTCTTGGCTGGCCTCCATCAACCAAAGTCTCTAGAAGTTCCCGCCAATAATCTGTGCTTTCTGGTAGAGTCCATGATCGCACCTTCTTCAATGCAATTTGAACTTTTTCCCTGTACTCTTCCTCGGACTCTTCAGGTTGATCCCAATCCTTGAAATAATATTGGTATTCGAAAATTGCGAATGCAACAAGCGTCGATAATTCGAAGACTGGTTTCATCCGACTATTGCTTCCAGATGGATAGCTAGCAATGCATTGTACCAGCGAGAGGCAGTGTTGTGGAAGAGGAAGTCTGTAGATCGTTGGAGCCGGATGTTTATTTGATGGTGCACATTGTAAATCGTCCAGGGAGATACATGTGATGGATAGCGGAAGCAGCTGAAGTGTGATCCTGTCTTCCGGATTGTCTTTAACACTGCGGTGGTGTCGGCCTTTGTCTTCGAAGTCGCCAAATGTTCCTACAAGGAGAGGATTCGGCGCGACATAGGGGAATCCATGTTCTGCAAGAAGGTCGGACGCGGATTGGAGATGGTCATCGGATATAGCATACTCCCATGTCTGCAACTAATTTCAGCACAATTCATGCACCAGAAGTGGAAGCAGAAGCAGAAAGGAATGACTGACCGAAACGTCAAGTGGGTAGCCATATTTTGGCAGCGCCCTCTGCCCGTACTCAACTAATATGAATCCGTGCTTGCTGAGAAGCTCCACAGCTGGAAGTAGAGAGAGTGGTACATCATCACTCATGACGATGGGAGCCGGTTAATGAAATACACGCGCCGGGCTGGACAATTCGAATGTATATTGAGTTGTAGATTTAGATATATAAAGATAAATATTATTATTATCAACAATATTAGAGCTCTTTTGTAGTCTTTGACAGTTCGATGAGATGGTTTCTGAACAGTTCTTGAAAAGGGCATAGTAAGTAATTTTCGTGCAAGCTAAGGTACCTTAGCGATCTTTCGACAGTACCTTAGGTAAGTCCTGACAAAGCAAGCTACCACTTTGACCCCTTCTCATTTCATACATTTGCTTGGTCGGAAAGAAAGAAAGCGCAGATGAATCGTCTGTGTCACCCATGAATTAGGTACCTGTTTTGCTCCGACTACCCTGTACGGTGATTAGGTATCGTCATTTCCCGCGTCAACCAGGTAAGGTAAAGGTCAGGTACCTAAGGTACCAGGTATCCATTCCGAAAGCATGTGCTTCACCTTCGGCCAGCGCCTAACGTTACACCTGTTTGTACTAACGATGCTCAGAGAGATCTCCCTCCGTACCAGCAATCCACTCTACCATCCTTCAATATTTCCATTTCACCGGAAGCCGTCCATCGACTACTACTGTCTTTACAGTCATCCAACCTTTCGTTTCGCGCCATCAGTCTTGTTGTCCTGTCACCCCTTAAGAACAACTTGGACATTCGAATGAAGATTTTGTTATAACTACAGGGGTAAAGGGAGCAATCAACAACTGTGCCTTGTGTGCCCTTCAATTTCCGTTCAGTTCTTGTTGTCAGGTATCATTGAAGCATCCAGACTTATGGTCATGGCGGGGAGCACACACATTGCGAGCGTACTGCCAACGATTAGATGCTCAGACTGTAATGCGGAAATCCAAATATCTATGATTGGAGATCACACCTGTTCCAATGGGTTGCAGCGTGGGTTCTAACGGTAGTAAAGCAGATAGTCGATATTGATGCTGATATATCCTAGGAGCGCCACCGCCAGGGCCGTACCAGCAAATCAGGACAGCTTCCTCCCCATTCCCGAACGCATCCGTTGCGGAAAAACCAGCAATTACGAAGGGCGGCAGAGTGATACCTCGCCGGATAGATCCGTCTATCGCAAGTATGTCTAGATGATCACGGGCAGTGAATCATCCATCACTGACCACCTCAGATCGACCATTCTTCGAACCAGCTCCTCCCACACCCAACAGTATCTCGAGCGTCTCGCCCAGCATGCCACCATCTGCTCACAGAACGAGTCGTCGGAGGCCTCCAAGAAGCGCAACGGCGCCCTTGCCTCGCGGTCCACCATCGCCGGAACTGTCCAACCTCGACTGCGCGTTCCCACCTTTTCCTACTACAAAGTCAAGAAGTGCCACTCCTACGAGGGAGCTCGAAGCACAGCAGTCGAGATCAAACTTCACCGAGTATGCTCGAATGCATGCGGAGCCGAGCGCGTTATTTGCGCCACTCAGTCCGAGAAGGAATGGTGGTGGTAGGGTGCTCCAGAGAATGAATACAATTGCGCCAGGCCCTTTCGACGTGGCATCGCGCGACCGACGAGACGGGAACCAAGGACCTGGCATGAAACAACACAAGAGAACCGCAACCGCGATTAGCAGCCAAGACTTCCCCCATCCACCAACATCTGATCTCGCGGAATCCACCTTCCAACGCCCATCGACTGCAAACTCGAACAGACCTCGGAAGCCTCTGTTGGCCAGTATATCAGGGGGTCCAAGGAGCATACTTGACAGAGAGGAGCAACAAATCTCTTCTGACGCCCAGCTATCCAGGCCTGCGGCTTCCGACGCAAACCGGCAACAGCTACAGCAAGAACCCGCCCCTCTGCTACTGCGTCATCAGAATAGATCGCAAACGCTTCCCATCAGCACCCAGAGCCGAGGTGGTATGGACGCGCAGGTAGATTCTCAGCCACAGCAACCGATTGAAAGCTCTTCAACATCCAGAAGTCGCCGACCAACGGTGTCAGCAATTAGCCGACCTCCACTGCCAATCAATGTTACTAGCCAAGATTTTCCGTTCCGATCCGCAACAGCGAAAATCCCAGCGCAGTCACAAGATAGTGGACCGGCCATTCATCTGCACAAGCCCAGCCAGGACGAGGCTAGAATCGGCGATCGGCCCCAAGCTACTCCTCCAGTCCAGGTGCCGAGTAGGACGAATATCTCAAGTAGTGGAGAGTCGTACCACACCCCTACTGACTCGATATCATCGAGTGGCTCGTCTGGATCGGATGCTAGAAGCGGAAGCTCTAGGTCGAGCCCACCGTTGTCGGACGCATCAGCACGGCCACGCACTAAGCCAACGAAGATCGGCCCAGTCGGTAGCTCATGGATAAACTTTCAGTCTTCCACAGATAACCTACATTCAGATAACACCAAGCAGCCGCAGAGCGACGTCATACCACCTCGTGGTGTCAACGACTCACTCTACCTACCAGTTACGGAGCGGTTACCACAGCGTGATGCAAACCTGGAACCCCCAGAGTCCCCTATGGATCCAGCAATGCAAAAAGGGCGCCTTTCACCATTCCTCCCGCCCAGTAACCAACTCCCTTCGGCGGCCCCTACCAACCAAGCTGCTCTCACGATACCACCTGCGCGTCGAAGGACGGCAAACAACAAGGGTAATTGCCGTGGATGTGGTGAGCTCATCACGGGAAAATCAGTCAGTTCGGCTGATGGTCGCCTTACCGGTCGATATCACAAACGGTGCTTCGTGTGCAAGACCTGTAAACAGCCGTTCCAAACTGCGGACTTCTACGTCCTGAGCAACCATCCCTACTGCGAGAGACATTACCACCAACTCAACCACTCGCTCTGTCGAGCTTGTGACCGAGGAATTGAAGGACAGTATCTCGCAACCGAATCAAAGCAGAAATTCCATCCACAGTGCTTTACATGTCAGGTACGACAGCTTGCGCATCCTATCAACATGCAGAAGGCAGGGACTAACAGGTACACTAGGATTGCCACGTGGTTTTAAAGGACGACTATTTTGAGATGAACGATAAAACATATTGCGAACGACACGCCTTCCGTGCCGCACAACAGAACTCTTTCCTTGGGCCTGGGCGCAAAAACCCTGAGAGAAGGACCACGCGACTTATGATGATGTGATTGAGTCTTCTCGAGCGCGAGCTAGCCTTGGTGCTTCTTGACTTATCTGGCTTGGGGATCTTTCCAGTTTTATACCCTGCTAAACGCTTTGGATTTGCGACTTGATTGGAAGAGGTGGCATTTTCAGATACCCTTTTGGTTAACTTCAGCTGCATCTCGTTATACTTTGGCCGTTGGAAGCACTCGAGCGATTGAAACTTGATGTATTATTCTTTCTATTCATGATTTGGGGGGTTGCTGGTACGGACGATCTATGATAGGGCGGTGGCATCATTATCTTCATTGACGCTCCTGACACTCGTTCGTTGGTGTGGACTGTCCTCACACCGTGGATCTACTGTGATATCTTTGAACTTGTGACCTTCGAAACCCTCCGTCCACATTTTGTATATAACAAGCTATATAGCAGGTTCTTTGGACAGCTACACAGACCGTAAGCCAGCGACGACTTGAGACTTTCCCTACCCCAGTGTACTATCCACCTTCGAAACATCTTCCGAGACGATCCGAAGAGCATCGTATACCCCTGACAGCTAAACCGGCACAAGCGCTAGCGTGACAGCGATTTTGGGCAGTCATAAGGTAGATGCCGACCAGAGCGAAACAAGAGCATTGTAAATGATGGTCCCTCAAGAGTTTGGAACTGTACCTCCATCTCTGCCACCTGAATTATCACGAGTCCTCGGGCGCTTGTCACAAAAGCAGCTTGTATGCGTCGAGTAAGTCCATATGCACGTTGCTCGCCTTCTCAGCCAGCCTCAATTCATCCATCAAAGAATTATAGGTAACTCCGACTGAAAGATGCTTTGAGATCGTTCCGTGATTGGTACTTCGCACACTCGCTCGGCCACTAATTCATATTCCAATCCTATTGCAATGCTCTGGACCTCGAATTGGGCAGCGTGGCTGCAACGAGCTTCAAGCTAACTGTCAACCTCAGCGAAGAACGAATCACTATATGTGACCGGCCATGCCGCCAGACGTCTCCATTCTGCATTAATTATATAGCTTCTGTATTCTATATGCGTTTTGGGAATGGCCCTTCGGTTGTGGCCAGCTGAGTTCAACTACTCTGGCTGTGACCATCGTGGCCTTCTATGCAAAAGCACCATTCTGACCACGGCGATACCTGCTTGGCGCAGATTAGAGCGCTCTGATTTACCTGTCACTCGAGTGGGCGTCGATCTAGGCTCGAGGATGGAGAGCTGGCTCTCATCTGCTCAAGCGGGGGAACGGGCGGTCCTTGTGCCGCGGCCAATGGCTCTCTGTACTGTGGCCGGCTGAGCAGTTGCACTGATTCGAGTAGGGGAATATCTATATACGTGTCCGCCTTGACGTTGGTGTACCAACTTGCTCTCCTGGCAGAGTTCATGAAATTTTCGCCTCAATCGCTTTCCTCAGTAACCAGCAAGAGCCGAAGCAATTGCTTTGAAATCTCGTTCTTGCGGTCTTTGCTGTTGTCTCACCATGTTGCTCGGACGGTCTGCAATGTCAGTCCTACGATCCAGGAATTCGTCCGACGGTGAGTTCTCTGCCGCTTCAGTTTGCGCTTGAGATTGCAAAGCCTGATCGAGGTACCCCTCAGGCATCCATACCCAATCCAACGGTGTTGGAGGCAATCATGCACATACACCGGAGAAGAAGCCCTCGTCCGATCATGACGGGCCGAATGGCTCTCACTCACACGCCGTCGAGAAGAGGCCGCTGGAGACCAAGGGGATAAACGGTTTCGAGAGCAGTAGTCATAGTCATGACTCGAAGACGGAAATCCGCGTGCTTAGAGAGTCCGCTTCTGTCACCGTCATTCGGTGCAAAAAAGAACTGGGATCAGAAGCAGATGATGTCCTTTCGGGAACCCCAACCTTCGACAGCCTCCTCGACTTCATTGCTACCGAGCGCCTCAGGAGTATGCCTCATAAGGGTAGTAAGTGGGACAAGGTCCTCAAGTGGGCAGAGTCGTTCGCCAGGAATGTGGATATGTATTCGCACTCCATCAGCAGCTTCATCGTTTACAGTTGGGAGTCTGCACGGTTGGTCTGGGGAAGTTGTCGGTTCTTACTCCAGGTCTGTCCTCTTGCTGGCTCGGTGGCGCCTGTTCGTGGATAGCTTGCTTACACGTTCAAGATGGGTTCGAGTCATATTGGCATCCTCGAGAAGATCTTTGCTATCTTGGATCGAATGGGAGACTGCCTCGACTTCTTCCTTCGAAACAAAGCGCTCTTCACAGCCTCCGCGACGATTAAACACATCCTTGCTTGCGCTTACGCCGACATGTTGTCATTTGTCACCGATGTTGGCATACACTACACGAAGTTGAACACCAGTAAGGAATGCTACAATCGTTGTTATTTCACCCTGCTTACCAGCCGCTATTAGGTACTCACAAGTCACTGCATCTGGGTGAGTTCGACTCACGTTTCGGTCGAAGGATTGATTCGTTCTTCCATCACAAGGACACATTCACCAATGAAGTATGGGCTGTTTCCTTGAAGAAGTCCACGATTATCAAAGGTTAGTGTTTGTCCCAGCCCTAGCTATGGTCCAATGAGGCTGATATGTCTTTCGGCATTAGATTCCAGCATCACAGTCCGCATTGTTAGACAATGGCTTGCTCCACAAGACCGAATTATCGATATTCTACTTTCCGATCGCATGGGTACCCGTAGTGCGAGGCATGAAAACACTTGCGCGTGGTTTGGCTCTCATCTCAGAAGCTTCCAGCGCAGTAACGACAACACTCTCGTCATAATTGGGAAGCCTGGCTCGGGCAAAAGTGTTCTTCTAGGCTGGATCTTGGAGAGACTGACGAAAAGCCCCGGAAGAAACGGACACCAGGATGTGGTTTCCTTTACCATAGGTTAGCAACATCATGCCCTTGAACTACATCGCTGACAAATTATCAAAGATCCGGATCTCAGAAGCCAGAGGTCGTCGCTATGCGTCATCAAGTCTTTGCTCCTCCAGCTGCTCGACAAGAGTGTGGGAGATGTGTCCATCTACAAGATCTTGAGTGCGATCTACGAGAGAGCAGAAAGACAGAGCGTGCTTGAGGGCCTTGAACCCGCAATGTGGAGGGCGCTGGAAGCCGCTATCAAAATTCACTCTCACGGCTTGACCATTACTGTCGACGGACTGGATTATTTACAAGGGGGAGAACCTGCCAGCTTGGACTTCTGCAAACGTCTCAAAGCCATCGTGGCAAGTCACCGCACTATGAAATGCATTCTTCTATTCCGTCTGGATGACAAGCCATGCCCCGTGGAAGCCCGACAATTTGTCCTCGACTCAACTTACAACTCGGACGACGTCCGCTACTTCGTTGAAGACTCTGTTTCGTCTTCGAAAGAGTTCATGAACTTAAAGGAGCAGGACAAGCAGACTATCGTCCAAAAGGTCTCAAGGTTGTCAGCGGGCACGTTTTTGTCCGCAGATCTGATGCTTCAGCTCCTCAAAGGAGAGAAGACACTTTCCGGCATCTTGCAAGCGTTGGAGACACTCCCGAAAGCTTTACCGGACCTGATTCAGAAGCTCTCTTCAGTGGTGAATTTCAAAAACCCCGACACCAGTTTAATACTCTCGTCTTTGCTGGTTGCGGAGAGGCCTTTGACCCTGTTAGAGCTGAAAAGCCTCGTCGAGATGGACATAGGTAGCTGCAGCCACTCCGAAAGATTCACGAGTATCGAAGACGACATTCATAATTCCTGTGGTCCGCTGGTGACGATTCGAGACGGAGTCGTGCGCTTCTCACACCATTCCATCAAAGAGCACTTACTCCATCTTGCCTCGTCAGGCAAGCTCCCCTGGTCGATCAAGGATGCGCACCAACGTCTTGCGACTCGGTGCTTAGCTTACGTCAAGGTCAGCTTAGAAGACTGGAGCCCGGAACCTGTCTTTGAGTGTGGTTGGGACTCGATACAAGGCAAGTCGCTTGCGGATCTCACCAAGGAACATCATCTGCTAGAGTACTCGACGAGATATTGGGTTGCTCACTTCCGGAAGTCGCACATGTACGAGTCAAAGGGTAAATACACTTGTACTTCGGAGTTCAAGGCCTGCTTCCCAAAGTCCTCTCTCCTGGCTTTGATTGAGGGCCGCTGGTGGGAGGTCCAGACATCCGCGAACGATGCTATGGAGATGCACTTACTAGCTCTCGAACTCCGCAAGTCCATTCTTGGGGAGAAGCACAAATCGGTTGTCCAATGCTACATCAATCTGGGAAGGATCCGTCGAGAACTCTCGGATCACATAAAGGCGAGCGAGTGTTACTTTGATGCCTGGACGATCAGCCAACACATATCGGGAGAGAAGAGCACAGTGATCATGGCGTGTGCCAAAGCGTACAGCGAGATTATTACCCGAACGATCGTAACCACTCACACGGAGTTCACATCCCGAACGGTACAAATTTACAAGTACATCTGGACATCTCACAAACATACCCACGGGGCGGCCCACGAAGAAACCATCAAGTATGCCACCTACCTCGCCACCCTCTACATACAATTGAAGGAGCTGGAGAAAGCGGCGACCGTGTACCGGGAAATTCACAAAACATGCGTCGAGAAGTATGGCCACCTCCACGAATTGACCATTACCATAACCCGTAGTCTGACTACAGTCCTCCAACGGTTGTCGAAGCACGAGGAGTGAGTCCACATCTGCCGAAGGACTCTGGAGGTTTCTGAAGAGACACTGGAGGTTTGGGACGAGAGACGTATCACTGCCACAATCTGCATGTTTGAGGAGTATGAGAGCCAAAAACAATGGCATATGGCCGAGGAACTTCTTCTCTCTTTCAGGCGAAAACTCGTCGAAATTTGCCAGTCAAGCCATGACGACCATTGCCACGAAGCCAAGATTGAGATTACTATCCAATATGTCAGGTTTCTGAAACGTCATTCGCGAGAAGAGGAAGCCGAGAAGATACTGATCGAGTTATGGGCTGGAGTCAAGGGTTTCGTCCACGGTGAACACCGACACAGTGAAACCCTCACTATTCGTATCAGATGTATTGGAGAGGAGTTGAAGAAGTTGAAGATCATCACTGTCGCTGAATCTGTCTTCACTTCGCTCTGGGAGTTCTACAAGAGGTTCACCCTTACTACGACCAAGGAAGCCGTATGTATTGCTGTTCTACTCTCTGAGGTCTACCGCATCAACATGGACATACATAGGGAGGAGATAATTTTGAAAGAGATTTTCGAAGCAACCTTCACACACACTCACATTATCGAAACTACGACGATCACGACGTGTGTCAAGCTTGGATTCTTCTACGAACGGGAGTCGAGGTGGTCAGAAGCGATAGACGTTTGCCACAAGGTTCTGCTGAAACTTTGGCCACATATCGACGTTCATCATCCGCACGAGTACTACCTTCCACACCACCATCACGATGACGCGATTATGATCGCACATCGTCTCGCTCTCTGCCATCATCGTGCGGGTCGAACCGAAAAAGCCGAGAGTGTTCATATCCACGTCTTCCGCTCCTGCATGTCTTCACTGCAGCTCCACGACGAGCGGATCCTCACTACCGCGAAATACCTTGTTGGCTTCTACGAGTCCATGGGTATGATAGAGAAATCTAGAGCAGTATACTACGAGCTCTTGGAAGAATACCGTGGGCTTTTGGGTAGACATCACCACCTTTCGATCAAAATTATGTACCTTCTCGCTCACCATTGCGAGCGACACGAGCCAAGGGGTGCCGAGCACTACTATCTCGACATCGTCACAGCTCTCCATCACGGCTCAGAAGAGTGTGATACTGAGTGTATAGAAGCAATGCTCGCTCTTTGCAGGATCTATGAGCATGACCAGAGATTCAACGAAGCACAAAAGCTTTACCACCGCCTTTGGCTGACTTTCCGCCACCACGGAAGTGAGTGCGGCCTCGATACAGAGACTGTGATGGAAATCTACCATAAGTATCTGCACATCTTGGAGAGAGAGCATAAGTTCACCGTGATCTATGTGCTTGCGGTTCAATACAGAGAAACATGCAGCAAGTACTACGGAGCACGGCATCACTACACCATCCAGGCGACCATTGAACTCTGCAAGATCCTCGAGCGAGAGGAGTCTCGCCATGAGGAGGCAATGGCTATCTACGAAGAGCTATGCATCATCGTTACCGAAACACATGAACACTCCGCAATCATTGAAAAAATCATTGTCGAAGTCAGAGAACGGTTGGCACACCTCTACTCGTGTCACACCTCGACCACAGGGAAAGCGGAAGTCATCTATTACGAGTCTTGGGACAAGTTCCGGTGCAAGCACGGGCATGCTCACGAGGATACATTGCACCGCTTGACCGAACTCATCATGTTTTTCAAGAAGCAGAACACGAAGGAATGTAAACATACTGCCACCGAGACGCTACAGATTACGATCATCGACATCGTTATGAGAGAGAAGGATACTCAAAAACTTTTCTACTCTGCGGAGGCTATTGCTCGTATGTACAACACCTTGGGCCTCGAGGAGATTGCCTTTCGACTCCTCAATGAAATTCGCCGACAACTCACTTCCACGAAGACAGAGACGAGTGAACATTTTCACTTCTCTCTTCGCCAAGGGCATACGGTCGATCGCAGATCTTTTGTCTTTGTCATGGCTTTTGAAGCAACTCTGAAGGGCGAATTCCGAGCGTCACTGTATGCTGAAATCATGAGCGATCTCATGACAGAGACAACCCTTTTCGAGTCCTGGATGCGTGCCCTAAAGTATGGCGGTAGGCTTGAAGTTACATTGAGCATTGGCGCTCGCTTGAGAGCATTCCTCAGACGCAAACATCGTCAGGACGAAAGTGAGAAAATCACTATCGAGCTCTGGGAATTGTTCACGGCGGAAGTGGGAGGGTCGACCAAGAAGTCCGGCAGCCTATGGGAACTGTTTCTTGCTTGCTTAGCGGAAATGGAGCACGAAGAACATCATCTAACGCTTACTGATGCCGGAGCTATCGCGGTCATATCTCACTATGATAAGGGTGATTTCAAGGGTGCGTTTGAGCTCGCCAGCTGGATACACAAATACATCCAAGGTCACGGCGATTATGGCACTCCGCAGAACCTCGAGGTTGGGTTCAAGCTGTCGCTCTGCATGGCTGGGCGTAATCGCCCAAAGCGCTGTCAAGACCAAGAACTTAGCCGCAAAATGATGGAACTCTCAGGGAGCATCCTTGGGCAGGTTCTCAAAGTCAGCGAGCAAGAGCACATGTCGTTTAGCAAGATGCCCATCCACGATCTGAACCTGATCGTCGGGCTTCTGGGCGAGCAGCGGAACTTCAAGGATCTAGAGGTACTTACAATTCCAGTCCCATCTGTTTTGATCTCGCTAATCCGGGTAACCTACAGCGGATTCTCCGTGATCTATGGAACGCGCGTCAAACGCAGAATTGGGGCGTACACACAACCGTCTGGATTGGTCGTCGTCTATGCGAAGTTCTGTTCGTACAAGATCAGAAGAAAGAAGCAATCGCCCTCTGCGAAGATATTAGCTACAACCTCCAACGAGTCTATGGAACACTTGACAAGGCCACTCTGGGCTGCTTCAACCTCCTGTCATCGTTTTACACGGTAGCCAGCAAACACGAGAAGTCATTGGTTCTTCACGAACGGATATTGCAACAAACGCTGGCCGAGGAGAGCAATGACCGATTGGCCGAGGACGCTTCCGGTGTAGTACTCAATCAACTGCAGCTGCTCAAACGGGCCTACCAACGCAACGGGAAATGGGACAAAGACGAGAAGCACTATCGGGAACTGTGGGACGAATTCTCCAACTTATTCGGCCCGGACCATCAGATGTGGACCAAGATCGAGAACATCAAGAAATGGTCGCCCAAGGGTGTGGCGGCGGCAGGTGAATCCCTCGGGACCTGGGAAGCGCCAAAGACCTGGGAGTTCCCCAAGGAACCCGCGCCAGAAACCAAACGGCAAAGCAGCGGCGCCAACTTCCATCATCACCACCGTCACGAACACAATTTTGATAACGACGATGTGGTGCTCCCCAACCATGCCCACCACCATCACCATGCCAGCATCGGAGCTCCGGAGCCTGCCAGCCATGCTGATCACCACCACCACGACAGGCCTGAAGGCCCGGAACCGACTAAACACGTCAGCCACCACCATCACCATCATCAGACTACCAACGGCGGAATTCCACCAACGGTCGGTGAGCTTCACGTCGTCGTAGATTACTAGAGAGTTTAATTTGCTGCTTCGAACTCGTTGTTCTTTGCATGATTTCTTTTGAAGGAGATTGTAATATGTCTTGTAGTATGTTACTAAGTATTTGCTTTCATCTAGGTACCTCTAATAGTAGGTTCGAATGAAGACCTAGTATAAGCTTGGTCAACGGTTTTGCAACTAGTCAGGAGGATCCTAGCAAGTTGGGCGGGATGTGGTCCTTACCTTACCCTGCTAAAGAACAGTGCGTGATTCGTTGTTGATCTTGGCTTGTAGGGTAAATTTTGTAGGTACCTTAGTCTATATGAAGATCTGGTACAGTACTTGTGATACATGACATGATTGATGCCCTAAACACCGCTTACATAAACACCTAACTACCTTACCTAAGGTAGGTACTTATTGTTTGAGCTAAACGTCAACGGTACCATGACCTACCTTAAGTTTCTTGAGAATCGGATAGAAATCAATCAATTGAGACCCATTTATATGTTTCGACTTTTCAAACTTGAAGAACCCGTTATAACAGCTTTTCCCATAATCACCTATACACATCAAGTCTGTTGGTCGCGCTTCGAGTGCGATCGCCACGACAGTCAAGACGTTTTCCAACCTACTAAACTCGTAAGGCCTTGCCCACCACCTCGAACACTTCTCTGTGGCAAAGTCTTTGCCAAAATATCACACCGTCCACGATGATAACCATGAATACTAACAGTTCCAATGCAGGCCGCATCATCCCTTCAACGGAAGCCGACGTTCTTCCGCCCGAGGAGGAGCATCGGATTCCCCTTATACCAGATAGGGCGTTCTTGAAACCGTAGGAACACACCTTACATTCCCCTTGGGACAGTCTCAACCGAACATGGCACCTCACGCCGAAACCGACAATGGTTTCTTGGGTGTGACCCAGCACGGACCTGCTCCTGCGGAAAAAAAAAATCTTTTCGTCGTCAACTCCCCGGACGTTGTGTATACCGAGGACGAGATCAAGAGCCGATACACCTATCGCACCACCTCGGTGGAACGGGTGGAGGGTGGCAGATATGTGGCTACGCCCAAGGAAACGGCGTACGAATTCAAGGTTGAGCGGAAGGTGGGCAAGGTCGGGATGATGCTTGTCGGATGGGGTGGAAACAATGGCTCCACGGTCACGGCCGGTATCATCGCGAACCGCCGGGGTCTGGTCTGGGATACTCGCGAAGGCAAGCAGGCTGCGAATTACTATGGATCTGTGGTGATGGGTTCGACCATGAAGCTCGGTACCGAAGCCACAACGGGGAAAGAGGTCAATGTTCCTTTCCACGACATTCTGCCTATGGTACATCCCAACGATCTAGTGATTGGTGGTTGGGATATCAGTGCTATGAACCTCGCAGAGGCTATGGACAGAGCCGCGGTTTTGGAGCCTTCGCTAAAGAACATGGTTAAGAAGGAGATGGCGCAGTTGCGGCCTCTTTCAAGTA
>JAABUU010004913.1_pt1 | contig 15373 bp, 8 predicted proteins | sample 5559301 | NCBI WGS metagenome assembly JAABUU01 (sample SAMN10711884, study PRJNA513360) | rock metagenome | isolation source: Antarctica rocks | place: Antarctica: Victoria Land, Richard Nunatak white | reverse complement strand
CCTTGCGGGCGTTGAATTTGCGCCCTTTGTAGATGAATTCGCCGCACGAGGTGCATTTCATGCTGAAGGGGGCCATTAGGCGTACGGTTTGCACTTTGGGGCCGGTGGGTTTGGGGCCGCGCGTGCGCGTGCGGGTCAGGAGGGAGGGGTCGAAGTCGGGGGGGTAGTATTTCGAGATTACTTTTCGTTCGGACATTGTGGGTGAGGTTGGGTGTGGTGGGAGGTCAGATGGGGTTCTTGCGTTGACCGTGGCAGTGGGTGACAATTGATGGTTTAAGAAAGTGGCGGTATCCACGCAACGCACGGACCACGTCTTTGAAGGAACTCAAGGCAGAGCCTTGAATATATGGAGGAACGAAACGATGAGCTAAATCGATCTACTACGGCAATGACAACCCATGAATTGAAAGTGATAATGTTTCATTTCTCTCTATCAGTGGTCACTTGGGGTCCCTCGTAGGTCTACAAAGCCTTGCACATGCAATGGATTACTACAGCTCTCGCCCATTCTATTCAGCTGATTGACACTCTCACATTTGAACAACCCAACTCCTTTCGACCAGGTATCATATCCACCCATAGCCCGCAATCAACAAAAGTCTAAATCCTTTCCATCCCTCTACCTCCCTATCCGCAATCCGCTCACCCTCCATCCGCAGCAAGGACCTTACTCAAAACAGACTCGAACTGCGTCTCCACCAACACCGCACCGAACCTGCCCGTCGCTACGTATCAGCACACACTGCATCACTCTCCAACTCGGAGTTTCCTACCCGTGACACTCAGTGTTCTCCACCAGTTCGCGCCTAAGTTCCACGAATGCCCGTTTGCTGATGCCACGAGGCCGGCAACGCTGGCAGATACGGTTCCACGCCTCGACCGGGGTGATGTGGCCGACCAAGTCGAGTTCCGCGCTCAGCTCCAGGAGTCGTCCGATCTCGTGGCATGGCAGGGTCCACGCCGCATTCTGTGACATGAAATCTGCCTGTGTTGAGGGATTCGCCGGGGTCGTAGCATTTGTTTGTGGCGGCCAAGTTGCCTGTGCCGCAGTAATTGCCCGTGGGCTGCGAGTTGGCTGTGTTGGGGACGGAGCGAAGGAGAGCAAAGAAGAAGAGGCCATCAAGGCATGTCCGGTGATGGGGACATGTGACTGGTGTCCCGGGACGTTGATGTGTTGCATGCAAGGCCGCTCCACCCTAGAACGAGAGTTGCATTCAGCTTTGATCTCACTAGCAGATGCAAGAGCTGCCTACGCCAAGACGAATTCGATTCCGCACTCGGGAGAAGCGAGACTGTCGGGGTCTATCCACTCCTTGTTTGAGTTGGCGGCATCTGAAGGAATAGAACGTTAGAAACTGCATCGTAAGCTTACGTTGGCGGCGACGAGCCATTTCCGGTCATCCTCTCCTATTACCTTCTGTGTTTGAGCTCGGAGACCCGTCAACATGGTTGTAGTTGAGGACTTGGTACTCGCTGAAAGAGGCATTCGGCGTGTGGCTCAGCCTAGTCGGCATATTCGATGTGAAGGGTGGCATCTCAACACTCAGCGCTCGACCATCGGGGCCATCGTTCCGGAGGGTGACGTTCGCCGTTTGTTGCCGAAGAGCTTGGTCAATGAATGCAGTGAGGTTGTTGTCCGTAGCCGTCGGAATAGGAAGTGCATGCAAGGACAATGTGTGTTCTAGGGCGCCAACCCGCACCTGAAGCGCGTCTTTCTCCCCCATCATACGAGTCTCTACCTCACGAAGGCGCACAACTTCCTTCTCAAGCGCTTTCATGTAATTCTGGGTGCGTTCCCTGTGAGTACTGGATATTCGAACCAATCAGCTACAGAGGAGCCGAGGTGAAAAGCGCCACAAAGGCTGCTGTTCAGATTGAGAAGAACCTACCGCTGTGCCTGGCGGACTTGCTCTCTTCTTCGGGTAGGGTCCGTTTTGGGAGATGTGGATCCTTGTTTCTTTTGCCGCGCTGGCTTGTCTGCAAGGCGAAGCTCAGCGATCATGGCAACACCAAACTAGGCAAGAATGCTCTCCATGAGTGAAAGAAGTGACAAGCAAGGAGTATATAGCATGTAGTACATTGATACCAGAGCTCCGAGGACCTTTTCGGTCCGAAACAGACACAGTAAAGAGCAACGAGGCGCCAAACCGCATAAGACAATAGATGATGACAACTACTGAAAATAACCACCTTCAGAATTCTTGAGTAAAGGCTGCAAAAAAGTAATCTGATTCGCATCCAAAATCTTCTTCGACCGCTTCCAGAGCGATTCCTTTCTGTGGGGCGACGCCGCTCGCAACGAGGAGTCATCGTCTTCCTCCATGATCGCGGAGATCCACGCCACGCAGCAAGATGAAAGTGCAAGTCGAACTAACTCAATGACGATCAACGCAGACTAGAAAACGATAGGGAGGTGGAAGGGTTGTCGGGTTGGGCGCTGCGAGGCCATCTTGATTGGCATCGTGGCGGCGGAAAGGTCGTAAATTACCGTACCTTAAGCTGGCCTGATGAGGCATCATTCCTCCCGTTCGGGTAAGGCGTGGTGGGTCTGTCTACGTCCGCACTCACAAGGAGCTTCGTGATCTGCTCTCGAATTGATATTTATTGCGAAGGAAAAGTTGCTTCTCGTCTTGCGACACAAGACTCACTCTTGTGCCCGTGCCGGGAGCCGTAGTAGATGCCTTCCAAGGGCCTCGGTCAAAGAACGATGACCTTCCTACCACCGAAGGCTAAAGTAGTCACATACGCCACGGGTGTGAATTGAGGATTAGGAATCCCTTCTACTACGGTAGAATCATTACTTAGATCTAGACTACCACAGACTTGTCTTCGCATCCAAACCTTGAGTGGAATTAGATATTAGAATTTTATGTATCCTTCCTGCGAATCATGCGCTCTATAGCCCGTCAATCCATCTTCTCTGCAGCAGTCACCTCAACCATAGTGCAAGCCCTACCTACCTTTCCGCTGCCATCCATTTCATGATGTTAACAATGGTATAACCGCCTCGAAGCCGTCATCCTGATGGAGCTGTGTACAGCAAGTTAGAGCAGGGCACTGTATGATGTTTGGGCTGAATCCATTCTGCACGATATACATTACACAGTCCAAGAACAACAACAACAAACACTGGAGCCACACGTGCCAACCCCTGCCCATCACCAAGTCACCAGCCAGCCCATGGTATACCAGCAAACGCCCTGCCAAACTCAATCCCATTCCCACCACCCCTTTTTTTCAGCTGGACCCGAAAAGACGCAAACAACACAGACGCCAATCCGCACAACATCCACCGCCTCCACCAACGCTTTCACAAGTACGGCATCCAAAGCGCATCGCTCTGCGCCAAACTCATCGGATTCACCGCCCGCGAAATCAGATCAATAACCGTCTGATTAGCCGGCCGCCCATCCTCCGGCGGCGACGCCAAACTAACCGCCTTCCTAACAACAATCTCGCTATTAACCTGCACCGTCTCGCGAAGCTGGCTCTCCTGCAACCCACCCCGATGCTGCTGCGTGAACCAGAAGATCATCTCGTCGCGAACGAAGATGGAGAGCTGCTGCTCGAGCTCGAACTCCGGCTCCGTAAGACAGCGGGCGATGGCCATGACGGCGCAGGAGAAGATGCCCTCCATGGCTATGGGCCCCATGAGGGTCTGCAGGTTGGGCGTCAGCCGGAAGGGGACGGGCTCCGGGTTGTGGAAGACGGCTTTGCCGGCGGCCATGGCGGGGATGAGCTCGGAGCCCCAGATGTTGCCGGTGGCGCGCGCGATGGAGAGTTTGTGCGGGTAGCGGTTGTTCATGTGCATGACGTAGGTCATGAAGGTGAGCGCCGCGAGTTGGTACGAGAATTGGCGGCGGAAGAGCCAGAAGTCGGCAAAGTTCGGGTAGATCGCTTGGAAGTAGTGGAGGACGATGGTGTTTGGAACCCATCGGTCTTGGATTGCGGTAAAGGCTTCCATGCGGAGGTGTTGGGATTGATCGGGGTATCTCTGTTCGAGGCCGTCAGCCAAATCCACAGCGGAGACTTCCCGGACGGCACTCACGTTGTTCTTCAGATCCGCCAAGGCCCGAAGCTTGTTCATCGTAAATAGTACTGGCTCGTCTTTATTCATTCCATTCCGTCTGCAATGATCCTCGAAGATCCCTTGCAAGGAGATGTAAGTATCGTCATCCTGCACCAGACGGATATGAGGCGCTAAAGGCACCATGAGCGGTAGATGGAAATTGAGGTTGCGGCGTCGACTCTCCTTCCGTTTGGACAGCACACCATTGAAAATGCGGAAAAGCTGTAGGATCCTCTCTTCCCTGCGGCAATGCCGAGCAGCCGGATGCTGGATCGCAAACGGGTGGATACTGCCGTCATGACCTCGAATCTTCAACCTACGATGGCAGACACCGATACCTCGGACAAGGTCAAAATCGGGTAGGAATCGTTCGATGCGGATAAAGTCTTGATTCTTGTCTTTGTGCTGCAGGTACTGACCCGGGACCTCTACCTCATCAAACTTTTGGAACCGGAATTCGCTGAGGTGGGGACTGTATAGCTCCAAGCTCGCACGTGGCGATCGGCGATCAAGCTTCTCCTCAAACTTATCACGCCAACGACGAAGCTTTTGGATGTACTCGTGCATGGTTGGCTTTCTGGTGACAAAATCGGCTTCGAAAGACTTGCGAATATGTGCTGGCAATATAGTCTCCGCGAAACGAGTGATATTCGCCTCCGTAGCCGGCGGTAGTTTGACGTCCTGTGCATAGGAAGTTGGCATACGACCAACGTACTGTGACTGATTAGCAAATGGCTTTCGGTTGGAAACGTGATAAGTTACATGAAGGTTATTCCATACCGATAAGCCATCATTGAGGAGTGCAACAATGAGCCGATACGCGTCCTCATCGGGTGGACACTTGAAGTGCTTTTGTATCTGATCAACCATGGTCTCCATCGAAAGGGCCAGTAGTGGGAATGCCGTCTTGAGCACAGACATGATCTCGTCGGAATACTCCCAAGGTTTCTTAGGCACTGGCGGCTGTACAAGTTCCTGGTCTGGACCTTGTTGTATCTGGCTGTTTGGCTCTTGTTTTGGCGACATGCTATGCCCGTTAGGTTGCAGATTAAAGTCCCCGTTCGCGGTGTTAGGTCTTGAAGAGCTGCCCGGACGCGGGGTGCTTTGATTAGTATCAATCCCTTGTTTGCTGGCCGGGGAACCTTGTTTCAACTTGTTCATCTTATCTTGCTTCTGATCTTGTTGTTTCTTGATAGCAAGCATATCTTCTCGGTTCGTCCTCAACAAGAAATAAAGTGCTTGCGGGTAGATCTTGGCAATTTTCACAAGGACTGCTCTGGAAAGCCTTGCCTCGCGACGTGACAAGCTTGTCAACAACTGAGGGATAAAGACAATCCAGTACCATACCGGGGTCTCCCCTTTGAATTCTTCAAAAGCACGAGAAATCTTGTTCTCTGCGTCGTCTAGGCTCAACAGCCACAAGATACGACTGAGCAGTTTCCTCGACTTGGCGTTCTTGTAGAGTCCGGCAGCTTCGAGGTAGCAGCTCACGGCTGCGGCAGCGCGCTCCATGTTGGTCGGATCCTCCTTGAACATGTTGTCGTTATAATAACCCCACTCGGCCCAAGCCTTCGCTAGCCGGATATCGTAGTAAAGTGCTGTCCCAAACGCATCGTTCGCTTCGTCTTTGTGGTTGAGCTTAGCAAGGAACATGCCCTTGAGCGTGAAGAACTCCGCTTTCTGTTGTTGACCAAAGTAGTTGAGGTTGGTGTTGTTGATAACATCCAGTCCGCTGGTTAATTCGCTCTGATTCTGGTAATGACACTTCGCCTGCTCTCTAAGTTTCAGAAACGCTTCTTGGATCTCGATATTGGGTAACGTGTATATCCGGCTCAACTGGTTGATGCACACTTCGGGAAGCTGATGTTTGCGAGCAACATGAGCGAATCGGTTGATGATCCAGGCAGTCTCATGATAACCTCTGTAAGCGTATGAGTTCCCGGTAGCGTTACCTTGTTGTGAAGGAAGTAGATTCAGATACGTTCCATTGATGAGCTGGAAGATATGTTGTCGCCAGGTTACAAGATCTTGCCAAGCGTTGATGTCATCCCACACATTAGGGAGCCGGTCTCTCCATGTGCCCAGCAGTAACTTCAACTCCTGGGATTTGGTATCGAGATTACCCTGGCTCGTCTGGGCCAAACTAGTGCAGATTACACTGGCATCATGAAGTTCAACAAGTTGTTGGAAGTTCTGCAAAATGGGTATATGAGCATTGGTGATGCGCTTCGGTAGTTGGTGCCATTTCCGGATGGACAGCTGGATCGACTCGTCACAAACTTTGTTGAAATCGTCGAGAGTTTCGGTCTTGGCATGTAGCTTCAGGAGCGACATGAAGGCTCGGAAGAACTTCCTCCTTGGCGTGGGAGCGTCGGAAACAGCCTTGATGATCGAGTCGAGCTGATCTCGATTCTCGTTGCCACTCCAGGTCTCAAGATTTCTCCACGACGATTCCAGCAGAAGATCGTTGAAGTTCTCATGCTTGGCGAAGTCGCTCAGGATCTCCCATTGTTGCAGCTTCTGCGCGCAGATAACCCAGTGATCTTCCCACAGCATGTATTCCCCTTGGGAAGGAGGCAATGCCCCAGTCCTGGCTTTGATCTGCGCAGCCTCGTATAATTGCTGGGCTTTGTCCCAGATGCCATTCTGTTCATAAGACAGTGCAGCATTGGTTTCGAGGAACTTGCACCTTCTCCTCCAAGTACCGTAAAAGAGGTCATCTTCTTGCAACCCGGCATAGATCTCCACGAGCGCATCGAGGTTGCTCTCACGGACAGATTGGGTATCGATCAAGGGCGTAATGGCCGCTTCTTCGAGGTAATATGCCGCCGTATACCAGGCGTCGTAAGTCCGACTCAGAAATTTCATAACATGTGGAGGGAGCTTGCATCTCGGCTTGGCTCTCACGGCACCTTCCAGCAATGCTTGCACAACGTTCGGACGTCTGTCCACTTGTCGTTGATGATAATCCTTAGTGAGAAGAGTGACCACTCCCTTCTCTAACTCCATACGATCATCGCGCGACAGCGCGGACCAAAACAGCGGGAATAAAGCAACCCAAGTCTGATATGCGGTATTCGAGTCCGTATGCTGCAGTTGACACAGGGGTTCCAGAATATCCTTGACCTTGACTTCTCCTAGCTCGGTGCAGAATCGCTTGTGCTTGGCCATGAACTCCTCAAATCTGTCATCCAGCATGACGCTACTCTTCCGGTCATCTTTGTTGTACGTGCCGAATAAGACGGATGGTGGAAATGTTCTGAAGTCCTCTGAATGAAGCTCGACGGGTGTAGCCATCTCGACCGAGCCCAAGAGGAGCTGAGATGCCTGGCTGAGCCAGAAAGAGTCGGCTAGAGTATCCCAATTTTGTGATGTTAAGACGTAGTTCAGTCGAGCGGTCGCAGTGCGAGTCAAGCTTCGATCAAATATGCCCATGAAGCGATTCCTCATTTCGACGTCTTGCGCCCTTGTGCCTACCAGAAAAGCATGCTCTAGCCTTACGGTGAGCTCGGTTCGAGTAATCTTTGGGTCTTCATAGATGCGGATAACCAGTTCCAGGAACTTGTGAAGAAGCTTCGTATCAGCTCTCGACTCGAATAGCAGCATCTTGTTCAGAACAGCAGTCTTTTCTTTCAGCGTTGGCCACGGCTCGTTAGAATCAAACACCCACGACTCTACCATGTCAAGAATCTTTGAGTTGAGCGCTGTACTCTGCGATCTTTCAACCAGAGAGGCGAGGACACTGAGGAACGGTCGCCGTTGCTCCCCCAAGTTCGTCATCCGTATGGATACAAGGTCAATGGTCTTCAAAATGAGGTCCGTAAGTATTTCTTGTTCTCGGGCATCAGGCAGGGCCGGAGTGGACTCATTAGCACGCAAGCCAGGTGGTAAGCCTGCCTGCGCCGGTGGTGCGTTGTAAGCTGCTACGTGATCTTTTGCGAGCTTCTGCTGAAGTACCTTCATGACTAGTGGGATGTGCTGATCCATCTCTTTAGGTCTTCGTTGAGACAGGGTCCAAAGAATATTGATACCAGAGATGTGATTACCTGCAGACAAGGTCTCGGATGCAATAGCTGACAGAAATGTCGCAAAGTCTGCAGATGGTGCCTCCACTTCCATCTCGTCTTCTCCTGCACTTTCATCGGGTAAAGCATCCAGAACACGCTTGACTAGAGTTCTCCGTCTTCTCACCTGTTCTTCATCGTTGTTGGGGGTGTGCAAGCAGTCCTGAATCTCGGGGTTCTCGGAACGAAGAGGTCTTTCGAGCAGTTTCTGCAGAGGTAAAAGGTGCACGATGATCCAATCGTCTGACTTTGAGTTGACTATAATCCGTACAACCTGCAGTGTGTTGATGATATTCGTTAGGAACTTCTCGTCTGGCTTGTCTGTCTTCTCCGAGCACAGAATCATATCAGTAATCTTCGGAAATAAGTCCAAATCCAGATCGTCCCAATATCCCGGAGAAAGTAGATCCTGGAATAAAATCAAGGCTTTCTTGCACATCTCGCTCGAAGGCATGTAGTCCTGCACATGAGTGGGACTCAGGTCTCTCAGTCTGGCGGAAGGCACGGGATATCGCTCAGGGAGGGAGGTGATAAATTGAACCAGATACTTGATGAGAGCTAATCTTAATGCCGAGGGTATAGTATATTCGTTACGCTCGGTAGATGTTGGAGGGCCTAATATGGCCGCTGGGGAAGCCGAGTCAGCTTGAACACCTTCAAGCTTGCGCTTCCTCGTTTGGGGCGACTCGGAATGGCCGCGTGAGCCCGACGAGCCGGCACTCTTGACTCTCCGCTCCTCCCATTGCCAAATCAGACTTATGAGGTTCAACGCAAGCTTTTTGCTCTCGTTGGAAGGGTTCGGAGGCTGAGTGACCTTTGTAAGAGCAGGTACTATGAGGCTTACGAAATGCTCCCTGGCATCATAGAAAAGACCAGGATGTCGGACGATAAAGCTAAAGATGCTCATCAGTTGCTGCAGGTTCGAACTTTCCTCAGCAAGTATTTTCCTCGGTATCCTCGTCCAGTTGGTAAATCGGGGATCCACAGGAAGCGAAGGAGCACCTGGAGCGCTGGGATTGGTCATCCGCTTCGGGAGAACTGGCGCCATGAGCTCAAGCGCCTGAGTGACTAGGGCTCGTCCCTCATTCTGATGAGCGCGTAACAGGGCAGCATAGATCTGGTTAACTATTTTTGAGGGTGTATCGTAGTGGGCGATGAAGTAGGCGATGAGCACGTATGCGGCATGTTTGTTGACGATGTCCTCCAATCGAATGTAGTTCCAACCGAACTTGATGATATCTTTGCGAGAGTCCGCGACCAGGTTGTGATGATATTTGACGAGCATGGCCGACATCTGGAGTAGCTCCATTCGCGAGTGATCGACGCCAGGCTGCCCTGTATCTTCACCAATATCACGTAACTGAGGCTTCCACAAGCGCGTGTGGATTGCTTCCGTCATATTCTTGTCCATCAACCTTGAACCTTTACCCGATGGTTGTGGCATATTGAAGGTACGCATGATATCCATGGCTAATATAGGGTTGACCAGATTGTGGAAGGCGAAGGCCTTTGTTTTCTGTGACGAGGTGCGTGAACTGTATAAATCCATACAGCGTAGTACAACAGTACGCCAGTAGTCGACGGACTCACTTGAGATAATGTTATTGTATATGAACCTGAAGATGGAAGAGCAGAGCTTGATTTGCTGAGAGGTGATGGCATCTATAACCTCGAACAGGAAATCCAGGTCTTGAGGATTATGCGTTAGATAAACGGTGATGATTCTAATCAGCTGCTCCCCTGCTTGTTCCACGGCAAGGCGTAGGGCCGCGGGTATCTTGTCTTGCCTGAGCCTACCCTCCAAATCTATCCCGGCAGCCATTAGACGCTGCCTCATGATCCTATGTGAGATAAAGGAAGTGCCGCTCCCGGGATGAAGACATATTGAGTGGACAGCATGTATGCCATTGGTCGAGGCTGCAATGCGCTTGTCGCCGTCTCGATGATCGAGCGAGGCCTTCAGGAAACCTTCGGAATCCGCAGTGACAACGTCCCGCAACGGAGCGCTTCTCTCATCAGCAAGAATCTGAGCGAAAAACCGGCCATATCTCATTTCATGCAGGCGAAGCGAGAAGAAGCTCCAGGTCTCTACTGGGTACTTGTTCAGGTATTTCACAAGGGGTTCCCTGAAAGGACTGTAGTGCGTTCGTCGCAGGCTTTCTTCTAGCTCCAGTACTCTGTTGATCAACGCATCCATAAAGGTGATGGCTGCCAGTGGCAGCAAATGGAATATGTTCAAGATAGCAGCCAAGACTCTCATTTGCCGACTTTGCTCAATCAATGTAAAGGAGATCTTCTGCAGTGTGGCCGCATCTGCAATCGTTTTCATATGGTCTATCAATCGCGAACCAATCTCAACCTTGAAGTAGTTCGTAAGTAAGGTCAATAATCTGGCTAGCCCGTCGAGCCCTTCAACGCTCAATCGTTTGGGGTCTTGCAAGTTCATGAGTATAGGTCTAAGGCCGTTCTGGAGGAGGTCCTTCGGCAGCTTATTAGTCTGATTCAGGACCCCCTTGAGACCGGCATTGGCTGCATCGATGACCTCTGTTGACCTTGAGTACAGACATTTGAAAAAGACGGAGATGATTCGAGATCGGCTCTGAAGTTGTGCCGCTGTAGCAAGATCCGGAAAGCTCATGGCCATCGACAACAACCGAATACATGACACACGGAGGCTTACAATCGACTCGGAGGTTCGCTGCTCATTGGGCTTCGCCGCTAGACTTTCATCATCAGCATCGGCGAGTGCGAGGGATTCCATAAGGAGTCGGTTGAGTTGGTCATTGAACTCGACAATGTCGTGCTGCAGTCCTAAGCAGAAAGTGACCGCTTCGATGTACCCAATTTGAATGGCAAACGGCAAAGCTCGTAAGGGCTTGTTGTAAATTGGCTGTAGAAGACGGTCCTTGACTGGAGCGAGAAGGTCATACGTTTCCGAGCCTGTAACCTCGGCAATGATAGCGAACGCCTTTTGAGCAGCTTCGCGAACATGCTTGTTCATATGGGCAAGTTCGTAGACGAGGAAGCCGCACAGATTAAAGAGCCTACTATGGTGGTCCTTTATATCTTCCTTGGAAATACCTTTGTTGCATCGCCGGAGCAAAAGCTCAAGAGTTGCCTGGGCTTTGATGCGTGGACTGGCCGGTAGATCCTGTGGAAGATCTTTGATCACGTATATCAAAGCGCGCACAAAGTCGATTTGTCTGTCCATAACCCAAGAATCGCCAAACTTCCACCTGCTTTCGTGTACCACTCCTCTTCGTAACAGTTGTGACAGAAGACTTTGGCTAAATGGCCGAAGAATTGCAGCTTCTCGACCTTATGTGTGGAGCCAAAGATTGCCGTAGCTGCGTCATGAACAACCTTGATTGCGTCTTCCGCCGCTTCACGGACAGCCGGTTGATCTGATGCGAGACATTCTACAATGGCCTCAGCGAGCATCCTGCTGTCGAGGTGGAGTGGACCTTCCCCCGATCTGACATCGAATTGCTTTCGACGCTGTTTCTCTTGAGTCAGAGCTCGACCGATCTCAAGAATGGTGAAATGTCGACAGACGTCTGCGACCAGAAGGGACGCATCGGGTTTGAGTTCTGGTATTGAGTTCGCATTCATACAAGCCTTAATCAGCTTTCTCAGCGTCGCCTCTTGCGCTTCTTTCTTGGCCATTGACTTCTCACGTTCTGACTTCTGCATAAAGTCTGGTGTTATTTCATATCTACCTTCTGACAAATCGATAGCTTGTAGTCGAACCATTTGTGCAAAGTCATCCGGTAGAGCATCAAATCCAATGTAGAGCTTAAGCTGGCTGCCTAACAGCTTGAACGCTTGGCGCTTGTAAAAGCTATCCGATTTCTTCGCGGCCGCGGCCTTCGGTACTTCTAACAACTTGCCGATTGCGAGGTCGATGCCAATGTCCGAGGGGAACGCTCGCTCCTTGCTTGATCCAACAAGTCTAATATCCACACTACAGTGGTCATCCGCGAATTTTTGAAAGGTCAAAGCAGGGGGTCCGTTGAGGAATTTGCGATTGCGACCGCCGAGCTTACCTAAGATGCGCATGGTGGTATGGGCGTGGAAGTGGCTATATGGATTTGGCCGGAGATGGTCCCACAGAGCCGTCATGAGATCGTCGATGACAGGGGCCATGATGGGGTCAAGGTAATCGGCAGTCAGGTTGTCAACACACAGTTCCAGTGTGCGCAAGCCTTGGCCAACTAGATCCGAACCAGCCCGCAGTGCAATAACAAGTGGCCTCATCAGGTAACTCAGGTGTGGCAACAGGTTGCTCAGCCGTGCCGGGACGGTCAAACAAAGTTCGACGTAGAGATCCCGTTCCTGTGGCTTCCGCGCCGCCATCAGTAAGTTATTTAGAACCTCGAGCAGCATCTCTAGGAGCGGAAGAATCTCCTTGTACAAATGTTCAAATCGGCCACCACCTATACTCCGAAACAGTGAGCGGAGGAGCAGGAAGTAATTCATGGGCTCTTCTGCAGTGATCGAAAGCTGTACAGATTTTGTGACGATCTTCGTAACATGTGGTAGTAAAACCTGTTCATTCTGCTGAGAAAACAGCGTGACTGCCATGAAAGATAGCTTGAACATCCTGAGGAGAATAGAAGACTTTTTAATATCCGACGTCCCGACATCTTCGATCCGCTCCATCAGAAACTGTAGGAGCATGCCCGCGAAACTAGGTGAGGTCGCCTCGCTGGCCAAGAAAAACTGCGGGATGTGAAGCAGCGCTGTATGCTCAAACATCATCTCATAGAGGCGTGGTATCTCTGAATGGAAGACCTCATGAAAGGTTGCTGGATACACGCTGTGGAAGACAGTGGCAAAGGTCTCGAGAAGGTCTTTCTCTTCCTTGCCGCTCTGAACCATATAATGATTCGCCAGAAACTCCACAGTGGACGTGTAGTGGGTCTCCGTCGGAGGTTGTTCCAAGCTGTAGTATCTGAAGACATGAGCACCCTCGCGGAATAGTTTCGTAATGACTTTGACTTCCTCTGCATTGTACCCATAAGAGACGTCTTGCCAGTTGAGTGGGGCAGTTGCAGGGTCAACAGGTTGTGGAACGGGGTTGCATTCTTTCAGCTGGATGAACATGGTCTTGAGACCGGATATCAAATTCTTGAAGAGGAATTTATTGTCCGCTACTGGGTCCGCTCCTCGGTCCCGTGGGTTAGATGTCTTGATCGGAGCAGCACTGAAAATGTCGACCTCATCCCAATCTGGTGGGTTGTCCTTGTCCGCAAGGTAGTTCTCCGAAGCAGCGTCGATCGACTGCTGGGAGTATAACTTTGTGAGTTTGATGGAATTATAGTACTGGCGGTTCATCGCCGCAAATTTGTCCCCGATTGCGTCCAGGATCATCATGAGAAAGTGACGGGCGTCCTGCTTGTTATTTGATAATACCTTCCTGATGGATTCAGCCATGTTCAGCAGTAGCTTGGCACTCATTGTCTGAAAGCTAGTCCCAGGGAAGTCATCGTGCAGATTCTTGGTGTACACTTCGACAGTCCTACGGATTTGCTCACGATTGAGGGATTCTCGAACGTGGTGTATCAGGTCGGCAAGCATGCTGTAAGCCAGAGGACGCATGGTCTCGTAGACCGTCAGACCATCCCCAATCAAAGTCCGCTCGTCCAGCAGCTCGTCAATCTTCTTCAGGAATATTTTTCGAAAGTTGAAGTTGATGATATGCCTTATTGCGACCAGCAGCTCTTTCCTCGCACCGGACTTCTCACGTGGACAGTCTTTGAGCAATCTAACCACGATGTCTGGCAAGGTTGGTAAGAAGTCCGTCAGTTGCTGAGCGTAGACTCTGAGTAAGTAGGCCAGAAAGCTCATAGTCTTGACTTGAGCGGTGATGAATTCGCCGAAGGCAGCTCGATTCTTGATGTCCTTGCTGACACCAGTGAAAATGGTGCCTTGCGCCTTTGCTTCGGCATGTGCTCGTTCCTGCGGCTTTGCTTGGAGCAGCAATACGCCTTTGATGAGTGGAACGAAGAGCTTGACGTTCTTGTGGACGCAGTTCCGGTGTGCTTGGAAAAGAGACACGACGATGATTGGACACTCGGCAAGTACCTTGAAGGACTGCATTCCACTTAACAATGGGCGTGTAGTCTGCTGCTCGATGCCAAGATCTGAGACCGACGCCGACGGGGAGCCCGGTCTAGGTGACTGAAAGTTTTGCGCGTTGCCAGGCGTCGAAGGTACGCCCGCTATACTGGCCTGAATTGGATTGTCGAACGTATCTCTGACGGCCTGCTCCATCGCCTCGAACATTTCCTGTATCAAATCCAGAAACGGCTGCACCTTCTTCTCGGTTGCTTTGGTTTGGTGTCTTGCGAAGTCCATGACTGTCTTCATACATAGTACCGCATTATCTTCGTTCTCGATTTTGACAAGTCCCATAAGGAGGTCAACGATATCTGCAGCATAAGGCTCGAGAGCTTCAGGCGGGCTCATTGGCAGGCGATGGAAGATCTCGAGAGTACAGTTACGCAGTCTCTGAAGTAGAAGGTTAGCCTACCGGGCTTGATGTTTCGATTCGTACGCATGCAGTGACCAACCTGCTCCCATGATGTGCTTATGAAGACCGGCGGACCCTCCAGCAGCTTCATAAATACCGGAACCAGTTTCTTGAGGAAGACTGGGTACAGCTGTCCCGAGCATAAGATCTCGATAGCATCTCTGCATTCTGTAGCGAAGTTCACTTTGATCTTCACATCTGTGACGGGCGAGTTAGCCAGAGCACGACTTCGGAGTTGAATTGACTCCAATCGAATCATCTCTTTTTAATATATAGCGCCCTTCAGAAGAGGTAGGTGTACCCAGATTAGGATCGCCCAGCCGTGCAGCGTAGCTATCAATCTGCCTTTCCGCCATGTTTGCGCTGCGGTCCTATGTATGCGGCCCCGGGGTGATTGAACGAGCAGCGTGCCAGTATGCCAGGCCTTGCGGCCGGCAGACTGTGGAATCGGTGTCGCAGTGTGTAGCGGCGGTCTTCATAGATCGAACTCGTAGTTTGAATCAGCAATCGTTTCGTGGTTCTGTGTCGTAAATTGTAAAGATCTCTTGCACGGCTGCAACAAACACCTAACACCATGCGGTATGATTGAGTGAAAGGAATTGACAGTGGGGATTGAGGAAGAGAAGCCTTAGGTGGAGGCGGGCTGTCAGGCTGGCATTAGTTGCATTCACGATCTCACAGATAGCCCGGTCTTATAAACTCCAG
>JAABUU010004911.1_pt1 | contig 15380 bp, 10 predicted proteins | sample 5559301 | NCBI WGS metagenome assembly JAABUU01 (sample SAMN10711884, study PRJNA513360) | rock metagenome | isolation source: Antarctica rocks | place: Antarctica: Victoria Land, Richard Nunatak white | reverse complement strand
AGTTGTGGACGCATGAGTTGGATATGAGGTGAGTACAGTCCTTCTGGTGGTTTGCTGTTGGTTGAGAGTATGCGTAGGCCGGCGCAGGAGAGGTTTTAGGTTCGACATCTGTACAGTAAATGGAATGTCACATCACCGCGTAAATGCTGGAGTACAATACTACTGGGTCCAGTGGTAAAGTGTACCAGTTTTATAGTGGTGAATGCATGTGTCACGGTGGTGATTGCGATGTTGTTGATTCTCAATCTGTCACTTCCTCGGGGCACCGACGACGGTCCTCGAAAACACCGCACTGACGTTCTCTTGCCCTTTCAACCTCTCCCTCGCCTGTATCCCAGTGCAGTCCGTTACCGGTGTAGCATTGATGATATCGTCGAACGCGTCATCATCCCCGTTGTCGGAGTCAGGCTCAACATCCAAGTCCACCGGCAAGGCCTCAGGCCGGGAAATCTTCTCCGGTTGCGGTTTCTGGCCGGTGTCGGTCGGATTCGTGAAAGGTTTCGACTGAAGAACCTTTCGGCGCAGTTCCGCCATCTCCTCCTCGTCATCAGAATCGTCAGAGATATATAATGGATCCCTCTCAACATCCACTCCGCCCTCCTCGTCGTCCTGCTCCCCGTCCCCGTCCTCATCCTCTCCGCCTTCCCCCTCGCTTTCATCGTCCGAATCGACCACCGGCCGCCTATTCATATTGCCCCCCTTCCAGTCATCCCCATCATTCCCGGCGTCCCCACCCGCTCTACTATCCGCGTACTCCCGCTTGATCTTCTCCAGCCACACTTCCTCCGCCCTCTTAACCTCCTCCTCGCTCGTACACGCCGCGTACCGCTTCAGCAGCTGCGCATTAATCTTCAAAAACGCTTCGCCGTACGAAAAGTGTTCCAAGACCTCACTAGCCCAATCCGCATGTCCGCAGATGTAGAACGACGCCGCCAAGGCTTCCGCGCAGTTTAACCGCCACGGTCGACCGTAGTTGACCGAGTTCGCCGCAACCAGATACGGCACTGTCGCTAATCAGCCCCGCACACTCTGCTCGGATCGACGGAACGGAGCCACCGACATAGCCGCTCGCATTTGCCCCCGATCTTCGCCCACGGCACCTCCTTGATTCGCACCCACGAACATTCCACCACGGCCGCCCCGTGCTGTTCCAGCAGCTCCCTGTCTGCCGGCGAGATGGTGCGCTTGGCGTTGGGCCTGCGGACCCGCCACCGTCAATGTCAGTTCGAGCCACCCCCGGCGCCGCTGCTGGAAACGACCTACGAGATGACGACGCCCGCGAACTTTTGCCCAATCGATAGCTCGCGCATCAGCCCGAAGTGCATGAGGCGCTTGCCGGAGCATCGTTTCGGATCGCAGTGCTCGAGGTCCCAGCACGCGGCTTTGAAGGGGGGCCGGGAGGGGCGAGTGGCCTCGTCGCCGTCGTGGGGTGGGCGGTTGTGGCGGGGGGGGTTGGTGTATCTTTTGCTTTTGGATGAGAAGTTGTCTTTCTTGTGGCGGACCATTTTGGATCTGTAGTTTTGGATGTACTGGTATAGCTAGTTGGAAATTATGAATACTCAGTTTTGTCGTAGAGTGATGTCACTTGGATTGAGGATGATTAGGTACAATCTTACCCTAGGTACTGAGGTACCTTAGGTACCTAGGTACCTACCCTAAACCGATAACACCGCTAGCGGCTACTCATCCTCGTATAACTTACTTTGAGCTACCTATTCTATAAACAGCCCTTGATGGTTGCATGTGAAATGTTCTCATGAATATCTCATGATATCTCGACTCCTAGTCGCTACTCTTTCTGGTTAAAGTACTGCTTGACACGGGGCCGCTTAGGACGGAGGCCATCGACATGGAGGCTGCATCAGCGCGCATGGCCGCCAGGGACCGCTTCGGGACAATGGGGGATCCAGGTCCATCCACCTTACAGCGGTATATCCGTAGGTGCCGAGAGACGTCTCTCCAACAGGGAACTCTGCTAACCCAGACTGCATTGTAGAGAGCGCATGCGATCCTCAGAACTTCGAGCCCAATCTGGCCCTTGATCTCGAGATTGCAGACTTGATCAATTCGAAAAAGGGCAATGCGTAAGCAACCCTGGGCCTGCAATTGAACCTCAGTAGCTGATGCCTGGGAAAGCCCGCGAGAAGCAGCAGTTGCGATCGTCAATCTGATCAACCACCGAAATCCCAATGTTTCGCTACTAGCGCTTGCAGTACGCTTTGCTTCTAGAAATCTGGTCGCGGCAAAGAGATCGGGCTTATCAGTTGGCAGCTTCTAGATATTTGCGTCAAGAATTGCGGCTACCCTTATCATTTACAGATCAGCACCAAAGAATTTCTCAATGAGCTCGTCCGTCGTTTCCCGGAACGACCTCCGATCCGTCCCTCGCGAGTACAGCACAAGATATTAGAAGCCCTAGAGGAGTGGCGTCAAACAATATGTCAAACATCGAAATACAAGGAAGACTTGGGGTATATAAGGGACATGCACCGTCTGCTGCTTTACAAGGGTTATATGTTCCCAGAGGTTAGGCGGGAGGATGCGGCTGTGTTGAATCCGAGTGATGTATGTCGTCAATGCTGGGGTCCTGTGGTTGAAATGACGGACTGCTAAATTAGACCTAGAACCTTAGATCTGCAGAGGAGATGGAAGAGGAGGAGAAGGCGGCGCAGTCAGCGAAGCTGCAAGAACTTATCCGGCGAGGCAGTCCGGAAGACCTTCAGGAGGCAAACAGACTCATGAAAGTGATGGCCGGTTATGACACGAAGCACAAAACAGACTACCGAGCCAAAGCAGCGGAGGAAGTGGGCAAGATTCAGCAGAAAGCAAGACTGCTGGAAGAAAGGCTGCAGGAATTCAAACAGGGCGATAAGATAGCAGAGGGTGACGTTTTTGAAGTGAGTTACGTCAATTTATCTAAGGTAGTTGGTAGGAGCTGAACCTTCGGACAGGAGCTCGCGAGCTCTCTCCAAAGCGCCCAGCCCAAGATTCAGAAAATGTGTGAGGAAGAGTCCGATGATTCGGAGGCTGTCGCGAAGTTACTTGAGATAAATGACAGCATCCACCGGACTATTGAGAGGTACAAGCTAGTGAAGAAAGGAGACCTTGATGCAGCTTCGAAGATACCGAAAGGCACTTTGGGTACTTCCACAGGCGTGACCAAAAGTGCCGATAACGAACTGTCACTGATCGACCTTGGCGGAGACGCGGAGCCTAGCGCAAACGGTCTTGGTGGTCCTTCTATGGAGGTGAAACAGGATTCATTGGAAGATGACCTTCTTGGACTTTCCATCCAAGGCGACCACTACGGGCAAGGAGGAGGCATAGCACTTGGCTCTGGTGTTAACTCAAGTGCGTCCTGTTCACATCTCGCCACTGTCTTCAAACTAATACAAGGCTCAGATATACCCGGACCGTCATTGCTATCATCGAGCTCACAGAATAGTACATCACAGCTGCCAAGATCTAGTGTATCTCCTCAACCCCAACAAACTACGCAGTCCTCTATGGCGAACTACGACCCCTTCGCTTCGTTGGCCAGCTCACAGCCATCCTCACAGCCTGTTGCGCCTGTTATGACAGTGGGAAAGCAACCACAGTCGACGAGCAGACCAGCACCGTCTGCTGATCCTTTTGCCATTTTATCCAATCCAACTCCACGACAGTCCTCCCCCTTTGAGTATCAGCAGCAAAGTAGCGTTCCGGTACCTTCAGCTTCGCCATCACTTTTCGACTTTGGTCAACCAACCAAGCCACAATCTCAACCAAACCAGCCGTCCCTCGCCGCTCAGCAAAACAATGGCACGAATGCCGAGGAGGAATGGACATTCGCATCATCATTACCAGACCAAGCCAACCTCCCGCCTGTAAACGAAGTAATGGTCACCAACACCGCCGTAAACGTCGTGTTCGCCGTTTCAAGACCAGCCGGCGACGACACAAGCATTACGATGGTCGTCCGCTCATCGAACAACACCGCCCAGCCAATATCTGAATTCACCTTCCAGATCGCCGTACCAAAGGTCAGCTCCATCTCCGTCGCTCAAACGCTCGGCATCCCGAGTCCAAGCCACTGACGCAAGCGCAGAGCTACTCCCTCCAACTAACGCCCCAGTCCGGGCGAAGTCTGCGACCACATCAGCGGAATGGGATCACGCAACCGATCCGGCTCGATGGCGTCGAGAGGGGGAAAGGCAATACGGTCAAGATGCGCTGGAAGGTCTCGTATAAAGTGGGAGGGGCAGCGACGCAGGAAGAGCAGGGTGAGATTGTGGGGTTGGGCATTGCATGATATGCGGTTTTCTTGACGGCTTTCTGTTCTTGGGAACCTAGCATCAGGTAAGGTACTGCAGGTTGACACAAGCGAGGAGTTCTCGTTACCAAGCCCCAGCATCAAAACCTCGACCTACATGGTTTCCTGGGCTTCCCATCATCCCGCTCTGTCGTTGACGTGCAGCACGAGCCTTGTCTCTCGAGTGACACTCTGCCGACTTCTTGAGATTCTTTGATCGCCTCCGCTAGCAGCTCCAGGGACTTCACACCCGGCCTCATCTTCCACTCCTCGGCTGCGTCGCTTCCAGCTCTACCACGAAAAGCGCGGCTGCACACCCGGAATCTCTTTCCCTGCCGCCTCCCCTCACCGCTTCCGTGACACTGATCAACACTCCATTCCGCTTTCACCCATCCCCCAACACTTCCTCAACCTCTCCCCTCCTACCCCCTGTTCAACAATACATCCACCTTGCCGTTCACGGCTCGTCGCATTGAGTAACGGCGACAACGAGGCATGTGGATGGAACGCAGGATATCGGGTTCTTAGAGGGCTCCTGGAATTTGTTGTTGTTCATGTCCGTGTTATCTCGCACGCGTATGAGCGATCGGGTACAGTGTAGATAATGGCAGTGGATTACTTGAGGCACGTTAGGCAAGCGGTGTTTCCTGAGTCGTTGCTGTTATCGGGATGTCAGGTACGTAGGTTATGACTTGGATTAGTCGGCTGGCTGGTTTATGGTGATGTACGAGTAGGTCACGGTGAGGTAGGGGAATCTCAGTATATGAGTGAACGGCACGACCTTTCGGCATGTCGACGAGTACTCCAAGGACATCTGTCTCTCAAAGTTGAAGATCAACTGGTTGGCCCTAATCAGTCCATTTGGTATAATAACGCAATGTATTGGTATAGTACACGTTATGATACCCGACTCTAAACATTTCGCGCTTACGGGCAAGATACAATCTAGACGCCCCCTTTTCGAGAGAATGATGCACTTCCCGACCGATGGAGGATGTCCATCCGCAGGCAGCGTAAAGCCACCGCCGGGTCTTTGGAGTGCAAACCCACTCTGATAACCAAGGAAATGCACGGAAAAGACAATATGCGCGCTCAGCGTGGTTCATGGACCTTCACACCCCAACACAGTAGACAGAGCCCGAGCCCTCCTGGTTCGCGCTACGGCGCACCACTACCGTGCCACCAGCCGCAAGCCGTCCCATTTCACTGTGCAATATGGATTCCATTCCTCTGTCCAGTATGCTGCACATTCGGCGCCGGCTGCGGCGTGCCGGAGCTTTGTCGGCTGGTGCTGAGGTTAGCTTGATTCTGCTGTGCCAGCTGTGCTTTCTGCCGGTCCATCATGATGGCCTGCTGCTCGGCACTCATATGCGTGTGGAACCCACTGGCGCCGACGGTGGAGCCGTTGACGGAGATGGTGTTGGCGAGATTCGAGCCGCCGTATGGTGTGCTTTGGTTCGTTTTCTGGAAGTATTGCTGCCGTGGAAGACTCGAGCCTGGTGCTTGGGTAGGCGTAGAGAATGACTGACGTTGCTGCTGTGGGGTGTAGGCTTGTGCCTTTGGGGGCGAAGCGCTCCGAGCGGCTGCCACGGATGCGTTGTATGCAATTGAGTCTTGCGCGCGCTGCTGATAGCCTGGCTGACTCGGACGCTGTTGGTAGGGTTGACCCTGCATTGGGGCCTGGGGGGCGGGCGGCTGCTGAGTGGAGTATTTCTGATGATAACTCTGGTTGTTTGGGGTCGAGCTCTGCTGAAAGTATTGACGACTTCCATTTTGCCCATACTGACTGGGCTGAGAATGTTGCGGCGTCGATTGGCCATAGTGTTGCTGAGAGTATGCGGGGTGCGGAGAAGTAGCCGAATTCGATCGCTGAGAAGGGTACCTTTGTGTCGTACTGATTCCTGAAAATTGAGAAGAGGATGAGGTTGGTCGAGCTGAGTAAGATTGTTGGGAGTGGTAAGGGCCCGATGGCTGGGAATGCCTTGACGCAGATGCCTGTGCTGGGTATGGGGCGCGCTGAGTATACTGGGCAGATGCGCTAGTATGTGCTTGGTAGTGGCCACTTCGGCTACCATGACTCATATTCGGACTCTGCGTGCGAGCGGATGTACCTGCAGCTGAACTCAATGAAGCCTGTCTTGCCTTGACAGTAAACTCATCTTCCTCCATGGTGCCGCTGTACTGTTCCCCCTCGACTAAGATGCGCGTGCTAATGCTGAGATTCTCTAGCTGTTGGCCATCCAACTTGGCCACAGCATAAGGTGGTAGTGTTGATATCATCAGTGATAGCTGAGACCTGAGCATAGTGTATACATCGAATTCAGAGGACGACGGGCTTGTCGGACTACCCGACATTGCCGTGAGCTGCGAGTTCTGGGTCGATCGAGCATTTGATGTCAATGACAGATTGCGGATTCGCTGATACGAGTGGAGGGTTTCAAGAAGCTCGGAAATGTCCTTGAGGACCTCGTCGATATCTTTGTCATCGTTGCTTCGTTGCGTGCCGTTCCGCTCCACATATATTAGCTCTTGTGGCAGCTTCTCAGGTACCCAAGATTCAACCGCTTCCTGAAATATCCGGTCCTCATCTGGGTCCTCTGTTACAACATCAGTCTCGACAGGTGGATCTGGATCCCATGTTGCTTCGGGTTCCAACTCGGACATGAGAAGGGAGTCGAATCGATCCTCCCCTGTTCGCGTCCACCATAACCGGTTCTTCGTGCGTTCAGGCACGATTGCGGCCGTGTCATCATGACTTGGAGCAAATGTAGAATAGGCGCTTCGAAACAACGCATCTTCTTTCGCCTGATAGTGAGCCGCAACGGCCTCCTCAGAGAGAGCCGCTTTTGTTTCGCCAATACTTAGCGCGCGGTCGCGTTGTTTGCGTTTGGCTTCAGGAGAAGATGGCTGGGAGGGTGATGGTACAGTGCTGTAGTTCAGCCACTGCCCGGTAGACTGTGGTTCTGTCGTGTATATATATACATCTCGTCGATTGTTCTTCGGGGTTGTTGCTACTTCCGCGGGGTTGAACCAGTTCACGGAAGAGCTTCTTGTAGCGGTATGCTTTGACTGCTTGGGCGGGTTGAGTTGGGGCAATGAATGAGGTGGCGCGAAGAGATCACCCAGTGTCGGCACACGCTTGTGCTCTTTCGCAAGGTCGGTAGAATGAACAGGGACAATTTGTGTGGTAGAAATGCCGTTTGGAAGTCCAGCTTCCCGTACCGATGTGAAAACATCGATATTGCAAGATTTGAGAGGGTCCGATGAACTAACGATAGTTGGTGGTTGGGCGCTTGAGTTTCTTCCATCCCGGCCATGTTCAGATTGGATTCGTGTCGGTTCCTGCAAGCTAGAGAATAACTGTTTTGGCTGCGGGGCACTGCCGTACAGGGTTAGGACAGTCCTACTACCACGGGAACTGTCCGGGTTCAGACGTGATGATGTTTTGCTTTGAGGTCCGTTGGCCACAGGCTCATCTCCCGCCAGTTTCACTTCCCCTGAGTTAGGAGGTAATGCAGATGGCCTTTGCAAGTACTCTCGCAAGACAAGATTATTGAGAAGCTTCTTGAAAGCCAGAACGCGCGCGATCAATCGACGATCTTCTGCTGACAAGGGGACTTGACGCGTGCCGTTCAGAAGGCCCTCCTTGACCTCATTCTGAGTCATAATAGACGACGACGCCGTCTCCACATCCGCCATAAAGTCCCCAACATTGTCATATGTACCGGCCAGTACTCGCGTCACAATGCTAGTCGCTTCATTCTCCTCAGCCACTTCAGATAACTTCGCTCGTTTTGTGGATCGACTCCCACTACTTGATATAGGGAGCGGAAATCCTAAGATGGAGGGTTCGGTATCATGCCTATTGATATATGTATCAGCCTCAAGACCACGACTTCAAAACTCGTATGGGAGCAATATCCAGGTGAGCAATGAAGTATGTAGGATTTAAGACGTCCTCGTAAAGGTCGACGTTGTTCGTATTTACCTCCGCATGATAACCACAGTATCCTTCAACAACTCAAGCAATTGAACTCTCTCATCGCCCTTCGTCCTTGTTTTCATATCAGATATGCCACGTATGTCGAGCCCCTCCTCGCTCTCAGCTCGTTTTCGTTTTCCAAGACTGGCATGTGAGCCAGCAGACTCGGGGCGCTGCGGCGGACTCAGGACGCCGTTGGGAGTCGACATTGTCAGATCTTCCGTATAACGTGCACGGTTTCTAAGGTCCTCGAGATGCGACGCGAAATGCCTCGCCAAACCTGTGCAGATGTTAGTCTTCCTCACTTTGAATCTCACAACACGCAATCACTACTCACAGCGAACTGTACACAAGGAGTAAAGCTATCAGCCAGTGGCGCAGAAGTCTCAGCTGATTGTTTATGGTAAGGCAATATAGCTGTCGACCAAAGTTTATTCGTCCTCTTGGAGCTTTCGGTTTGCAGGTCGTACGGAGTACCTTTCGCACTCGTACGTCGTTTGAGCGAGCAACTGCAAAGGGACCGACCAACAACACCAAGAGGAGTTCCGCTCAAGATGTTATTAGCGCATTCCTGAACCCTTTGCAACAGCTCTGTAACTTATACTTAAATGGGAATATTCAGGAACCATAGGAAGCGGAATGAATGATAAGTCTCAGGCTGATCAGTCGTAACCAACCAAAACGCGACGGCATTTCCCGCATCCACGTGATTCTTCAAGATAACACGGTACCAGGTAGATTGTCAATAATAAGTTAATACGGAGCATTGAAGTTCGAACAGCTACGTTATGAAGCCTCAGTTCGCCAGTCCAATGAATGCCACCGTTCTCTTCCTTTTCAGCATTGTCCCATCTAACTGAGGCACACTCTCTGAAACGTAGTACTGACTGCATAAAGATCAGACATCTTCGTAACAAGGTCAATTACAAAACCCATTTCTGCCGCTCGACGCTGTACTAATACCAATCTCTGCAGTCAAGATGTCGCTCCAAACCTACATACATTCGGTGTCTCCACTCTCACACACCATTCAAGAGGTTCCATTACTACATTCACCTCCATCAGATACGATTAGTGCGCAGTGCAGCGACGGTTGCTGTCAAGTCAGAACCGGAGGCTCAGAGCTTGCAACATCTCTCTGAGCAGAAGTCTGAACCTAGCCGGTATGCTTCTTAGAAAAAGCTGATCCGCACGTACCGTTCGTTAATTTATCTACAGGAGAAAACACCGAGTTCACCGACCTGTGGTTTCCAACCTACCACCCTGGACTCCGTCAAACGATCTAATTGCTGCACTGAAGGCCACTGACCACCAAGATGCCATTCCTCTAGCCTTCCCAGATAAGGTCGATCTGTCGCATAATGATGTAAGAGCTGTATGGAGAAAGCGGAGAGGGAGCCCGCAATTTCGAGGGTACCCAAACAGACGTACTCTGCAAGCAATGCTAGCAGAATACATCGAAGCTGTGGACCCTATCTTGCAGCGTAACGAAAACCTTGGGATCGCCTCTAAAGAGACTAATGAGCTAGGGGGAGCTCTTGTGCACCTATTTACGGACGAGTCTCTAGCATTCCTCGATTCACGAGGCTATGGAGCTGAGGATCTGATGAGCTGGGCTTGGATCATTACAGCCCACAGTTCAGAGCGAGCGGCGTTGAGGCTGATAACTTTGTCCAGTCGGAAAAGCTCGTTTAGTCGCCATGTCCCTACATTCGTGTTTCTTTTCCTGCTTCGCCGACGATTGTTAAGCGTTCGTGCTCTGCAGCTGCTCCTGGTCCACGGATGGGATCGACTGTTAGGGAGGCGGAGTGTACACTTGACAAGATACTATACAGGTAATATTGATGATGCTGTTAAGTCAGACTCATGGTCAATAAGAAGATGGAAACATCGCGATTCAGCTATTAATGGGGATCTAAAGATGGATGAGAGCACAGCAATCATTATGATCGTACGCCTTCTGCGTCATGCTCGGGTGCTTTGGCCTCAGGCTATCGTCAGTATCGCGGCGATGATATCCACACATGTCAATGGCTTAGGTTCATCACAACAGTCGTCTGCCCTGGGCATTCTGGACGAACGCACCTCAGCACGGCTTACATTTGTGTACAACCGTGCACTATCATTACTGTCTATACCCTCTTCGCTGCATCCAATTCAACATGTGGCCTACTATCAGCGCGCACAGTTTAACTTGATAAGACGGATGGCTCAATTTAACCCCGCTCTTACCGTTAATAGAGAAGGTTACCGAGCGATCATTCGGGTTCAGGTCGCCCATAGTAAGACATTGAAGGAACGCATCTGGGCTAGACTGAAGGCGAAGTCCTGGCCGCCATGGAAGGAAGAAAAGCTCGGAATTGATGCAGAGAAAGGGATTGAAGACGGGGTCAGCCGTGCATCGGAATCCTTACTCCGTCTCAACGAAGCAGGTTACTCGCACCATACGTGGGAGAAGGTTGCGAGTGTGTATGCTGGCTGGGACACTGACCACAGCCCAACGATCCAAACGCGAGCACTACTTCGCAGGCCCTCCTACTTCAGAGGTTTATACTATCCGAACCCTAAGGATCAAGACTTCCGACCATCTGTCGCCAGTAAACTGGAGTTGTGCGCTTCTCGGATTCGCGCTACAAGGACTGTTGAAGAGGCATGGGCATGCTTCTTAGCAATGGAGGTTGAAACCTTACCTCCGTCTCAAGAGGTATACCATGCCATGTTCGAAAAGCTTGTGTTTGACAATAAACTTCGCCGAACGAAACCTGCGCCAGAAAGTCCAATTGAGCTTGACTCTACACGGAAGGATGATGACGAAGTCTTGCCTGGAGACAGTAGAGAAGTGTACATGGCGCCAGTATCTCCTCAAGAGGCCACTTATGTCCGCTTGCCGCCACCTTCTCTTGGTGAACTCTTCGATCGGATGGTAACAGATGGGATCCGGCCGGCTGGTAGATGCTTAGCATTCCTCCTTGCACATGCGGACTCGCTGGATGATGGACTAAAATACCTTCGTTCCAGCAAATTGTCTCCTGGTACGATCAAGGCTCTCATTACGCAAGACATAAGCGTGTCCAGGACTTACATTGCAGACCTAAGGTCCTTGCCGGATTATATGTTCGCTGCGTTCATTCAACTACTCTGCCGTTTCGCCGCGTCAGCAAAGCCTGCTTCCGGTCCGCTGCACAAGGGAATGTCGGCCAATAGCGAGAAGGCGGAGAACCCGATGCAACCTGTTCGAACGCAGCATCTTAAGTCTAACACTCCTCTTTTCCGTGCTGTTCGGTTGATGAACCTCAGAAAACCTCAATACCGTCCGCCCTGGAACTCCGTACTCACGGCATTAGCCCGAAGTGGAGTTAGAATAACTAGCAGTGATCGAGACCGCTCAACCGCGGTACAAGACGTGACAGCATGGAAGGTAATGCTTGAGGTAGGGTATCAAATGACCGCTGTTGGTTTGAGCCTCGATCCACAAGGCTTTCAAACCCTCTGTATTGGTCTCGAAAAAGCGATCATTGCAAGCCAGCGTATATTAAAGCACGGCCGCTCCTCGCCGCCTTCAATAGTTGCAATATCAGCCGCACAAGCTCCTGGAAGCAATGCAACGAAGCTCTCAGATTCTCCACTTAGAAAAGATGCCAAAGAAGTACTGGGAAACGGCATCATATCTGTCAAAGTCGCGTTCGCAAACCTCGTCGCCCTGAATGATACACCGGCCCGTCCTCACTCTGGACTTACGTACATGGAAAAGGCTCCACTAAAGGAGGGTGACCTAATGGAGCCGATCGCTTTGTTGCCGCGACTCCTCACAATTCCGGGACCCTCTGCGCTCCACGCATATGCCAGAGTGCTTGGTATCGTGCGAGACTACGACGCAATGCTGGCTCTCTTGCGCTGGATGCAAGTTTATGGTCCAGAACTTCAGGCAGTGGCGGACGAAAGTAGGAACGGGCAAAATCTACTTCGCCGCACCTTGATAGCTACCAGAGTCTTCTTGGAGCGCAGTTGGATTTCCGTGTTCGAGCAGGATGAAGACAGCGAACCGCAGGAACCGATAGACAGGGCCCCTGAACATGTGATCCAACAGGTCAACGAGATAATCGAGGGTATGGATGGGTGGGGAGGGTGGCCGACAGATATTGAAGTGGAGGCCTACTGTCGTAAAGGTCGCTTCTTCTGATATCTGCGTTATTGTGACGTCCACTGACTCGAAAGCATTCAAATGTGCATGGGCTGTAGCAATATTGAAGTTGTTTCTAGCCATATGTCCATAACCCAAACTGTGACCCTCATCTGATTCTCATACAGTACCTGATCAATTTTTGATAAGTCCCTCATACCATACAGAGTAGTTGCAACTGCTGTACAACCTCCCAAGCCATGTGTCGCTCCTCTCATGTTTTCTCGTAGGGCTGAATTACCGGCTGCTCGATCCCTCGGCTACTGTACTTGGTTGATGCCACTACCTAATGTCTTGGGACAGTTCGGGGCACCATGCACAACAATGTCCCGTTCACTCGTTGCCATTCCCACATTTTTGAGGCAACAGATCCGTCGCAATGCGACGTCGACAGCTGCAAACTCTGTTATCAAAGTCAAGACTGTGCCTGCACCACACTCGGGATCAATAAGAATCCTCTCACTTAACCGGCCGCAAGCTCGAAACGCGATCTCACGGCAACTGCTGTCTGACTTGACCCGGCATGTCCGTGAAATCGCAAACGAAGGCGGGAAAGGGGCTACGAGGGTTCTGATTCTTGCGAGCGATGTCGATTCAGCCTTTTGCGCCGGCGCAGATCTCAAGGAGCGTGCGGGATTCAGCAAGCAGGAGTAGGGTTTCCGCCCAGCCTTTCCAACTTCGGGCCTGCCACTCACCGTTGGTCTTGCAGGACGTCCGAGTTTCTTTCCTCCCTACGAAAAACCTTCGCCTCAATCTCGCAGCTGCCTATCCCCACCATAACCGCGCTCTCCTCGCTCGCTTTCGGTGGTGGGCTTGAATTGGCACTCACCACTCACCTTCGCGTCTTTGCTTCTACAGCCACCGTCGCGCTTCCCGAGACACGACTGGGCATCGTTCCTGGCGCAGGCGGCACGTACCGTCTGCCTGGGCTGATCGGGGTCAACCGCGCACGCGATATGATCCTTACAGGGCGGAGGGTTGCAGGTGCCGAGGCGTATTTTCTCGGACTTTGTAATCGGCTTGTGGAGATACAACCTGACGAGGTGCAGGTGGAAGGGAGAGCCAGAGCGAAGGTGTTGGAAGAGGCGGTACGGTTAGCGAGGGAAATATGTGAGGGCGCGCCGCTTGCGACCAGGGCGGCTTTGAGGGCTGTGGAGGGATGGAGGGACGGAGAGGGAGCCGAGAATGCAGCCTACGAGGAGGTCGTGGTGACTGAGGACAGGAATGAGGCGTTGAGGGCTTTTAGGGAGAAGAGGAAGCCTGTTTTCTCGGGTCGATGATGGGCTAGGATTAGGGCTTTAGGTTCGTGTTTGGGGGCGAGCACCGTAGCTACAACCTTTGAGCTGAGCAGCCCTTACGCCTTGAGAAGGTTTCTGGTTACTTGTGATCGGCTCAGGTCACCAGTGGAGATGTGGTGCAAGGTGACACTTGCTGCTTGGGTGGTTCGGAATGTCGTGTCCGAAGGAGACATGGCATCCCATCCATTCCCAGGGTCTCTTCCGATGACTCGAAGTCGCATGAAGGACTGCGACCTTCCGTGCCTCACGCCCATCCAGAGATATGGCTGGTATCGCCTAACGGCACATCGGGTCGACACTCCGTACAGGGCACCTAAAGGGTGTTTGCGTCAACTCCATCTAGTCAGCCTTTTGTTTGCTGTGGACGTAGACTCCCTCGAGGCATCCCGTTCGTCCAGTCTCTCAAGGAACTGGCATGGACGATTTCTTTGTATCCTGTTCTTTTGATCGTTCTGTCGTAACGCTCGTTCTTCAGGGCGCAGAGAAGTTTGCTTCCAGCGTAATGAATACGCTCACACAGCCTGGTGACTATTGCAGCCTAGGAGTAAGTAGTCATGTCTCGCCGGCCTCGGCGAAATTGGTGCGGTGCAGATACACAGCAAGTTCGAGACCTTGCCGGTTTGATGAGCGATGTCGCGCCTACCTACGAAGTAGGTGTCAGACATAAAGTACGTTCAGGGGACATTGTTTGCTCCCGCTTCGCCTACTCACGTAAGGTATTTGATTCGGTACCCATTACCTATCGTCAGCGTTGGAAATCCTCCGCCCTAAAATAGCAAAGGAGCCCCGCCTCCAAGGTCTGGTCTAAAGATGTCCAGCCTACCGAAGCGCGGCTATTCAAGCACCTCGAATGGTCGCCCTAACTTGCATTGTGCATGCTGACCAGGGCCCTGGTCGCACGAGCATGGATAAAAGCGGCACACGCGAAAACGGACATGCATCCTAGAGGGGTTCAGCTGATGGACCTTTGGGGTGGGTCAAGCACGAGGCTCTGAGGCTCATGCACTGATCAAGACCGTCAGACGGGGTCTTAGTCGTGGTGGCGCATGGTGGCCTGTTCACTGGAAATTGCTGCTACAGTGTATGACTCTTATAAGATCAATCCGGACTCCGTTATTTTTGGACCACGAGGACTTTCAGGCAACGACGCGTGCATAACACTGCGTGCCTCTTCCGACTTCCGCTTGGGATCTTTCCTCCTCACCGCTTTGGAAAGACGATCCTTTTATGTGGCGAGAAAACTAACCTTTGCATGGCCAATAGTAGGACTGTTTTGCGATGATGGTGCGCCGGGATCTCTTACTTCTTGATGCTTTGCTCCGATAGACTGCTAACGACCTTGTGTAGGGCTATTCCGTCGCCGAGGATATCAAGGAGAACCCATTTGGGGTGACGGAGGTCTTTACTACGCCTGAGGCTGTTGTCGAGTAAGCTCCTACCCCGCTGTCTTCTGCAACTACTTGACTCTTGATGTCGTCAAGTCTTGCAAAAGAAGTTACTGAACATACGCGTGCACAGTGTTGTACTCGTCCATGGACTTACAGGTCACCCATACGGTACATGGAGCACGGACGACCACAAAGTCTTCTGGCCGGCCGATTTGCTCCCTACCAATGTGAAGAATGCACG
>JAABUU010004905.1_pt1 | contig 15387 bp, 15 predicted proteins | sample 5559301 | NCBI WGS metagenome assembly JAABUU01 (sample SAMN10711884, study PRJNA513360) | rock metagenome | isolation source: Antarctica rocks | place: Antarctica: Victoria Land, Richard Nunatak white | reverse complement strand
GCTGCAATGTCATGCATCAGGCATTGGGCATCTGAGTCATGAGCATGTGAGGCATCAGCCTTCAGGGAATGCTGTCTAAGCAGCCACTCTAAGGTGAGGAATGCCCTGGTCACAGTTGTCTGGATGTCATCCCATGCAGTAACAGACGGTGTTGGCCAACATGGCAAGATGCCAAACAATTGATCCTCTGAGTCCCCATCCCTATCTGACAGCTGTCCTGTGCTTGTAGCGTCTGGCGTCTGGTCAGATGCTGTAGTATCCACCGCTCTGATCTGGGAAACATGGCTTGCAGCTGCGCTGTCATGACTGGTCTGGCTAAGTGTGCCATGGGGAGTTGCTTGCCTTGGCCTGCAGCAGTTGCTGCCCTGCTGCCGCTCTTGTCTGCCCACCAATTTGGCCATGACACATATCACAAGGCTCATGTTCGTGACATTGGATTGGCTTTTCTGTGGCGCAGCTGTGATGAAGTCAGGCTCATATGCACAACTTGCTGCAGTCCACACACTTGGTCTTATCAGATTGTCACATGTGTTGCAAGCATCACAATTGCTATGCCAGCTATAGTCAAATAACTGCGCTGACATCATACCAGGCAAAGATGCGTCATGGTTGGCGTGACCAATCATCATGCCCTGATTGCGGCCAGAAGTTTGGGCAGCGTTTTGGCAGCACTAATCACAGTGTCACTCAAGCAAAACACACTTCCTCAGCCCAACATGCGAAGCTGTCTGTGACAAAAAGCCCCTGACTTACCCCAAGAGAAGAAGGTTTGGCCATGCAGGGCTTTCTGTTGAGGCTTTAACACTTGCTCGTAGTCAAATTCTGGACACAGAAGGCCAGACAGATGGCATACAGCTTTTGCAGAAATCAGTTGGTCCTCTATGTTGGCAATCTGATGTTCAGGTAGCTGGCAATTCATCATGCTGAAGATTGCATGACACGCAAAGCGTGCTTGTGGCCTGCTCTGGGCTATTCCTTCAGCCAGTGCTGACAGACCTCCTGCATTGCAAGCAGGCTCCTGTCAAGGACAAGCATTGTACACATGGTGGCAGTCTAACAAATTTGTTCAATGACACGTCTTATAACTATAGGAAGTATGACATGCACGTGGCAATGACATCTAGGGACACAGGGGCGCTATGGTACATGTTTCTTGTAATGTCTTGCCTGTGTCGGCAAGCTTGCATGCAACAGCCTGGCAAACGACCGGCTGTTGCACTTGGTGCATGCAGCCTGACAGCAGCTCGCATCCTGCCAGACTGAGTCCTCCAGTGTGAGGTTCTTGCGCATGATAGGCACAACCAGCTGAGTCAGCTGCTGAGACAGCTGGCATTCCTCTGTATCTTCATTCACCAGAACAGATCTCTCGGAGAACTGCCTGCCTATAATATCCAACGTGTGCCACAATGCCATGCTGACATCAAGCATGCCTGTGACATTGCTCATCAATGAAATGAGCTTGAGCGTTATCACACAAGCCCGCAGGACATGAGTAAATGTCAGATGTGGGGTGCTCACATACTCTATTGCAACATCTTGCACCGGACTAGCTGCTGCAGAGGTGCTAGCTGATTGCCTGTACACTGCCATGTCAGCTTTCAAACACTCAATTGTGGATAAAAATAGGCATTCTCCTCTATTTTGCTCCAGCAAAGAACACTCGCTGTTATGTCCATAACATCTGCAGACTGGACAGCGCCCTGCAAACTGCAGTGATGGGGGTGCCATTTGCTGTGAACCACGCAGCCTTAGCATCTTTGCTATGTCTGCTGAGTTTGCTAGATTAGACCTGGCCACTGTCAGTACAGATGGATACCATTCTCTTCCTAAGGCTGATTGATCTTTCACACATCCCTGCCCAAGACTCAACCATACATGAAAAGCAGCCGTAATGTTGAAAGTTGCACTCAGGCGCAGTGCAGAAGGTGCTGTGCTTGCACTGTGCACCTACAAGGCAGCAGGTGTGAGCATGTTGCCAACAATGGACATATCCCTCTCACGCGTGTCGGCAGGACAATCTCACCTTTTGTAGCACCTGGCTGGGGTGTAAAGGTCCACGCTCGTGCTTGAGTTGCGTACCAGTAAAAGACAAGCCATGGTATCGGCATAAGTCCGCAAGCACTGTGTTTACAAGCGTCAGCTCAGCGTACTCGGACTCCCAATCGTCAACATCATCGCATTCCTGAGGCAATACACGCACAGAAGGTTTACGAAACCGGAGACAAGCACTGTATTAAGTTGATCAGTACAGAGGTGATCGGACGCACCTCCAGCGCAATGCGCAGCTGCATTGCACGCGTACTGCTTTAAGCAGTCAGGAGCATTCAAGACGGCTAATGGTGAGCTTGCAGCTGGCTCCGATCATACATGTGTCTGCTGCTGACTCAGATACCTGCAAATCTGTTGAATGCCTCAACATGCTTCTTCACCTGAGAGGAACAAGAGCCAAAATGACAAGGCTTAAGTCCTGATTGCAGCGCATGAACATGCTGTGTCCTTCCTCTCCTGATATGTTGGTGGCTTGAATATGTCGTCCAACTGCAACATCAACAGGCAAGCGCCAGCAGCTGCCAGCATAGTACACTAGTGTTGATTTTCATTTAACAATCACATGCGGCAGGCAGGTCTAGTCCAGCTTGATGCGCTTTGTGAGCATCATAATCTCCCCTTGCTGAATAGCATATCAAAATGATCAATGATAGTAAACATGATAAGCGTGATCCACAATTGCTCGTAGGCTGACTTTAGGTCACCTCGTGTGGTGTTGCTTTGTAACAGCTTGACACAAAGGACTTCAGGTCCTTCAAGATGCAACACTCAGTGTTGCTAGTTTAGCACAACAAACAAATATGGCAACAAGCGACAACAACACTGCAGTTCATCAACTCATCAACTTGCAAGAACACCTCTCAAAAGTCTGTCGAACTCTAGCATGACGAGCAATATCATATAGCATAACGGTGCAACCCATGTCTCCAGGGCATGACGTGGTCCCCCAGAGCAAGCCAACTGTGCATACATGATGGTCTCCCTACTGGACAAGCGCAACATGCTCAAATCGCCTGCAAAGCAGTGACTCAACTTTGGAATGCTGTTGACATCTCAGCGGCTACTTGACTGTACATGCAGCATCGAGTGTGGACATGGACATTGGAACTGCCAGCAGCACATGGGACGACTGTTTTGCTCTGCGTGCAGCAAGTCTGTCTTGCTGCTCCAAACTGGATGCCTACAATGACATTTGAAGACAATGACTGCGTTAGGTGCTTGTCAGTTGGGCCGCACATATACGTCAGAGCACAAGGAGGACGCTGAATCAGTGTACAACATGCTCATCAGCTGCACAGATGCTATCAGAGCTTACCGACGCAGGGCACTCGCTTGGTTTGTCACAGCATCTGAGGCGCCATGAGTAACAAGACTTCTGACAAGATGCTGCTTTACTGCATGCGCAGCGTCCTCCTCTGACCCCTGAGACCAAGAGTACTGCATGAGCTGTTGAACGAGACAAGTACTGGTGCAAACACCCTTGTGAACTGCGTGTAAGCATGACAAATACCCCTTGACTTTACACGAGACAGGTCTTTGTTTTGCTTGGGAAGCTCATGTAAAGGCCTGAGAAGCCTATAATCATGCGCAGAGACAGACGGTGTCACGCAGCAACCACAGGGGTGCTGCGCTCCACACAGAATTTGGGCCCAAGGCATGCGTTGAGCACAGAAGCTCTGCAGTTCACAACGCAAAACTTGCCTGTGCTTTGAGCAACTCAAACCTGCCTAAATTGCATGCTGGATGCAGCTGAGGCTCTGCTAGCACCTTTGGAACAATATCAGCAGGTTTGGCCTCAAGCAAGTAAGTCAAGACTGTGCACACCTGTTGCAAAGAATGTGTGGGCATCACAACTGTGGCTATGATGAGCGCCTTGTATGCAGGCACTTGCTTGCCACTGTCTTCAAAGTGCCCCAGCTCTGACAGAGCATTGATGAACACTGGCAGCAGTGCTGGAGGTGTAGACTCGATGCCTTCCACAATCACCACTGCATGACTGCATTGCTGCAGCAGCATCACCAAGGCTTTTTGGGTATGCCCTGCTAGCTCTGCCTCTTGGGCAGGGCTGTTGGCTGCAGCCAGACTGGGCATGTCAAAGCGTTGCAGGCAGTGGCCGCAGCTGGGACCCAGGGAGGTGGCCACCACCATTGCAGCTGCTGAAGAAGCGTTCTTATCACCACATGCCAGTAATACTCCATCTGCCTGCAACCGTCATGTTGCCAATTCACATGACAGCCCAGAAGAATTGAATCTGCAGTCTGCCAATAAGCTTGATAACAAGGCCACTCAAAGCATGACAGCTTACAGCGTTCATTACATGCTGAATCTGTTATCCGCCCCACAGCATATTACCAATGGACACTTGTTAGAAGGCCATACTGTGAATCAAAGACATACAAGAAAATCACAGTGTTTGTGCACACCTGGCGCAAAGGGACACTTGGTTGAACCGGGCACAGATGTCATGCTGTCAAACTCTCACGGCAGACCTTGTTGGCCTGTCACAGGACAGCATGCAGGCTGCTCAATGTGTCCTCAACCGGGTAAACAGAAAACCGTATTTATCTTGCTTATCCTTGAACGTGAGATTTGCACACACAGTGACGAAGCCTGCTGAGGACACATTGAGCAGCCTGCATGCTGTCCCATGGCAGGCCAACAAAGTGTGCCATGAAAGTTTGACAGCATGGCGTCTGGACCAGGTCCAACAAGTTTTCCTTTGCGCCATTCATGCACAAGTCAACATGTATCAAACTCCAGTTTTGACCTTGCCTTCTGGGGATCTGCAGCCTCCCCACTCCAGAGCTCTGCCAGGTGCATCCGTGCATCTGAGTGTACCAGCAAGGGCTCTAGTGCTTCAAGGTGCATCTGCTGGTTGCACCTAGGGCCAACGTGAGACATGTGAGCCTGGCCCCTTGACCGCATCACATGCCTGCAAACACAAGGCAAATTGCCCTCTGCTAAAAAGCATTGTACCAAATCGTACCAAATAGGCACACACAGGCAGGTCAGCCTTCAAAGTGTTATGCTTCAGAAACATTGTGGCAAAGTTGCAGTCATCACAGCCAATTGTCAGGTCCCCATCCTCAAATGACGCACATGTGTGGTGACTGACTTCACAAACTGATGTCGTTACAGCCAAGCAAGGGACATACGATAGAGGACTGCTGTACAGAAAACGCGGACAGTGCGATGAGGATGAGGCTCACCAGCACAATCCTGACAGCAAAAGTAGGCACAGAAGCCAGGGCCACTGTTTGCGAAGCCAATGCCGGCTAGCCTTGCTTTCTGTGCCAGGCTGTTCCTGCAGGACACATGGATCAGAAAGTTGCTGATGCAGCAAGCAGACATCGACTTTGTGCTGGTTGGCAAGCACTGTGATGGGCACCAGAACTTGATGCAAACTGTTGTGGAATGCATATCCTGCAGTAGATATCATTGTGCCAAATGCAGTGGGGATTGGGTTTGGGGAGGGCCATGCCCCTGTCCCTGTTTCCCCATCCTATATCTCATGTGACTTTGTGACTGTTGCAGTTGACAACATGTCCATGTTCCACGACTGGATTGCACACCTTGTTGTATGCAGCCACAATCAAAAGCATCTTTGCCTGTCAAAGTCAGACACAGCAATGAGGCACCATGTGACCATACATCAGGATAGCTGTACCTGTTTCTGGGCGTTCTCAGGCTCAGACCCTGCAAACAAGTTTGTTGGTGACATTTTGCTGCTTGCATCGTCCAAATCCTCTGGAGGGAAAGGCTGTTCAGACAATGTGGGCCTTAGTGAAGGGAGCGGTGTTGCTTTGGCTGCATCAAGCGCACTTGACTTTACAAACTTGCCCTGATTGACATCAGGCTGCTTTTCTGCGTTGGCAGCTGTTTCTGTGGCAGGAGCCTTCTGGTCTTCATTGAGCTTGCTCAGCTGATGCGTATGCGACAAAGTAGCATGTGTATGGTCACCCTGTCAGAAGCAGCACTATTTGTCTAAAATTGACTGTCAGAGGTGACATAGCACAGCCTTGTTGCACTTACACTGCTGTGTGAGCTCTGCGCTGTTGACTGCGACTGTCTGATGGCTTTGTTGCCGGGCACAACATCGCCAACTGCAAGCTTGGGTGGGCTTGCAGGTAATTCCACTTCTTGTTGCTCAACCAACAGCTGCTTGAGGTTAGCTCGCAAGATGCTTGCCTTCCTAAAGAGGCATTGGGCTTGCTTCACACAGTCACAATGCGGGTAGATACCCACAACACATGCAAAGTCAAGAGAAACAGCTTGTACACTTACCCCCTTGCAGGAAGTCCAAGCTCTTTGCATCTACGCTGCAAAGCTGGATATGATAGACTGTCAATCTCTTCTTCACGCATAGACACAGTTTGCAATATTTCAAAATTTCCCCTCAGTTTAGCGTAACAGCACACAGATCAAAACAGTCACAGCCGTCTCAGTGCAAGTTGCAGCTGGAGGTGCGATACAACATCTTGATGGAGCACGGCACAACTGCACGCATGACCGCGCATGCCAGTAGTTGATGTGTACAGGCCAATCGCGCAGCAAGAACAATTTTCGAAGGCAATTGTACAACCGTTTGTCAGCAGCTGCTATCGCCGATTCAACTTCCATCATTCAAAGTGGTGGCCATCATCATGCAGGCAAGGTATGACAGAACAGTCCGACATGCATACCCAACATGTCAGGTATGGAGCATCTCTACGACTTAGTCGATACCAGAGTCTGCATGGACACAAGCATTGATTGCTGATGTAGGGTGAAAATGGGTGGACTGGGCTCCCACATCTAAGTGGTCAATCAGGCTCATGAGATGCGACTTTACTCTGTTCAGTGACATGTTACATCTCCACACGTGGTCAGGGATAAGCTCTGTGATGAGACGGGTACCACATCAAATATATACCCACACTATATGTGGTGTCATTCAGAAGAATTGGCAGCAGGTAGACTGCTTGAACAGTGTCAAGTCCTCATCGAGATCACACAACAGACATGTTAAAGCTGAGCATTGCTCTTCTGACTGAAAGAATGACCTACACGGATAAAATGAACCTCTTATGTCAGAAGTGCAAGGGGCTTGAGTGTTGCTGCTGCAACATTTCTAATCACCCCACTCACTCTCGCTGTATGTGCTTTCAGGATACATTGACTGTCTGTTGGCCTGCATTCTTCTGGCAACAGCAGTGTCCATCCCAACTGTGCTGCCTGAGTTGCGCCGGTTGCGTGAGTAGGGACCTGTAGGGGGTAGGGAAGCTAGTGTCGCTGCCTGCCCTGACGCACTCCCCTGTGAGGTGCTTGCTCCTTGAGCATTACTGCTGCTGGCTATACCTGCAACAGCATGCATGCACTTCGGGAAAAGCAAGGACAGCAGACCGAGCTGCACACAAGATACGTCATGATTCTGAAAGAATGGTGTCAGCAGGAACAGCATCACTTGGTCACTGTCAATGCATCTGCCAGGTTGACTGTCATTGATTGATACAACAGATTTGCTGCTACTCAGAGCCAAGTGCGAGGTTACAGCAAATCTTTGTGAAGGCACATACGCAAATCAGAACAGCATGACGTCACTTCTGACAGCAGCACTTACCTTTCCCATTGAAGGACTGTGACATCTTCCTCAAGTGGAACTGGCCAGTCTGGATGGAGGCCAGCAGAGCATTTGGAACTCCAGCCGGCAGTTGGGGTGCTTGTGGGGTAGCAGGAGTGAGCTGGCTGGGCGTAGCAGCAGCAGGGCGGGGGGAGGGAGATCCAAAGCTAGAGATAGACTGGTGGCTCAAGGGGCTCTGATACAGGGAGGGCTCCTCACGCAAAGCCAGTGCACCTGTTGTTGAGCTCTGCAGCAATGCTGTGCAGTCTTAGTCATCAGTATGGTAAATCAGCCATCAGCAGGGAGGAAGGAGTTTAGTCACTGGGCTGGCCAACATCATGGGGAGTGAGTGTGCATCAGTATTAAGAAGCAGTGCTGCATGCCGGCATTGGCATTGGTGCATAGATATGGCCTACTTGCTGTTGGGATGCTGCCTGGGGTGCTGCAGCTTGGCTGCCACTGCCATGCCAACCAGCTAGGGCATTGGATGCCTGTGACTGTCGCTGCCCTGCCAATCCCTGCATCTGAGCTATACCCGCTCCTGCAAGAGCAATGAGTGTGCTTCACCAGCTAAACAGGTGCAGTCTATCCACGACGTCTTGCAAGGAGCTTTCAGCCATAATTTGATTCTTTTGACTAGGCTGCCAAGGGGATCTGCATATGCACCTCGCAGCTGGTTGATGCCAAAGAAGAAAAAAGGCACAATCAAGCATGAAGGAACCCATGAACACAGCACCAGCTGTGCTGGTGACAGCAAGGCTACGACATGTTGTCTTCAGTGCATGAAGACTTTGTGCAATCCCTCCATGCTCCGAACAAGGCTCTCTGCAGCATCAACTTTCCATCCCCCTGTTCTGCAGGGTATGTGACAAGCTGCTGGGAGGCATGGGTCCTTGCTGCATTTGGATGATCAGGACCTGATGGAGGAGGTGGAGGAGGCGGCGGCATGGGGGGTGCCTGCCTGGGTCCCTGCTGCTGTGGCTCCCCTCTAGCCCAGGCCTCTTCCAGGAACCTGGGCACGCTCCTGTTTGACAGGCTTGGCGTGCTCTGGCTGTCCTGTGAAGAGCGCTGGCCAGGCAGGAAGCGGAACTGGCCAGAGCTGTCCTGAGAGCCCACAGCTTGCTGACTGTCAATGATGACGCTGCCCTGCTGGTGATGTGACGGCATGACAATGCTGTTTGCGGCGGTCCATGAGTTGGTCTGGGGGTAGTTGGGGGTGGGGCCGGCCACTGCTACCCTTGGCAGCACCACAGGAGGGGCGTTTGTCGCCCACTGAGCGCTGGAGACAGGTTGTACGATGCTAGCCGGATTCTGCAGGTGAACGCCGTAACACAATTAAACTTTTGACATCTGTATTCCATGTGTGCGCGATGCTGCTGAATGGCCACTGTTGAGTGCCATGCATTCCAAAGCTTGTAATCATGTAACAGTTAAATGTATCCCTTGGCTCTGTATGCAATTGCTTGTCATGCAACTGATGTTGTCAACACTGTCATACAGTGCATACAAATTTGGACACTTGATACATCACAAGGCTCATCCAAGCCTCAACGTCGAGTTTGCAAAGCACACACATAACATGCATGCTACACAACTGCTATGCTATGAGTTCGCTTCAGCATTGTGAGAGCAGTGGAGTTCTGTGTCCACCTGCATTGATGTAACTGCTGAGCGCAGATGTGCAGGGAAGGCTGGACCCCTGCCACTCCTCCTGGGCGGTGTTGCACCAACCTGAGTCTGGCCTACAGCAACCAGACTGGATGACCTGACTGCTAGCCTGTCTGTTAAAGGGCTTTGCAGTGCAGACTGGTCACCACATTGTGACCAGCATCAACGGCAAGCCATGCTTTGAAAGACTGCCTGTGTTACCAGCAGGTGTTTGGGAAGAACACATCTGCTGGCTTGCAGGTGGCTGCATGTAAGTGACAGCATGTCAAGTCCAGGAAACAGGCATAGCAAGCTGTTCAAGCAACTACAGCAATGTGAGTCCTTACCTGGTCCTGGATACACTGGCGCCATGGAGAAGGCAGGAGGGCCTGGCATGGGCACAGGCTGAGGTAGCGGTGTGATATAGCTGGTCACCACCGGCTCTGTGTTGAAGAAGTAGGAGACAGGAGGGACAGCAGGGGTGGGAGGAGACTCAGCCCTCTGTGCTGGCTGGGGCTCACTTGCATACCCCTACAAACGTCAAAGCCCTTGCATGGTCTGTCCATATTGCACTGGACATGAGACGGCATTGAGAAGATAAGTCAGCGCTGCTGCAAGCTCAGCATGGGCTGAGCATCACTGTTGGCAAGCCAACATGGGCTCAAGATGTGTGATAGAGTACCAGTATGCCAGTCTTGCCAGGTGCATGCATGACGTCGGCTATGGCACTGTACACACTGAACACAGACTCACCTGTTGCATGTCTCTATCAGACTGGTAGCTGTTGTTCACAGATGCATCTGCATTGAGTGAGGACCGTGACACACGCCCAAAAGCCTCCAAAGCACGCTTAGCATGCACTCCACCAGTCTGCTGCAGTGCACCAAACTGCATTTGTGCCAACCCATTTGATCTGCTTGCGTTGGGATTTATATCCCTGGCCATTTGCCGCATGCCGCCACTGGGGCCAACCACTGACTGAAGGGGCTGGATGCTGTAGCCCTGGGAGTGCATGACCAGTGGCTCAGTAGTCACAGCTGCTGACTGTTCGCCTACAACCACTGGGCCTTTCACTGGCTGGATGACTGCGCCTTCATGCGCTGTGACGCCAAGCATGGGGTCAGCCATGGGCAGGGACACCTGATAGTTTGGCCTCTGACCAGGTATCAGCGTCTGCTGGGACAGGCCACCCGATAGTGGGCCAAGCTGTGGGTACATTTCCCTGCTGTGTGCAGCAGCATGCATGGAGGCTGAGCTGGGCAGGGACACCTGTTGGTACAACTCACGCCTGACTGGGAAGCCGGGCTGGGTCAAGCCCCCTGTGAGGGGTCCAAGTTGGGGGTACACCTCCCTGCTACTTGAGACAGCAGCAGCACGCAAGGCTTCTGGGCTGGAAAAAGAGGACTGCTGGTACAGTATCCTGCTGACCGGACCCTGCTGCTGTCTGATCTGGCCAGGCTGCTGGTACATGGCCCTGCTGGCTGGAGCTGTGACAGGAGAAAACTCCCTGCTGGTGATGACTTGCTGGGCAGCAGCTGCACTGGCAATGGGTTGTGCACGCGCGTAGGCCTCCTGCTCAATTGCCAGCTGTGGGACCATGACAGGAGAGGGCTGTGAAGGTGCCAAGCTATTCCAGCTTGGCTGAACACCCATGCTGAGAGGCCCATGAACCTGTGGTGCTGCCACAGCTTGACCAGGCTTGGCTGGCTGCAGGACGCCAGGTGAGGGCGACCAGGTGTTGCTGCGCAGGAACTGGGTAGGGGAATATGCTCTGGGGGCTGGCATGGGGACGGGTGGGGGTGCAGCCTGCTGGGGAAACCCAACGTCAATGCTGGACATGAAGACAGGAGCCTGCTGCTGTACAGATGCAGTTTGCACCATCTGTGGGTAGCTGGTCTCAAGGCTTTGCACCACATAAGATGTCTGCTGTTGCATGGGCAAGTCTGCTGAGCGCTCAGCTGACATGAGGACAGGTGCAGCCTGGTCTATGGAGACTGCCCCTGGCGACTGCTGTGGGGAGATCTCAAAGGAGCGTGACTCCTGCACAAGCAATGGGGGCAGCGGCTGCAAGGTCTCCACCTGAAGTTGCCCAGGCTGCTGTGCTTGCAAAGGTGAAGTAGGCACTACAATCTGGACTTGCTGGGCGCTAATAGCAGGTGCAGGGGCCAGTGGCATAGCAGGCTCAGGAGGGGTCAACACAGAAGTGCTTGACGTCGGCAGGGGTAGACCCCTGTCATGAGCCTGTGTCAGAGAAGGAGCAGGCATGCCTTGCTGCAGGGGTCCAAGTGGTGCCGGCACCTGTGGCATGAACGGTGCAGGCATCATCACTGGAATCTGCTGAGCAAGCGCCTGCTGAGGCTCTGCCTTGGGAGCAACAAGGCTCTGGTCAAAGATGGGCACTGGCGAAGCCTGCAGGCTTGTGACACTACGCCGCAGCTGTGGTACAGGGGATGACCTCTGAGGCAGCTGTGGGGCTTCAGGCACAGCAGGCAGGACAGACACGCTGCGCCAGACAGAGCTGGACTGGCTCTGCAGGCTGGTGCGCAGGTCGCTCCTGGAGCGGCGCATGGTTGGCAGGGAGGGCATAGGCGGCCGCAGCATCAGGCCTTCTGCATTGGCGTCTGTCGGTTCAGCACGCACTGTAGCATCAGCAACAGGCTTTGTTGCAGCTTGTTGCAGCTCTGTTGTCTGCATCAGTGTTTCTTGGACAATCTGTTGTGTGAGGGAGGACTCGGTGTGACTGATGACAGAGCCCAACACTGGTGCGCTTGACATTGCAGCCACTGACTCAGCCTCAGGCTGGTCAAGCAACTGCTTGGTCTCACGCTCATCACTCACAACCCCAAGAAGTGGCTGACTGGACATCTCAGGCAAAGGCTCGGCTTGAAGCTGAGCTGTTTGTACAGTTTCCAGCTGCTGTACCTGCTGCTGGGGCTCTGTCATCAGCGTCTGCTGCAGGCTCAGGGGCTGGTGTGTGGCTGAGGACTCAGTATGAGTGAGGACTGGACCCAGCATTGGTTGGCTGGACAACACAGGCACTGGCTCAGCTTGTACAGCTTCAGTGGTGCTGCCAGCAGCCAGGCTCAAGATTGGCTCTTCAGAAACAGCAACAACTTCCTCTGGAAGACCCATGATGGAGATGTCATTACGCTGCTCAAAGACCAGCACCGGTTGCTGTGCTGTTTGGGTAGGCAGCAGTGGCTGATCTGAGAACTGCTCCACAGCTGCCTCACCTTGAGTCACAGCGCTGGCAGCTGTCTCGGTGCTGAGTATTGGTTGGTCTGAGACCTGCAGCACTGCTGTGTCATCCGTAGCAGGTTCAGGTGCATCAGCAGCCCCATGAGTGAGCGCCCTGGGTGATGCCAGGGGCTGCTCGGAGAGGGGCAGCTCTGCTGGTTGCGCTGCCACCATCGGCTCCATAGGCGCCTGGCTTGCTTCTGACTCAGGCAAGATTGGCTGATCTGAGACTTGCAGCAGTGAGCTGTCCATGGGGATTTCTGAGTCCTCAGCACCCAGCTCAGCCTGCTTGACGAGCGTGCTGGTGTCCAGTCTTGTGGGGCTGGTGGAGGTTGTGCGTGAGGCATCCAGTGACTTGGCATACAGGGGGTTGCTGACCAGCTCCAGCAGGGCTGACTGAGGCATCACCGGCTGACCAGCAGCCACGACAGAAACTGCCTCTCCTCCCTGAGTATGCTGTGATGTGGTGTGAGCCTCTGAAGCCTCCAACGAAAGGGCATATGAAGTGTCTGCAGCAACGACTGACTGCTGAGGGAGCGATTGCACCATCACTGCAGACACAGGGGCCTGTTGTATTGCCGTGATGGGGCTGGCTTGGAAGACAGCGGCTGGGTGGTGTGTCACAGTGGTGACCTGCTGGACAGCAAGCTGGTCTGGAGCAGCATCAGCTGGAGGCAGGCCTTGCCTCTTTCGCAAGTCACCTATCAGGTCCTTGGTGCTCAGCCTTCCTTGCACGCCTCTACTGCTTGACCCTGTCAACAACAGCAGCAATGCCATGGTGATCTCTCAAGGCCTGACATATCTTTGCAATTCATATCTTTGCAATGTGAGGGGAAGGTTGCAGTGTCACATCATGTAGCTTCAAGAGACCAAGCTCAATGAATTCAGAGACACTGGCCTGGCAACAGATATGTGAGAGCTGTGATGCATACGTTGTATGACTCTTCATGTCATGATATGAATCTTGGTTTTACCTGTGGATTCAGAAGAGAGCAGCGTTGCACTGAGGGCAGGAGCAGTGACTGAAGGAGTTCTGCTGGTCATCTGCGAGGTAGCGTCATACCATGCATCTGAGGATGATGCCGACTGCCTTCTGGATGCCATCTGGCTTCTGGGTGAGTAAAACCCTGATGCTGAAGTGAAGCTGTCCTGAGGCGTGACTTCCTCATACAGTGACGCCGCTGCCCCTCTGGCTTCACTGACAGAGCTTACCCCTGCAATGCAGTAGGGCCTGGAAACACAGTGTTTGCCACAGCACGGGATGACACCCAAGTGTGAAGTTTCACTTGTGCTGTGCATTGCGTTTCAGCCAGGCAATAATTGTTGTCAGGTTCAGCTTGCTGCAGGAAGCTTGCTTGACTCACCAGAGGTGGTGGTGGTGTGGACTGTACCATCCATGTGAAAGGAGTCTGGAGCGGTTGGATGACTTTGCAGCACAGGGCTTGCAGGGATGTTGCGCATCTGGCTCTGACTTGCGCTGCTGCTCTGCACAGTCTCAACAGTGCCTTGCTGACTAGCAAGCAAGGGCACCGCAGCACTGCTTTGGTGGACATGCACCTCAATGTCATCAGCATCATCAGGCTGGCTGATTGCAGCAGCAGACAAATATTGAGCCTGACTTGTGAGGTTGGCGTCAGAGAGCAGCATCTGCTGCACATTGGCTGGCACCTCACTCAAAGGCACTGTACTCTGAATAGCAGCTGTCTGAGCTGTGTCGTGAGGAGTAAGCGTCTCAGCTGGCTGGGGTGCTTCATTTGCTGCAGTCGCACTGAAAACATCAGCAACTGTCTGACTGGCATCTGGTATTTCTGCTGAGGCTACCAACAATGGGGTAGCAGAGAAGTCTGTCACAATGGGCGACTGTCTGTAGGCCTTGATAGCCTCAGGTACTTCCACAGGTCTGGTCTGTGTGTGAGTAGCCATGTCGCTGACTTTGTAGCCACCCTGTTGCACCAGAACAAGTCTTCAAATTGATTTTATGGAAGGCAGATGGGTACATCTGTTGTGTTTGCAAGCAGCCAAAAAGGTCTCACCTGTATGTTGGGTACAGATGCTTGGTTATCCGCTAGCTGTGACAAGCACTTGTTGCCAGCCTTGCCTGAAGGTGATCGAGCTCATGAAATTGGTTATCACAATGACAGCTGGGCAGATGTGAAGCATTTGCAAACAAACTTACCCGACTGAACAAGCACATAAGTTTGCTGCATAGCTGTACACCGAACTTCTGCTTGCTGACAGCGTTCCATCAGCCTTGTACTCTGCAGAGGTGACTGTATGTCAGTCACCTTACTATGGAGAGCATGAGTAATTAGTTGGCACTGTTTGTAAAGAACTCACTTGTCCATGCAGCTTCTCAAATGCTGTAGTGGCATGCTGCACCACACCGGCCAACTGTCGCAAGCCCGCTGTAAGAGAGGCACAGTGTGAGGCTTCAAGCACGTCTTGGTGACTTGACACAGCTGCCATAGTCCACAAAGGCTGCCTTTCGAACGGAATGCGCCTGCAGCAAGCTCATTCTGTATCAGTCGCGTTCGTTGTCACAGCGTGAATCTCTTTCGCAGGCGGTGACGACTGACCTGTCCAATTCCAGACGCTGATCAGTGTCTTTTAGTTGCATGATCGCCAGCAAAATGTTACAGCCTGATGACCGTTGCAATGACTTCTGCTGGCCTACTGGAAGTAGGCATCTTGCAAGCGCTTATCGCTGTAAGCACTGTCCAGCTACTCACGCCTCAGCTGCGACAGGTGGTTCACTGTTATGCCTGTGACAAGGCGTTTGACTTGGAAGCCGAGACAAGCATATGAATGCTACGCGGCACAGGCACTCGCTACCACGGCGGCTGTGGGCTCTCAGA
>JAABUU010004901.1_pt1 | contig 15393 bp, 14 predicted proteins | sample 5559301 | NCBI WGS metagenome assembly JAABUU01 (sample SAMN10711884, study PRJNA513360) | rock metagenome | isolation source: Antarctica rocks | place: Antarctica: Victoria Land, Richard Nunatak white | reverse complement strand
GTTGCCGTCGTTGTCATAGTCCAGGAAGGCGCAGCCGTTGCCGATGGTCTGCAAGATGTCCAGCGGGCGCGGCCCCGCGATGTGCCACCGGTACGAAAGACCCGAAGAACCCGCTACGTCCACGAACCGCGTGCTGCCGTCGCCCCAGTGTCCCGTCCATTGGCGGTATCTGTGCTCCCATCTCTCCTGATGGGCCATGAAGTTCTGGAGGCCCACGACAACGGCGACGAGGGAGGTGAGTGCGAAAATGATGCTCCAGCGTATGTTCTTTGCCGATGAGTGTTTCATTAGCGGTAAGTTATCTTTGCGGCCCGGATTCTCCTTTGCGCCTTTTGGCAGACGGGGGCGGCAGCGCCCTTTTAATGCGCTTCGGCAGGGGCGGGGGCGCCGCGCTTGGGGCGGCGCAGGAGAAGCACGGCGGGCAGGGCCAGCAGGAACGTCAGGCCGAGCAGGATGAAGGCGTTGTTGTAGGCCATCGTCATCGCCTGCGCCTGGACCGTGCGGTCCAGCAGGTGCAGGGCCGCCGCCTGGGCCGACGCGAGGCTGTAACCGCCATTCGCCACCAATGCGCCCGCCGCGCCGTTCAGCCGGGCCTGGAACGCGGCGTCGCCGGGGTGCAGGCTCGAAACGATGTCGGCGCGGTGGAAGGCCGTCATGTTGACGATGTAGGTGTTCAGGACGGCGATGCCGAACGAGCCGCCGAGCTGGCGCATCAAATTATAAAGGGCCGACCCCTGCGCGATCTGCGCGCCTTTCAGACCGGCGAAGGCGACGGTGCTGATGGGGATGAAGACCAGCCCCAGCCCGAAGCCGCGCACCATCAGGCCGGTCTGCGTGTCCGACAGGCCGCTCTGGGTCGTCAGGTGTCCCAGCATCCACATGGAACCCATGTAAATGAACATGCCGCAGAGGATCAGGATGCGCGCGTCAAAGCCCCGTTGCAGAACGCGCCCGCAGAAGATGACGGCGATGGCCGTCATGATTCCGCCCGGCAGCAGGGCCATGCCCGTCTCCGTGGGGGTGAAGCCCAGGATGGTCTGCACGAACAGCGGGTAGATGAAGACGCCGCCGTACAGCCCGAAGCCCAGCACCAGGCCGAGAAGCACGGACGCGGACAGCCCCCGGTCCTTCAGGACGCGCAGGTCCAGAATGGGCGCCTTGTTGCGGGGCGACAGCTCCCACCAGACAAAGCCGACCAGCGCGACGACGGCCACGGCGGCCAGCCGGGCGATGGTCGGGTCGTCGAACCAGTCATACCGCTCGCCTTCTTCCAGCACATATTGCAGCGACCCCATGCCCGCCGCCAGCAGGATGATCCCCCACACGTCCACGGTGTTGACCCGCTTCTGGTGGAGCGAGTCCTGGAGGAACAGGCCGACCAGGGTCAGCGAGGCGACGGCGAGCGGGACATGGATGAAGAAGATGGTCCGCCAGGAGTAGTTGTCCGTGATGTAGCCGCCCAGGAGCGGCCCCAGCGTCGGCGTCACGATCAGCCCCAGGCCGAAGATGGACTGCACCGTGGCGATCTGGGAGCGCGGAAAAATTTCGACGATGGTGGACTGGGCGGTCGAGATCAAGGCGGCCCCGCCCGCGCCCTGAATCAGCCGCCAAAAGACGATCTCGCCCAGGCTTCCCGACAGGCCGCACATGAAGCGGGCGATGTTGAAGATCAGGATCGAGGCCATGAGGTAGCGCTTGCGCCCGAACCGCCCGGAGAGCCAGGCGGTCATGGGTAGGACGATGACGTTGGCGAGGATGTAGCCGGTCGAGACCCAGGCGATCTCGTCGGTCGTCGCGCCCAGGTTGCCCGACATCTGCGGCAGGGCGACGTTGACGACGGTGGTGTCTAAAATTTCCAGAGCCGACGCCATGATCAGGCCGAGCATGATCCACCAGCGGTGCGCGCTGACTTCCGCCGGGACGTCGGCAGGCGCGGCGGCCTGGCTGCTCGGCGCGGCCTGGGGGCTTTCGGGGTGTGGGGCGGCGGGCTGCCGGCGGGAGCAGGTTATGTCAACTGCCATTTTGCACTCGCTTGGGGAACACGAGCCGTCAAAGCAGACGGCCCAATAACTCGTGAAGCTGGGCGCGCTCATCGGCGGAAAGCGGCGCAAAGACTTCCTCATTAGTGCGCCGGGCCAGCGCGGTGCTTTGGACCAGCACGTCCCGGCCCGCGTCAGTGAGACTGACCAGATGGGCGCGGCGGTCGCGCGGGTCACGGCGGCGCGTGACCAAACTGCGCGCCTCCAGATCGTCCAGCAGCAGCGTCATCGTGTTGCGGTCTATCCCCAGCCGCTCGCCCATTTCTACTTGAGAGACCGGCTTTTCCTCGCCCAGCACGGCCAGCACGCTGAAATGGCGTCCGTGAATGCCCAGCGGCTCGACCAGGGCATCAAAGTAATCGCGGCACAGACGGGCGGCGCGGCCCAGCAGGTAGCCGGTCCAGACCGTGAGGCTGGGCGGCAGCGGGGCGCTTTTGGCGCGCGTTGCCGCCAGCGAGGGCTGAAAGTTCCCATCAATGTCGTCTTGTGCCATGCGTTGCCTTGCCTCATCCGCCATGCGTACTGTCATTTCCTAATATAATCAGTGTCTATGATTAATTATACTGCCTTAACGGGGACCGCTCCTGCAAAGTTCCCCAAGCAGGAAAAACAGCCGCACGCGCGAAAGACAAAGCAAAGACAAAGCAAAGACAAAGCAAAGACAAAGCGGAGAGCAGGCCGTAAACAGGAGGACGCGCATGAACGCATCGCATCGATCCATGAGGAATGCACAGGGCTACGGGCGAATCCGAGGCAGTCTCCTGCTGCTGATCTTCCTGGTCACTGTGGGATTGGCGGCCGTCTGCCGGGGCGCGACGTCCGCCGCTCCGATCACCCCCTCTGCGCCGATCGCCTTTGGGACGCTGCAAACGGAGGGAGAGCACGCCGCCGAGGAGTATGCGGGCGGGGTGCGGATCGCGATGATGGAGATTTTCTGGGATCGCTACGAGCCGGACAAAGGCCGCTTCAGCGCCGCTTATGCCGCCGAGCAGCGGCAGCGCCTGGCGAGGCTCAAGGCCATCGGCTTTCGGGTCACCCTGGCGCTCGGCGCCTATGACCCGCCGTCCTGGCTCGCGCGCGAGCCGAACGCGAAGTTCGTCAACCAGAACGGCGCCGTGAGCGCCGATCTGAACTACGTCTTCAACCAAAAGATGCGCGGCTACTTCGAGCGTTACTTGGCGCGCGTGGACGCCGACCTGGGCCTCGAAAACTTTTGGGCGATCCGCATCACCTCGGGCGGCAACGCGGAGCTGCTTTACCCAGGCGGCGGCGCTTACTGGGCATTCGATGGGAACGCTCAGAACGGCCCGGATCGCCCCGCCGACCTGCCCCGATGCCCGTTTCCAGGCTGGAAGCCCGGCCATCCCGGCCTCAGCGCCGCGCAGGTGCGGCGGTGGGCGGACTGGTATGTTCTCTGCCTCGCGCTCACGGCCGACTGGCAGATGCGCGCGCTCGATCATTTCGGCTTCACCGGCTGGCGCCAGATCCTCACCCCCGGCTCAGGCGCCCGGCCCTCTGTGTATGAGGATGCCGTCAACCACCGGCTGCCCGATGGGATCGTCGGAGTGGGGGCGGTGTGGCACAAGCTGTACGAGTTCCTCCCCGATAAACGGCGCGCGGTCGTGTATGTGTCGTCGGTGGCGGACCTCTCCGGCCACGACGATGTCACGCAGCCGGAGGATGGGCAGGCGGCGCTTGCGGACCCGCTCGCGAACAACTGGTCGGCGACCCGCTGGCTGGTGCGTATCGCCCACGAGTACGGCCTGCCGGTCGGCGGGGAGAATCCGGGTTACAACGCGCCCCCCTCGCTAAACGCGCACTATGTGGACTCGTCGCCGTCGGGAATGATGGCGCGGTCGCTGGCGCAGGCGGAAGCCGGCCGATTTCAATGCTTCTACTGGGCACATTCGGACCGGCTGTGGGATGGGACCAAGCCTTTCTCGGAGTTTGCCTCCGCAATCGCTACGGCAAACGCCACGGCGAACGATAGAAAAGGCCGCCGGCATCTGCCGGCGGCCTTGTCCCATGCGCGCTAGGGCTGCATCGCCCAGGAGAGGCGGTGAACGCAGACCGCCGTGCAGACGATGATCAGGACGAGCATCGCAATGTCGAACACGTCCAAGCGTGGCCGTCGCCGCGCGCGCGTCCTCGGCTTTTCCACCGGGACGGCGCGCGGGGCGACGGCCTCTCCCGACGCAAAGCGCAGGGGCCTGCCCCCAAGGGAGGGCAGTGCGGGCAAGGTGGGGCTTGGTGTCGGAAGGATGACAGCCTTGTCATCCTCAGAAACGACTTCCAGGCGAACGGTTTCGTCCCTGTCGCTCAATGCTTCTACAAGAAGTGAGCAAGAGGGCTGCTCGCCTTTAGGCGACAGGTGAATTGCTCCATGTCTTTCCTAAGACATGATATTGATTGACTTTCGTGTTCCTACATGGTCATGGTATAATAGGAACCGTGAGAACATACGAATATCGTCTTTTTCCGAACAAGAATCAAAGCCAACTTTTGATGAACTGCCTGCGCGAGAGCCGAGGCATCTATAATCAGATGGTGGAACTTTCGCGCGTGGATTATGAGGCGAATGCCAAGATATTCTCACTTTATGGGATGCACGCACGATTCTCTGGTAAGGCTTTCGAACACGTTCCTGCCACAACGGTACAGATGCTTGCCGACAGGCTTCACAAGGCATGGAAGCGATACGAAGCCAAGAAGGTGCTTGCAGAGCGTGCTGCTTCTGAAGGCAAAAAAGACAAGTTCAAGCCGCGTTTCAAGAACGCGCTGCATTGGCACAGCATTCAGTTACGCCAGTTCGAGAAGGGCAAGGATGTCTGGCTAGAAGGCAACAAGCTTCGTGTCCCTGCCAAGATCGGCAAGAGCCTCAAAGTCAAATTCCACCGTCCATTGGAAGGAGTCCCCAAGACAGCCAATCTTGCCCTGCGGGCAGACGGCCATTGGTACGTTCTCATTGTCTGCGAAACTGCTGATGACCCGTTGCCTGTTTCTGTTCAGGAAGTTGGCCTTGATGTTGGGCTGAAAGTCTTTCTTGCCGACAGCGATGGAGCGATTGTTGAAAACCCGCGTCATTACCGAACAAGCCAGAAGACGCTTAGGCGCAAGCAAAGAATGCTTTCCCGTCGTGTTAAAGGCAGCCGTCGGCGGCGCAAGGCGGCTTGGTCTGTCGCCAAGACGCATCTCAAAATCAGCCGTCGACGGAACGATTTTCAGCATAAAGTCTCTCGTTCGTATGTCAACAAGTATCAGGTCATTGCCTGCGAAGACCTGAACATTCAGGGCATGGTGCGAAACCATTGCCTTGCCAAGTCTATCTCGGAGGCTGGGTGGAACTCGTTCCTGAACATGATCGCGTACAAGGCTCAAAGTGCTGGTCGTGTGTTTGTTCAGGTTCCTGCTCGGTTCACAAGCCAGAAGTGTTTTCGTTGCGGCGAACTCGTTCCCAAGTCTCTGTCCGTGCGGACGCATATCTGTCCGCACTGCGGATATGTGGAAGACCGAGACGTGAACGCTGCGAAAAACATTCTCGCCAGTTATAAAGATTTTCACGGCAAGGGCATTGCCGTCAGGCGATAACGTAAGCCAGTAGGCTCTGCGTTGACTGAGAAGCCCTCGCCTTTAGGCGGGGGAGTTGTCACCATCTGTGATCTCCTGTGATTGTGGGCCGGCATCGCTTTGAGTAAGCCATTCTGGTCGGTTGATTGGCTGACGGGGTGATTATGACCGGCTTTGTAGCACGTCTTTGTGATTTTTGTCACACGCCCATCATTCGTTCTCTCATTTTCCAGGCCAGGGCTGACGCAATCGGAAAGGCGGGATTGCCTGCGGTGGGGGAACTTCGGGACACCGCAATAATACCTAAATAATACCTACTGCACAAACCATGCCAAGTGACGGTACAAACCATGCCAAGTGACGATTCACTTTCCCGGCGGCGGATACGCGGCGAACGCTTCGGCGTATTTGAGGCCCGTGCCGGTATTAAACAGGATGACCGTCTCATTCGGCTGCACCCAGCCCCCGGCGCGCAGGCGGCGCAGGGCGGCGAGACACGCGCCGCCTTCGGGCGCGGCGCAGATACTGGTCGCCGCGCTCAGGGCGTAGGCGTCCGCCATCAGGTCCGGGTCGGAGACGGTGAGGGCGGTTCCTCTGGTGCGCCGCAACCCATCCAGCATGATGAAGTCGCCGATGGCGCGCGGCACGCGCAGGCCCGACGCGACCGTCCGGGCGTTCTCAAACGGGCTTGCCTCGGACGCCCCCGCCGCGAAAGCGCGGGCGATGGGGGCGCAGCCTTCCGCTTGGACGCCGACCAGGCGCGGGCGCTTCGGCCCGATCCAGCCCAGCGCCTCCATCTCGTCGAAGGCTTTCCCCATGCCGACCAGCCCCGTTCCGCCGCCGGTGGGGTAAAGGATCACGTCGGGCAGCGTCTAGTCCAGCGCCTCGGCGATCTCGTAGCCCATAAAGTACTAAAAGACAAAAATTTACGGCGGAGTACTACTTCCGTTTGCGTACTTTATTGGGTATCATGGCGGTATGGAAATTGAAGTCCTGGTGACAGAGAGGAAAGCCGCGCAGGAGCTGGGCATTCACACCAGCGCGGTTCACAAGGCGTTCCAGGAGAACCGCCTGCCGTTCGTCACCCTGTACGGCCGCAAGCTGATCAGCCGCGCCGCTCTGGAGGCGTACAAGCGGCGGATGAGACCGGATGGGCAGAAGCCGAAAGGAAGACCACGCAATGGGCAGGAAACCGCTAGTGCATGAGTTTCTGGCCTGCCGACACTGCCGGTCAGATTGCTGATGGTGTCTCTGTCGCCGCGTTCATGGCTTCCATTACAGCATGGCTTTACGCGAAGATGCGCGGCAATGCCACGGACAAAGCTGTCAACGAGTTGCGCAAAGATGTTGATCGGCGCACACTATTGCCGGTAGCTTACGGGAAACTCACTGACCTATGCACAGAACTGAGTCTCTTGCAGGACCCCACTGCTAACGATAGGCAAGCGCGGCTGACCAAATTTGTGGGTGAGATCGAGGGTACGTTACGCCAGATCGGAACCTACTCATTAGAAGAAGACCAGCCTTCTGTCTCAAAAGTAGCGGAATGCTTCGCATCTTACCAGTCGGACCGATCTGATGCCAGCCTGCAAGTATTGCATGAGCAGATGTGGAAGCTTTCAACGGAACTCGACTTCACGGTTCAAGAGATTCGCCTCGGGAGATAGCATAGATGGCAACCATTGATGAAGTGGAGAACGCAAACCGGTGGACGGAAGCAGTTCTTAAGCTAATTAAGCTGACTCAAGAAGGAAGGTTAGAATGGTCGCGTGAGAACAATAATGTTTTCAATCCCGCCTTCACAACGCGCTACTCAGCCAACCTCCAGAGTCAGAAGTTTGTTCTTACAGTGGACATCAGTAGCAGGGCTTTAGGCATGATGAGTGATCGTGCTGTTCAGAATCTTGGCATGAGAGGGACCTTTGATCGAGTCTCGCTTGAGGTTTTTGATGCGTCTGGCAACATAGCTGTTACTTTCCCAAATGTTCCGGCACTAGAAGGCCTTGGCGCGGTAATCTACGGCCAGGCGTCGGGCAAGGTTGAAGAAGTCTTGAGAGTTATTGCGGAAGCAAGCTGATTTTATCAAATCTGCTCTGCACCTTTGATCACAAAATGGATAAAGCCTAGTTAAGAGGCCGGGTGTCATTACCTGCGTGGGTAACGACCGACGAGAAAGGGGCGGGAGCCGTGCTGGCTCCCGTCCTTGCCCTTGTCCTGCCTCGGTGTCTACCGGCGCACGGCCCCGCAAATTTGATACAGTAACTGCACGCCCTGCTCCTTATTCCGTGTCCATACTTTCCCACCGCGCCTGCGGCTCCCCGCTACTCTTCGGGGATGCTATCCAGACCGTTTTCATGTTCACGAACTCGCGCAGGCCGTGTTCGGACAGCTCGCGGCCGTAGCCGGAGCGCTTGATGCCGCCGAAGGGCAGGCGCGGGTCGGACGCGACCATGCCGTTCACGAACGTCATGCCGGCCTCGATCTCGGCGATGAAGCGCTCCTGCTCGGCGGGATCGCCCGTCCAGACGCTGCTGCCCAGGCCGAACGGCGTGTCGTTGGCCTGGCGGATGGCATCGTCTAGGTCCTTGACGCGGAACAGCAGGGCGACGGGGCCGAAGAGTTCTTCGCAGTAAGCGGGAGCGTTCGGGGGGATGTCGGCGAGGACGGTCGGCGCGTAGAAGTTGCCCGCCCCGCCCAATCTGCTGCCGCCGAGGAGGACGCGCGCGCCCGCCGCGACGCTCCGTTCCACCTGTGAGGCCAGCCCGTCAATGATGGAAGGTGTCGCCAATGGGCCGATGTCCGTCGCGGCGTCCATCGGGTCTCCGACTTTGAGAGCGGCCATGCCGTCCACGAAGCGGCGCGCCCAGTCGTCGGCAATGGCCTCATGCACCAGAAACCGCTTGGCGGCGATGCAGGACTGGCCGTTGTTCAAAGTCCGCGCTTTCACCGCCGTCTGCGCGGCGGCGTCCAGGTCGGCGCTGGGCATGACGAGGAACGGGTCGCTGCCGCCGAGTTCCAGCACGGTCTTTTTGAGGCGGCGGCCCGCCTGCTCCGCGACGGCGCTCCCGGCCCGCTCGCTGCCCGTCAGCGTGGCGGCAACCACGCGCGGGTCGTCCAAGACGGCGGGAACCTGCTCCGTCTCGATCAGGAGCGCCTGGAAGACGCCTTCGGCGAACCCCGCGCGCCGGAACAAATCCTCCAGAAACAGGGCGCATTGCGGGACATTGGGCGCGTGCTTGAGCAGGCCGACGTTGCCGGCCATCAGCGCAGGGGCGGCGAACCGAACCACCTGCCAGAGCGGGAAGTTCCAGGGCATGACGGCCAGGATCGGGCCGAGCGGCAGGGAGCGGACAAAGGCCCGCGCGCCGTCTACGGTGTATGACTGGTCGGCCAGCAGCCGTTCGGCGTTCTCGGCGTAGTAGCGGCAGGCGCGGGCGCACTTTTCGGCCTCCTCGACAGACGATCTCAGCGTCTTGCCGACTTCCAGCGTCACCGTCCGGGCGATGGCCTGTTTTTCGGCGTCCAATATCTCGCCCGCGCGGGTCATCTTGGCGGCGCGGTCGGCAAAGGACGTTTGGCGGTGCGCTCGAAAAGCGTCGGCGGCAAGTTGCAGCTTGTCCTGCAAGGCGGCGTCGGTCAGCGGCGTGAAGGTCTGGAGCGTTTCCCCGGTGGCGGGGTTGACCGAGGCGATAGGCATGGCGGGTTCTTTCCAGCTTTCTCTGGGGGTTTGGGCTGAGTCTACCCAGACCTGAAGGCGTAGGAACCCAGCGCCAGAGATCGGCCCGGCGCTGGAAGTGTCGGTCTATTCGGCGAAAATCGCCTCGGCCCTTAGCTCTTGCGGTGCTGGAGAAGAGGTCGGGAAGAGAAGCCCTCTCTTGAAGAAGAGAAGCCCTCTCTTGAATTTGCCGGCCCGTTCTGTTATGATAACGGCTATGGCAGTCACTCTTTTTCGCGCACTGGCGCTGGTGATGATCGGCGCGGGTCTGGCGCTCCGCGTCGGTGCGGACCCGTCGGGGCCGTTCACCTGGGGTGAAACCACGCGCGTCGCGAACGCAGGGTGGGGGCGGATGACGGCGCTCCAAGACGGCCGCCGGCTGTGCGTCAACACGCTCTACCCCCGGCCCAACAGCATCTTGCAGGTTGAGGTGAGCGCGGACGGGGCGCGGACCTGGACGCCGGTCTCGACAGTCGCGGAGCCGGGGCGAAACCTAGATAACGGCGAGGTCATCCAGGCGGCGAACGGCGACCTACTGCTGACGGGGCGGTCGGTCGTGGACGCGGCGGGGGCGGCCCGGTCGTACCACCTGCCGGTCTACCGGAGCGCGGACGGCGGCAAGACGTGGGCGTTTCTGAGCCAGGTGGACACGAGCGAAGCGCCGCCCATCCAGCCGGGGCAGCCGTCGGTGGGCCTGTGGGAGCCGCACTTCTTTTTCCTGGCCGACGGCCGCTTGGCGTGTGCCTACGCCAACGAGAAGCCTGCTGTGGCGCACCCGGCCTACAGTCAGATCGTTTCGGAGAAAGTCTCGCCGGACGGCGGGGCGACGTGGGGAAAAGAAATCGTTCTGGCGGCGCAGACGGGCGGGGGCAGGCAGCGGCCTGGAATGCCGGTCTTGGCGCGGCTCAAGAACGGGCAATATCTGGCGGTCTATGAGGTCATGGGAGTCGGAAACGCCGATGTCTACTTCAAAACGTCGCGCGATGGCGCTGCCTGGCCCCCCGGCATCGGCGTCCGCATCCCCTGCCAGCACGCGGGGCCGTGGGTGACGTCGCTTTCCAGTGGCCGCGTGGTCGTCAGCTCGTGCTCGAACCAGATCTCCTACAGCGACGACGGCGGGGCGTCCTGGCTGCTGGCGACCCCGCCCGCCTGGCCCATCGGCCAGGTGCTTTCCTTCCCCGCGATCTACCAGACGGCTCCCGGCGAGATTGCTGTGATGAACACCTATCACGGCGTGGGCATCCGCTGGGGCCAAATCGTGTCCATCAAGCCGTGGCCGTCGGTCTTCACATCGGATTTTAGCGCAGGAAGCGACGCTGGCTGGACCCGCTACGGCGGCCGTTACGACTTCGCGGATGGGGCGTACCTGCTCAACAATGCAGGCACGACGGGCAAGGCGCTGACGGGCAGCCCGGCCTGGCGGGACGGCACATTGGAAGCCGACGTCATGCTGACCTCGGCGGGCAATGCCGGGCTGATGTTCCGCACGACAAACGCCGACTTTTCCGGCCCGGACGCCGCTTTCGGGTATTACGTCGGGCTGGACTCGGCGGGCAGTGTCTTCCTCAGCCGCAGCGTGGACGACTACACGGAACTGGCGCGCGCCCCCCTGCCCGTGCCGCTGAACACCTGGCAGCACGTCAAAGTGGTCCTGCGCGGGGCCGCGATTGCCGTCTACGTCGGCGACAGCAAGACGCCGACGCTCCGCGCCTCGGACAGCTTCTTCCTGCGCGGCCAGATCGGCGTCCGCGCGCACAACTGCAACGCGGAGTTCAGGGGGGTGCGGTTTCGGAGAGGGGCGGGGACGCAGAAATAGGACCCGGCGCCGCGTTGCAACCCGGCACTGGAAGTGCCGGTCTACTGCTGAGTGAAAGTCGCTCTGCGACTGAGGAAGGGCATACGCGGGCTTGTCCTCAGTGCCGGAGGCACTTTCATTTCAGAGTAGACCGGCACTTCCAGTGCCGGGTTCCTCTTACGCCACCCACTGCGCCTTCGCCTGCGTGATGCGACTGACCGCCTCATCCACCCGCGATTCGGGCAGCCGCCTGGTCTCGACGGCGGCGACTAGCGCCTGCCGAATCTCCCGCTGCGTTTCCCAGGTGTGGCAGCAGAGCAGGATGTCGGCTCCCGCTTGCACCGCCAGCACGGCGGCCTCGGCCGCCCCCCATCCCTCCGCGACTCCTTTCATTTCCAGATCGTCGGTGATGATCATCCCGTCAAAGCCTAGTTCCCCACGCAGCAGGCCCGTCAGGATGGCCGGGGACAGCGTGGCGGGCAGACGAGCGTCGAGGGCCGGGAACAGAATATGCGAGGTCATCACGGCGGCCAATCCCGCCTCCAGCGCCGCCCGGAACGGAACCAGTTCCACCGCGTCCAGCCGGTCGCGCCCGTGCGGGATGCGCGGCAGGGCGTGATGCGAATCCGTGTCCGTGTCGCCGTGGCCGGGGAAGTGCTTGCCGCAGGCCAAAATGCCTGCATCCTCCTGAAACCCGCGCACGGCCTGAGTGCCCATCGCGGCGACGAGGGCCGGATCATCGCCATACGCGCGGTCGCCGATGACCGGATTGTTCGGGTTGTTGTTCACGTCCAGCACCGGCGCGAAGTCCCAATTGAAGCCCAGCGCTCGCAACTCCTCACCGATGCGCCACGCCGCCGCTCGCGCCTGTGCGGGATCGCCCGTGTTGCCGATGGCACGGGCGGCGGGGTGCTTCGGATAATGCGGCGGGCCGAGCCGCTGCACGCGCCCCCCTTCCTGGTCCACGGCCACAAACAGCAGCGGCAGACCCCGCGCCTTAGCTTTCCCTTGAAGTTCCGCAATGGTAGCGCGTGTCTGGGCGGGAGGCCCGACGTTGCGGCCCATCAGCACGACGCCGCCCACGGCGAACTCGTCCACGAGGGCGGCGGCATGGGCATTGACCGTGCGGTTCTCGTCAGGCGTGTCGCCGGACCAGCCGAACAGGAGCATCTGGCCGATTTTCTCGTGGAGGATCATGGAAGCAGAACGCTACAATGGCTCCATAAGTCGAGTTAATGTATAAGACTCGACTTCTTGATCCTTCGCGTAATTAGTGATCGTAGTCTTCTCTACCTCCGCTCGATACTGCCGAGGCAAACCTCCGACCTCAGCGACATTCGGCGACATAACGCCACGCAACTCTGCGTCTTCAAGTTCCATCCTAAAAGTATGATCCTTAGCTTTAAAGTCCGCTGCCACTAATCGGCCGGTGACTGTTAATGTCTCCGTTTTCGCGTCGCTTGTTTCCTCGATTGCTTGCTTGAGACTTTCGAGTTCAGGTAGGTCTACAAAGACGCTTGCGCGGACCTCGGTTCCGCGTCGCCAATCTATGTCGGCACCTAAACCACTTCTTACCAAAGCATCCACCCATGCGTAAAGCGCGCGTATAGAACCCGTCCCTAAACCTTTTGCAAATGCATTTATTTGGTCTGAGCTAGTCGCCTTTAGCATGGTGAAAAGCGTTTTCATCGCCCTGTCCAAGTCTGACTCAAGCACCAACACTCTCTCATTAGGTAGTGTTAGCGTAAAACCGACTGAACCCGTGAAAGAATAGGCGTAGCCAAAAGTAGTGGCTGCCGCGCTTTGTGCCCCTATGTGGCTAGTTGACTTCGCTCCGGTGGTTTCAGCATCATAAATTGTAGAAAAGGTAGTCTGAAAGCTCAACAAAGCTTTCGCTAATGCAGGAAGTTGTGGCGCACCACCGCCTTGAGTAAACAGGCGGTAGCTACAAACGTCTATGCCTTGCTGTTCGGTCACTTGTGCAAACCGTAAGCCCAAATGCTCCTGTCGTTTGCGGACTCCCGCCATTGTAAGCATGAGAGCAGGGTCAACAGGAAGCGTGGTGACAAAGCTCTCTAGGCGTGTTACTTCTGCGCGTGTCTTTTCAAGTTTTTCGACGATTTCAAACAAGTCCATAGTAGGCCAACATTTAGGGGACAGTTACCACTGCCATTCCCTTAATTTCTCTGCTCCTGCTGAATCCAAACTGATTAATCCAATATCGCCGGTTTTCTGCCCCGATCTCATAATATTGGTGCCCTGGCTGCCAATAGGCAGCCACATAAGCATCGCACACAGCATCAGGTCCAGGTTCTAGGCTTTGGTATGCGTTGATCCAATCAAGCAAATACTTTTGTTGAGGATTTGTGCTGTTATAAAAGTCTGCTGCAACAAAGATCACCATGTCAACATCATGTGCGTCAACTTTGTGAGTTAAGAAACTTCCATCAATCCAGAAGGTAGCAGGTATGCTCAGAGACACAAATTCCGCTACCAAGTTCTCCAACCCAAGCATAATGTCTGCGCGGGTTTTTGACAGGGGAAATCCATCAACACACAGAACACGAACCTGAGCTAATGTTTTAGCGTAAAAGCCCGGTTCTAGCAGTGGAGGCCATTCCTGTTTGTCAAATGGTACTAGCGAAAACTGTGTGTTGTCTGATGTTGCGGACACAGCGCGATGTTCTGCTTGTCATCTTTGAGTTCCTGCATCATGTGCAAAAAAGTCTCACAAAAGAGACATGGGATTAACAACTAGGCGTTCCCCAACATTGACAGCCGCAACACATTTTCAGGAGGAACTGTCGTTATGAGCCAGTGCTATGCCTTGACCGACTTAACGAACGTGATAAGTAGACAAGGGACTATAGTATAGCAAACAAATGTTTGTTTGTCAATGTCTTACCTCATTAGATGTACGAGATTAGATGTACGAGTCTCTTCTGCCTTATGGCAGCGTCACCGTCCCAAGCAGGCGGGGGCCGCGCGCGCCGGTGGCGGCGGGGACGCTGGCGGGGATGTGGTGCATCCGGGCGGCGGCGAGGAGGGCGAAGGCGAGGCTTTCTTTGGCCCCGGCGGGGATGATGCCGGCGTTCGTCGGGAAGGCGTCGTGGGTTTCGACGGCGACGGAGGGCAGGGCGCGGCGCAGGCCGTCCATCAGGGCGCGGTTGTGCGTCCCGCCTCCCCCCGCGATCATCCGGTCGGGGAGGCGGGGGAGGAAGACGTGTAGGGCGTTGGCGATGCTGTCTACCGTCAGCCGCGCGGCGGTGGCGAGGGCGTCGGCGGGAGGGAGATGGGCGGACAACCGGAGGAAATCGGCGACGTAGGCCGGGCTGAACAGTTCCGCGCCGGTGCTTTTGGGCGGCAGGAGGCGGAAGTAGGGGTGGGACAGGAGGCGGGCGAGCAGGGCGGGGTTGGGCTGTTCCGACGCGGCCAGCGCGCCGTCCTGGTCATAGGGCAAGCCGAGGAGGGCCGTGGCGAGGCCGTCCAAAACCAGGTTGCCGGGGCCGGTGTCGAAGGCCAGGGTGTCCGCGAGCGCGCCATTGGCAGGCAAAAACGTGACGTTGGCGATGCCGCCTAAATTCAGGGCGACGCGGGTTTCGGTCGGCGAGTGGAGCAGGGCGTAGTCGGCGAACGGCACGAGCGGGGCGCCTTCGCCGCCTGCCGCCATGTCGCGGGCGCGGAAGTCGGAGACGACGGGGCAGCCCAGCCGTTCGGCCAGCACGGCGGGCTGGCCGAGCTGGAGAGTGTTCGGGATAATCGCGCCGGAGGAGGGCGGGGCGTGCCAGACGGTCTGGCCGTGCAGTCCCAGAGCGGCGATCTCGGAGGTCTGGATGCCTGCTTCGGCGGCGGCCTCCCACGCGGCGTCGGCGTAGACCGCGCCGAGTTCGTAGTGCAGGGCGGCGATCTCGGCGACGGAGACGGGGTGGCCCGCGCGGACGGGCCGGAGGCGGGCGCGCAGGGCATCGGGGTAGGGCGTGTAGGCAGCGCCGCGTAGTTTAATGGCGAAGCGTGGGCGGGCGGGGTCGGCATCGAGGACGGTGATGTCGGCGAAGGCGGTGTCTATGCCGTCGAGGCTGGTGCCCGACATGAGGCCGGCGTAAAGGGGCATAAGGTGTCTCCAAACCTAACCCCGGCGCTTGCGCCGGGGTTAGCGAAAAGCGCGGAAGCCTTCCCCATTTATGGGGGAGATGGATGAAAGACTTTAGGATAGTGCATCGTCCTTCTGAGGACGACAAATTCCTTCACACACTTTGGTGTCTCGTTGCTCATAATTG
>JAABUU010004898.1_pt1 | contig 15396 bp, 14 predicted proteins | sample 5559301 | NCBI WGS metagenome assembly JAABUU01 (sample SAMN10711884, study PRJNA513360) | rock metagenome | isolation source: Antarctica rocks | place: Antarctica: Victoria Land, Richard Nunatak white | reverse complement strand
AGTCAACTGAACTACTTTGATCAATTTGAAAGAAATTCAGAACTTCGTGAGATTTGTGAACTTCTATCGTTGTTTTATTAGAAACTTCTTCAAACTAGTCAAATTATTCACTCAATTGACTAGAAAAGACACGTCTTTTGTTTGAAACGAAGTCTGCGTTCAAGCTTTCAGTAATCTGAAGAAACAGATCAGTTTCGCTTCAGTTCTTCGTCATTTCAATCTCAAACGTCAGACTATTTTGAAAATCAATGCATCAAACTATGTAAAAGATGAAATACTGTCTCAGTACAATGATGAGAATGTACTTCACTCAATGACTTTCTACAGCAAAAGCATGATTTTCGCTGAAATCAATTATCACATCTATGACAAGAAATTGCTAGTCATTATTCGATGTTTTGAACACTGATGACTCAAGCTGAAATGCACTGAACTACTCATTCAGATATTCATTGATCATCAGACTTTAAAGATCTTCATGAAAAACAAACAGTTGAGTCAATGACAAGTCAACTATCTGAACATTCTATCAAAGTTCAACTTTCAGATCATCTTTAGATCAGGCAAAATGAACACTAAGATTGATGCTTTAATCAGAATGCTTCTAGCGAACGTCTCTGAATCAGCTCAGCATCTTGAAGATTGTTTTCAAACTATTCTGATCTCTGATAGAGTTGATGTTCTACCTGTTGAATCGAAAGCAAATCTCTATCAATGAGTACATATGATCAATTAAACAGATGAGCTCTGCAGCAAATATAAACAAGCTATGAATGACAACAAGCTCAAATTTCATATCACTAAACTGAAGAACTGCAAAATCATTGATGACGTTCTATTTAGAAAAGATTTACTGTGAATTTCTGAGAACATGCACACGAAATTACTACAAGAAGTGCATGATCAATCTTCAATCTCTCACTTCAACAATAAACGAATCATTGATCTAGTTCAGCGTTTCTACTATTGATCAGATCATCGAGCTACTATTCGATGATACATTTGAAACTGTCATGCTTGTCAACGAAGCAAAGTCTCTAGAAATAGCATCAATGAACTTCATCATTCTCTTTTGATTTCACAGAAACGCTGAAAAGATATAGCTATGAACTTCATCATTAAACTATCTTTGTCAGAAGACTATAACGTCATTTGCACAGTCATATGTCATTTCATCAAAGAACATCACTATGTTTTCTGTCATTGAAGAGACAATGACATCTCAGTTGAAGAAATGATTTGAATCATGTTATGAAACGTCTATCAACTGCATGATCTACTCAGTTCTATTGTTTCAAACAGAGACTCTCAATTCATATCGACTATGTGAAAAAGTCTTTGCAAGCGACTGAGAATCATAGCTAGTCTATTCACAGTCTATCATTCTGAGATCAACGATCAATTGAAATGAGTCAATCAAAACGTCGAACGCGAACTTAGAATCTACTGCAATTACATGCAGAACAACTGAGTCAAATGAATATCTATGATAGAATTCAGCGACAATTTCAATATCTTCTCAATCACTTCAATGACTCTCTTTTACTTCAATAAAGAATTTCACTTTCAAATGAGTTTCAATTCAGATACTACTGACTACAAAACAACTCGTGAACGACTTGAAGCTAGAAAGGCAGATGATATTGTCATTTGAATGAAAGAGTTACTGAGCTTCGATCATCAATAATTGAAAAAGACGAAGCTAATCATTGAAGTTCAGATCAATAAACATAGACGAGACGTCACATATGAAGTAGATGACTGAGTTTGACTATCTTTCAGAAACGTCAAGACAACGAGACTCTGCAAAGATTTGAAAGACAAACAGCTAGATTCATATCAAATCACTGCTAAAGTGAGTATCTTCTATCATCTTCGCCTATCAGTCAGCATGAAGCATCTGCATTCAATGTTCAGCTCGAAGCTACTACGATCATATTCAGAAGACTTTCTATCAGAACAACATTCAGAATCACTCAGATCAATCACTATTGAAGACGATGAACATTGAGAGATAGACAATATATTGAACTTCAGACGCTATCAAGGTCGAATACAGTACAAAGTCAAATGAAAAGATCTAGATAAAGACGACGAATGATACTATGTTGATAAAGGGAAATTCGATGACTCAGAGAAAGTTTTGAACGAATTTCATAAGCTATATTCAAACAAACCGCGCTAAATATCGAAATAACTATCAACAAAAGTGAGTAAATGAACTTCATTCATGCAAACATGAATTTTCGAAGAAAGAAATAATGTTACGAGCGTATCAAGACTGATTAGAACTAGTCAAATGATTTAGTCAAGATCTGACCTAGATCTGACTCAGATTTGACTCAGATATGACTCAACATTCTTTTACTTTTTCAACACTCTTTTCTTTCATCAACATCTTGTTTATCTACATCATCTTCTTTTCATGTTACAAACACATCTCTTTCGAGCCTAGCGCAGCCTCTGAACATTACATAAATAGAAGCTTTTGTATCAATCTTCTTCTGTATTCTTAATATTCAGTTATAACTATCTCTAAAGATCAAGCACTATCAACTCTGACCTTCATTGATTGTATCATCTAGGCATGATTCTGACATGATTCAACAACAGTTCTTAAAACTGTATTAAAACAAGATCTTCTTTCATGAATTTTGAATGAAATTTCAAAGACTTAGTGCAAAACTGAAATACAATAATGAAACTTTATTAAATGATCTTCAGCATAAGATTAGCTCAAATCTTCAGCAAGTCATGATCAACAAATGAACTATGAATTTGAATGAATTTGTTGACATTTGCATGCAAGTCAACGTTCAATTGACGAAATTGAATGCTTAATCAGCTCTCAAAACATCAATGACTTAAGTCACTTACTTTATCACTAGCATCTTGATGATAATTACTACTGCGATCTCAGCTTCAATCTTTGCATGAAAGAAACTCAGAATATTGAACGTTAATTCTGCTAGAAAGAAGTTGTTTAAAAAAACTTTGCTTCAAATGCAAGAAATTAGAATATAAAGCATATGACTGTCTTGAATCAGCTCAAATGCATAAAATTGCAGCGAATTTGAAAAACAATCTGTCTTCATCAAAGTAATGACTGAAAGCAATATACTCATATTTTGCTTCATCAGCATGTCTGATGATTCATTTGATTTCAAGTTGTTTACTGTTGATGTTATCTTCAATAATCTAGAAAAGATATTCAAATTTCTTGCTTTGATAAATACTGAAGTCACTGACATGACTTTCATTGATGAATCTTTGATGTCAAAGCTATGTGAACACTTTGATATTCAGTCAATATTGCTGTCAAAATCAAAGTCAATTTAATCATATGATGAAATTTCTGATTGAAAGTCAATTACATACACTTTGTATACATTAATCATGATACAAGAACACAAGAATGAAATGATGTTTCTATTAATAACTTGTTTAAATCAGCATAAGATAATCATTGAAAATCTTTGATTAAAAAGAAATCAAATGTTGATAAATTCTGCAAACAATCAATTAATATCATCATTGAAGATTCAAACATTAAAATTTGTTGTTTTGAAAGCAAGCAGTTAATCAGCATTTCACAGATTTAAATTAAACAAGATCTACAAAATGAAATGAAAGAACTTGAACTTGATTGTTACATTAATGATCATTTTGAAGAAACTCATGAATCAGAAATCAGTGAATAAATTCATTAAATTTGCTTAATTCATTGAATCTGCTTTCATAACAAAGTCAAGCACTTAAGTTAACTTCAATCAACTTTGCTTCTTTCAGTTAACTGAGACAAAAAACTCATCAATATTATCATGATTGAAGTCGCTGTATATTAAACTCTGATTAAGAATAAGAAGATCAAAATCTTCTTTTTAATCATTAGTGAAATCAACAAAGCACTTAACTCAGTCAAAGATTTCGCGAAACTGAATGAAATGATTTCTGTCATGTCATTAAATGAACTGAAGAAAAAGCTTTCAATAGTTTATCATGATTTTCTGAATGTTTTTGATAGAGAAAAGACAACGCAGTTATTTTTGCATTGATTATACAATCATAAGATTGAATTAAAAGAAGAAGGTTAACTTTTTAAAAGTCAATTGTATTTCATGTTGAGTTACAAATTGCAAAAGATTAAAGAGTATTTAAAAGAGAATTTGAAGAAGAAGTTCATCACTTTCAGCAAAGCTTCTTTTGCTTCGTCAATACTGTTTGTTAAAAAGAAAGATGACAATCTTCACTTTTGCATGAACTATTGAAAACTGAATGCTCTGATCAAAAGAAATCGTTATTTAATACTCTTGATAAACAAAGTACTAGCTCAAATTCAAGACAGTAAGTATTTGACTTAACTCAACATTATCATCGCGTTCAACAAACTGTGCATGAGTTCAGAAAGCGAAGATTTAACTACTTTTATTACTTTCTTCAATGTTTACAAGTATAAAGTAATGCTCTTCAAATTAATCAATAAATCTGCTTTCTTTCAGCATTATATTAATGATGTGTTGTTTGCTATTGAGCATCATCTTCATTTGAATGAATATATATTATATATGTTTGAGCAAACTCAATGATCTTTGATGATCTTCAGAGTTAAAATTTGTCTTGAAAGTCGCTTTAAGATGTCAAGCACTTTTTCTATCTAAGCAACAAAGTCTATGAAGTGAGTGAATGAAACAAAAGTGCGTTTCTGACTGAATTCTAAGAAATGAAGAAATAGAAAGAGATGATGAGAAAAACAGAAGAGAAAACGATTTATTTATTTCTTTTTCCCTGCTTAATCTTCTTGTTCTTTAGCGATTGACATTAATCAAGTTAAGTCAACTAATTATCTTCGCTTGTTGATAGTTTTCAGTCAAGCTGAATCGTACACTCTGCATAAATTCTGTCAGACATACTTGAATGATATTCTCATTTACAGTAAAACATTAAAAGAACATAAAATTCATGTGAAAGAAGTGTTAAAAAAGCTTTGTGAAGTCAATTTATAAATAAACATTGATAAGTGCAAATTCAAGATTCAGAAAATCTCATTTCTTAAACTATTGATATTCATCAATGATCTGCAAATGAATTCTTGAAAAGTAGATGTTATTTGAGACTGAGAAGTGTCTTGATCATTGATTTATGTGCAGATTTTCATTGACTTCTGCAATTTCTATCAATGATTCATAAAGAACTTTTCAAAGATCACTCAACTCATGATAAAGCTGACTCAAAAAAATCATTTCTTTGAATAAACAGAAATCTGTCAAATGATCTTTGAAGAATTAAAGTAACAAGTGATGATAATTTTCATTCTGAAGCATTTTGATTCAATCAGAAAAGTTATTCTGAAAACTGACTTCTTGAACTATATCAACAACGAAGTATTGTCTCAATATGATGATGAAAGCATTCTACATTCAATGATCTTTTATAGCAAGAACATGATTCTTGCAAAATGCAATTATGAAATCTATGACAAGAAATTGCTGATCATTATTTGCTGCTTGAAGCATTGATGTCTTGAATTGAAATGTACAAATATTTCAGTTAAGATCTTCATTGATCATCTGAATTTGAAGTACTTCATGATCATCAAAGAACTAATCAAACAACAAGCTAAATGAGTTGAGAAGTTATCTGAATATAACTTCAAGATCATATATTAATCGAGAAAACAGAATCTGAAAGTTAATGCACTGATCAGAATGTCAAACGTCAAGTCAGTTGAAGCAAACAATAATCATAAGTTATATTAGCATCAGATGCTATTGTCAAAAGACAGATTTGAACTTCAGTTAATAGAAAATGATCAGAAAGCTGATCAAGATCTGACTCAAATCTTGCTCAGATTTGACTCAGAATCTGACTTAGATTCAAAACTTGAATTAAAAGTTAATCAAAATTCAATTGAAGAGATGATTTTTATTCAGAATCAAATTATAGTTGAAAATTGAATGAATTAACTGTGCTTTGATATTCAAATAATCATGAAACAGAACAGAAAAACTTGTCAAGATATTAATTTAGACAATTGCAAAGTACTTGAAAAAGTACTTTGAAAAGATGATAAACTATGAGTTTCTCAGTTAATGATCATTCTATTAATAAGAAAAGCACATGATTTTTCAATCAATGATCATTCTGACATGAATTAAACGTTGAACTTGCTGAGATGATCATATTGCTGATTGAAGATGAGAATGATAATCAAGCGCTACATTTGAAACTGTTATGTTTATCATAGATCAAAAGCATCGAGAGATTGAATCAATGAACTGCTGAAGTCATTGCTCATACTCAAGCAATAATGACAGAACATATCATTAAACTTCATTATCAATTCATCAGAAAGTGATGAAAGTAATGCTATTCTGACAGTCATAAATCGATTGTCTAAGAAACAACACTATATATCATGTTGATTAAATGACAAAGAAATCTTCGCAGAATAAACAGTCAAGCTACTGTTGATATGAATCTTCAGAACTCATGAACTATCAAGATTAATAATGTTTGATTATGATTCACAATTTATATTAATTGTCTGAAAGTCTTTATGTTTAAGACTAAACATTAAGAAGAAACTATTCATCAATTATTATTCTCAGATCAATGATCAGACAGAAAGAGTGAATCAGAATGTAAAATGATATCTACGAAGCTATTACTCATACATGCAAGATGATTGATTCATCTGATTATTCATGATTGAATTCATTAATAACAATGCTATTTCATCATTAATTGAACAGTCAACGTTCTTTTTGAATAAGAGCTTTCACTCTCATATGAGCTTCAATTTGAACTCAATTGAATATGAGATCACTTAAGCTAGAATCGAAGCAAATAAAGCAAAGAATATATTTGAACACATGAAATGATCACTAGCATTAATCAAGCAAGTCTTGACAAAAGTCAGAATCATAATAAAGAAACAGATTAATAAGCATTGAAAGAAAATGATTTACAAGATAAATGACATGATGTTTTTGAATTCTAGAAACATAATGATCTCACAATTATCAAAGAAGTTAAACGATAAAATGCTAAAATTCTTCAAGATTCTGATCAAGATTGAACATGTTTATCAACTGAAACTATCATTGACTATGAAGATACATTCAAAGTTTGCATCAAATTTGCTGCAACTGAATTCAAAGAATTCTTTGAATGAATAATAAAATGAATCATTTGACTTTATAGTGATCGACAATGAAGATGAATGAAAGATGAAGAATATATTGAACTTCAGACACTACAAACAAGATAAATAACTACAATATCATGTCAATTGAAAAGAATACAACGTTGATTTACATTGATACAACGTTGATGAAAGTAAATTCAAAGAATGCTTGAAGATTGTAAATGACTTTCATGAATAATATTTAAACAAGTCAAGATAGAAATCAACTTAAGAAAGATTAATTGAACTGCAGTAATGAAAACATTGCTAAATGAAGAGAGAGAATAATGTTATGATCATGCACTTCGAATTAGTTTAACATAGATCATGTCAGACTATCATAAACTAGTATAAAGCTGATGTTGACACGCTAGTGATCTAGCGTGTCTTCGCGAGTAAAACTCATGACGTGTTGCATCTTCTTTCTTCTTCAGCTTTGAACTTCTAGTTAGAATACACTCATATGATTTGCTTTATGCAAACTCATAACAAATTTCTTGCGAATTTTCTGAATGAACGAAGTAAATTATTTCATATTGTTTACACGTCAATAGCAGAGTAGTTAATTAGCATTTATCTAATGTTAGAAATCAGCATAAAGTGAGTCATATGAGTGTCATTTAACTAGTCAATAAATGCTAAGAAAGAAAAGTATCTACAGAAAAAAACTTAATTCTTATATGTGTGTTTCTCAGTTCTGTGCTAAACTTAATTGAGTTGATGTCTTACACATATGATGCAGAGTTTCAATGACATCATCTTTAAATCAGATTCTTGCTAAATTCAATTAGAATGAAATCAAGCGAAGACTAGAATCGTAACATGTATAATCTTAAACTGAAACTAATAATCAATTTTATATAATTATCGAAGAGTGAAAATTGATTATGAAACAAACATGCATTAATGATCTTAGCATTTAAAATCGAAGCAAAAGTGCAAAGACATTTGAAAAAATAACTTTTAGCTGCAAGATCAACATATCAAATAGTTGAATATCAAGATTATTAATCAAATAATTAATGTCAAAAATGTCAAATCTTCAAGCATTTACAGAACAAATGTAATAAATTATCAAGATGCTTGTACTGCAAGTGAAATCATCAGATCTGAAAGCATAAATGTTAATTATTTACATGCAAAAACAAGTAATCATGTAATTACATGATTTCTAGATGTTGCAACTGTTAAAATGTGCACTTCGCAAACAGCGTAATATGCAAAACATATCAGACAGCTCAGTTTATTAACTTATAAAAAATCATTTAATCACGAAATTATAATGAGTATTACATTTAAAATGTCATAAAATAACGCAAATGATAAAAGCTTTGCAAATATATTGAATATTCAAATTCTACAGCACAATTGCGTAAGATCAACGCAAATTATGCATGCATGCATGAAATTTGCGAAAAACAAGATAAATATTATTATACTATGCATTGATGACAGCAATTTATCGAAGAATATGATATATCAAATTGATCAACAAGTTATAGAGCACAATCATATGATCAAAACAAGCTCTCATTCGACTCAATAACTTCACAAATGACTGTGTCGCAAGTCAAAAATCGAAAAATGAAATTTTTCGCGCTCACGCAGATCAAAATCGACGGCAAAACGAGAGTTCATCAACGCAGAAGAAAAAATCATCAATTCAGACAGTAATTTGATTGATAAATCAAAGAGTAAACTCACATGAAAAGAACAAGTCATTAATCAACTTTAAAACAGCACAGAAGACTGCATACTAACACAAAAATCGAAATTGAATTCTTTTGCATTCAAAGATTGTACAGAAAACAACATTGTTTCAGAGAAGTATAGTGTTTCTTATCAAATCACTATCTGTTTTATCTTTTCTTGATGTGCAAGACAATAAATCAAGATCAGTTATTACTATTTTGAGCGAGATAACGTGATTACTTTGATACATGAGATATAAAGCAATTGCGTCAAGCATTCTCTATCAAAAAGAGCAGTAATCTAGACTTTTGCAGACTAAATTTATATTATTTTCATCTGATATAAATTAATAATAGAAGACGATTTATTACAGATTTCAAGATAGAAATTGAAAGATCTTTACACTAAAGTTACTGTTTACATGAAACGCTTTGAATAAAAGATTAAAGAAATATTTAAGTGATGTCAAGTGAATTTTCTAGAAGCTTAAAGTTCAAAACTCAAAAAAAATCTTTATGAAAAGAAATATAAAGAGTCACTTTATGCACTCTCTCTTGTCTCGTTTCGCGAATAGTAATGTGAAACTTAGCAGAAGCAATAACTCAAAGTCAAAACTCAAAATGTTGATAATAGAAATTAAAAAGTCAACGTTAAAGATTGAAATAAATTTATGAAATGAACTTAGCATAAGTTCATCAACAAGCAAACAACTGCAAAATAACATTATTGATTTATTTTGCAGTCAACAAAAATCGCTCACATCAGCAAATAGAAAAATGTAATACATGTTTAGTTTTTTTTAATTCTTACTCAATTCAACACTCATTATGAGTTTATGCAAGATTTTATATATTGTAGCGAGCGTTGCGTTAGCGTAGCGCTCTTTTCATATCTACTATCACTTTTTTCTGCGCTCTATACTGTAACTGTTTTCAATGCAAGAACTTTATGAACTTGTTTCTTTTCTACTTTCTCTCTCTTTCATTTGACTTTTTAATGATGTTACAGTCTGAAATTGATTCAGTATGCTTGTTGAGAGTATCATTCAAATGATTGCTGTTATCATGCTCATGATTTCTAGAAGCTTTCTTAAGTTCATGATGTTTTTTTTACATTGCATCATCTTTCATTCTATCTTTCATTTAAAACATGTTAATAAAATGTGCTTAATTAACATTTGATCTTTGTTACACTTGCATGTCGTTGTAGCAATATTAAATACTCATCTTTCATGTAAAAATTGATTGAAGTCAATTTTTCTTATGCGTAGCTGCGTCAATAATGCACTGTAAGACTTTGCATAATTCTTGTGCAGTTGAAAATGTTGATGTATCATCTTTAATGTTAAATATTGAAGATGAGTTGTGTTAAATTTCTCTTTTCAAACTATTCTTCATGTTTATCTGATTTATTTCTGTATGAGCATCAATCTCATCATCACTTCAATGTATTAATGCTCAGTCAGCAATAAAAATAAATTATGTGCATTATCAATCATTTTGTTCATCACTTAATTTTTGAGTATTTCTGCATATTTCGTCACTCAATATAACTTCAGCATAACTTCTCAAGATCAAATGCTCTCATGTATAATTTAAACTTGTTGCAGACGTGTCTGATTTTTTGTTGATATCATAACTTTCACTGTTTTCAAAGAAGTTTAACTATCACTGTATACTTTGTATATTTTTTCATAATATTCTTAATTTGCTATTGCTACATCTGCAAGATGTTTCGCTCTTGCAACTAATTCTTTCAACTCATCATGATGAGTGATGATTAAAGTTGATTCTTTCAATCTCTTATTTAGCTTTCAGTTCATTCTCATCATGATTGCTGTAACATTATCTTTGCTGTTACTATCATTTGAATAAACTCTTTGCTTCAATGCAAACATGTTGAGATTATGTTATCTTATTAACATTTTCTTGTTTGCAACTATAATTATCTTCAATGACTTTGATCAGAGAGTTACTGTGTAAAGATGATTTCAATTCATCTTCATCTGCTTAAGTGTTTCTTTTATTCACTTTTGCTTCAGCTGTAGAAATGTTTTTCACAGCTTTGATTTTCAATCTTTTTTGAATATCAAATTGTTGCAAATTCGATGCATTATCATCTCAATAACTTTATCTAATTTTTGAAAGTTCATGTTTGTTATTGATCTTTGTATCAGCTTTCATAAATGAATATTTATTGATATTATGTTTATTTTCATTTGTAAAATCTTTGTTGATATCACATGATAAACGTTGATGATTTGTTACAATGCTTTTTCTTGCACTGATTTCAGCTTGATGTTCAGACTTTTTTGATGATCTTTCACTCTTTGTGATGTATATCATATGATGACTTCGTGACTAAGCAGAAAACATGTCATCGCGAAGTATATTTGCTTACTCATTATCATTGATGAATCTCAAGTAAACTTGATGATTGTTTGCATGATTTTTTGTTTAATCACTAGTTTTGCTTCAACATGATGCATGTAAATCACTCATTTCAGCTTGAAGTTCAGTTGAACTTTCAAGACTCTGATATTTAATTTTAAGTTAATTTAATATTTCATCAGCTTTACATTAACTTTCATATTAAATTATTTAAAGATTTTTGTAAAGTGAATCAGCTTATGCTTTGTCATTAAGAATTTGATGTCATGCATTTTTAATCATTGTTTGCATTTATCATAAATCTCATTAGAAACTCTGCAATTGCATTTTATAAACTCTTTGTATATCAAGATATTGACATCATTCACAAAGTTTATAAAGTTAATTCTCAGCTTGATGTTATCACATACTTTTAACAAGTTTGCATTGTAGAATAAATATAATATCAATGATAGTAAAGAATCTTATAATATGTTGATGTTCACGCTGCATTTCATCATCATGTAATCATCAATTGTGATTATGATGCGTTGATCTTTCAGAAAGTTTTTCACAAACTTAAAAAACAGTTTAAAATTTTTTCTCTTCTTCATATTATGTAAAAGTCTGCTGTACATTATTACATTGTTAAATACATTCTTCTCATTCAGACTTAGCAGTGAAACTACTTTTCTTCTCATTTCACTTTACACAGTATATATCTTTTCTATAATTAGTTACAAAGTTGTATTTATTGATTTGTACTTACAAGCTCTCATTTAAATGTTTAATATTAAGTTGTAAACTTCTACAACATTTTGCAAATGTTTAAATATAATGAACTTCAGTATTTTGCTCAATGTATTAAGTAGCACAATTGATCTATATATTTTTGCATTGAAGTAATCTTTCTTGTCTGACTTTCACATCATTATTATGACTGTGCTCTTAAACTGAGTTGATTGTATTTTCTTCTGTAAACATTTTTCAAAGAGAAAGCATATTTATTCTGATGTGTTATCAATGAGTTTGCACATTATTCTATTTATGTATTTCGTATGTCTTAATGTCTTGTCAAATGTCACTTTGTAGATGACTTTTTTAATCTTATGATGCATTAATGAAGCATCATTTTCAATTAAGAGCAAATACTTGAAGTTTATTATGTTCAGCATGAAAATTTCTGAAAATGATGAAAAGTGAGTTTGAAACATTATCTTCACTCTATTCTGTGCTGTTGTGATAATGTTAAAGCATTTTAACTTTATCAGAGAAGAAATTGTTGCTTGAGTCAATGTGTTTGCAACTGCATTTCTTGCTCATTTCACAGTTTTAAACAGTTTTCTTAAGAATTGTTCAACGTTCTGCATGATTTCTCAATATTCACTGCGTTTCTGTTTTCTGATGATCTTACTCTTTTTATCACATGCTTGAATGTACTTTGTTTAATTGTTGATGATTCAACAGCTTCTTTTCATTTATTGCATGCTCTTGACAATTTTTGTACACTTTTTCGTTCATTCTGCTTTGATCATTTCGTGTGATTTCATTCAGAAAGTGAAAATCTCAATGATTTTCTTCAGTGCATTTAGCAATTGCTTAATGTACTCATTTATGCATCAACGTTTCATCTCATGATTTGACAGTGATTTCAACATTTGTTCTCTCAGAATATTAATAAAAAGATTTAGCTTGACTGAAGACTATCAACAAGCAAAGATGACTAGTCAGCTTGACTCAATCAATGTTGATCACTAAAGAACAAGAAGATTAAGCAGGGAAAAAGAAAGAAATAAATTGTTTTCTCTTTTGTTTCCCTCATCATCTCTTTCTGTTTCTTCATTTCTTAGAACTCAGTCAGAAATGCACTTTTGCATCTGCTACTCACTTTGTTACTCACTTTGCTACTCACTTTGCTACTCACTTTGCTACTCACTTTGCTACTCACTTTGCTACTCACTTTGCCATTCAGCTGTCACTGCTACTCACTGCTGTCATTGTTACTCACTGCTGTCACTGCTGTCATCGCTACTCACTGCTGTTACTGCTACCTCATTTGCTATTCACTGCTGTCATCACTGTTGATGATCGCTTCTACTTGTCATCAGAGTCACGTCAACGTCGACGTTGCTATCGCTGTCAGCAGAAGACAAAGTCATCATCGCTTTCTCTTTTCTCATGTGTTTCGCTCTTGCTCATCTGCATCATCATCATCACTCTTGCTGAATTCATCTGCTTCTTCAAGTTCTTTCTCTTCAAGTGCTTTCTTGAAAAGAATCAACTCAAAACAAATTATTGAAACATTAACTACTTTCGTCATGTGACAAAGAATTAAATGTTAGAAATCAGCATAGAGTGAGTCAATATGAGTGTCATTTAACTAGAAGATAAATGCTAAGAAAGAAAGATAGCTACAGAAAAGAAGCTGGCTACATATGTGTTTCTCAGTCGACGCTAGACTCAATAGAGACTAGTCAAGGTGACGAAGCGAGAATAGATCTGGCAAGACTAGAAGACTGAGTCTGACAAGGCTAGAATCGTGACATTATCTCTTCTCTTTGACGATTCATGTTTGCATGAATGTATTTTCTGCTCGATTCGATTGATTGCTCAATCATGATTTCACAGACTCAGACTCATTAAATTCTGATTGACTGAATAGTCGAAAGCGCTTCTAGCGCGATTTGTTCGAATATCAAATATGAAAATCGTCAACTATCTTCTGAGTGTTCATAAATTCGTCGTCATCAGCGTTGTATCAATTGAGATCATTGTCATAGTCATTTCATTTGACTTTATACTGAAGTCATCTTCGATATCAACGAAAATTCAATATATCGTCAATTTTTCATTCGTCTTCGTCGTTTATTACTATTGAACCTGAGAATTCATTCTTTTGACCAGGCACGAGATCGTTGACGACAGAGCGAAGCAGATCAGAATGAAATACATCATGAACATGCATAGACTCTGATAATTTCAGTTTATATGAAGAGTCGATGAGATCTAGATTGATGAAAGAATCGAGCATTTTGTCATCTAGCTTCTTGAAAAATCTCGCTGTAACAATGTTTCTTTCATTCAGAAACATCTTTGATTTGACCTTGTAATCAACTTCTTTTCTATGCTTATTGACTTGTTTCATCATTTGTTCTCGTGTTTTGACTAGCGACTTGCGAGCAAACTTCAGTGTTTTGTTTATATGTTCAGATATATTCTCGACTTTAGTCGTCTGCAAACGTTTATGAGAACTTTCATATTCGCTGACATCGAGTTCAAAGCTCATACAAGAATGAAAGTCTTTGTTTAGAAAGAAAGAAGTCAAGAAGATGATTGAGAACAGAGCATTATTGTTGACGAACTCAATCATGAGTAGTAGCTTAGCTCAGTCATTCTGCATGTACAAACAGAAGAATCGAAGATATCTTTCAACGTTCTGATTGATTCATTCACTTTGATCGTCGATTTGAGAATGATAGACAGTGAATAATCAAAGATTAATGCTCAGTCTTTTGCAAAGAGACTTTCATAGAATGAAGATAAATTGAGAATCTCGATTCGAAACAATGAAATCGAGTAAATCGTGTATTTGATATATTCACTGAAGCATTAGCTCAGCTGTTTTTTCAGCTGTGATTTCTTTGTCATCAGTAGAACAAGAAATATAATGTCGTTTCTTTGTCAGTCTACATATCACTGTTAATATAATGTTTTTGCCTTTTGAAAGAGATAAGTTGATGATGAAATTCATGACTATGTTCTTTCATTGCTGTTCGAGTATGAGTAGAGAAATGTAGTAGTTCATTGAATTTATTTCGAGAAGTCTTTGATCGCTGACAAATGTAGCAGTTTTGAATATATTGATTTATTGTCTTTTGCATTGAAGATCAATAGTAGTATCTTTTTATGAATTTCATCGTTCTGAGAATTTCGAAATAATCAATAGAAGATTGATTGTGAACTTCTCGAATTAGCTTCATTTGAAGATGCTCATCGAAGAAAACTCATAGAAGATCATTTCAATATAGTATTTCGTTCTGAACTCGACAATTTCTTAATTTAGTATCTTCGTATTGAGCTTCATCTTTTAATACGACTTCACGAAGTAGAATACAATTCTCGTTGATTCTGTTAGCTTCTAGAATCAAT
>JAABUU010004893.1_pt1 | contig 15399 bp, 25 predicted proteins | sample 5559301 | NCBI WGS metagenome assembly JAABUU01 (sample SAMN10711884, study PRJNA513360) | rock metagenome | isolation source: Antarctica rocks | place: Antarctica: Victoria Land, Richard Nunatak white | reverse complement strand
ATTGTTGTACACCACCCAGGATCACATCTCCTTAGTCATCAGGACCATTGCAAGTCACACAAGTAGCTTCTCACAAGTTGACTTTCTGGCTGACATTGCAACATGGTGGCCTTTGTGCTGCATCATCCTGCAAATGTCAAGGGCACGTAAGGGCATGACAAGAGGTAATATAAGCCAAAGAAATTCTATCAGCAGGCTTGATGCTCCTTGTGCAAACAAGGTCCTTGAGCAAGCTCTGCAGAAGGGCCTATCATATTTATTAAAAAAGTCATGCCATGAGCTCATGCTGCTTCAAATTTGGGTTATGTATTGCTTAACAGGAACCAATTGCCATGTGAACCACATAACACACCCTCCTGCTGATGCTGAAAGGACAGCCCTGGGAAAGACATGAAATGTTTAGGACTTCAAACCTGCAGAGGAATGAAGAGAGCAGTGAAACCATTGGATTGTTGATGGCTAGCTCACTACGGCCATGCCCATATTGACCTGTACAAGTTCTGACTAGCGTTTGCACAAACCACAAACATTCTTGTGCAACCTTCACCAAGTAGCAGGGAAGTAACAGTCCTGTTGAGTGCAAGGTCCATCGTGCATTCCAGAGACAGGCAAGACTTAACAATATAGGTTTGGAGGACAGAAGTCAGCCTGGAAGACCAGCCTCCCATCATCAGATCTGCCACAAGTGCTCAGCAGCCAATTGTTGAAAGACAAACTTCTGTCAGCAGCTGTGTTGTTTGAGTTCATTAGTAGCTGACAAACTCTCAGTATGTCATGAGATGTCATGACCTCCCCAGCAGTGTTTTTGAGTGGGCTCAAGTACAGAAACCCCCTGCAGCAGTATAGCTCAGAATTTCAAAGAATGGAGCTCTCAACGCTCATACGAAAGCATGTATCATGCAGAAAGCTGTCTCAGAAAGCTGTCTCAGAAAGCTGTATTTTGCATTGAGCACCTTTCATTTAAATGCATGCTGGCATCTCACCAGCTTGTTAGTTTTGGTTGACCACCCTGGAAAGTTCTCACCAACCCACTCCAGAAACAGAGTGGCCAATGGCGCTTCAGGCTGTAACAGGTCATCAGAGTATGGTTTGTCTCTAAGAGTGCCAGCTGCCTTTCCAGGTTCCTCACCTCCATGGTATTTCAAAAACCACTACATCATCACATGCCAAAAGGTCACCAGCATGACATGGCAATGAGATATGTGCAGTCTCAAAGTGTTCAAGATCTGCTCGGGGCATTGAAACTAAGATATGTGCATTGCAACCCAAGAGATGTGTGCATTCATGTTTCAGGCTTGCTTGGAGCATTGCAACAATAGGCAACATGAAAGCTCACCTCAAATCTCTTGAGGTACATGTCATACTGGTGAATAGTGCTCTTCCTCCTGGCAGCCCTGCTGTTGTCTGCAATCTGCTTCTTGTGCACAGGATTCAACCTGGCAGCATGAATACAGTAAGTAAGTCTTGACCAACAAGGATACAGAAGGCCTAATGCAATGAGCAGAAATGATGCTGAGGAAGTTTGTTGCATGCATTTGCTTGCCTAGCAGTCCGTGTTGGAGCAGCATGATCTGACTCACTGTCTCCCACATCACTGTCTGCGGGTGTGTGATCAAAGCTGAACGGGGATCTTCTCCTGCTGTTCAGCTGCCCGGCTGCTGCACTGTCACCTCTGCCAACTGCTTTCTTGCCTATACTGCCATGCCCTGCTGCCTCTGGCCTTTTTGCTCCAACAACCTTGCCACCAGCAGTTTTGAGGCGCCTTCTGCCATGTTGCTGTTGCGCTCCTGCTGCCCAATCTGGAGCAGGCTATCAAAGAGCTTGGAGCTGCTGCGAGCCTGTCCATGCATGCTGCACCATTGATCCTGAAGTACCTGGCTAGGGCGGTCATCCAGGATGCTGCAGGAGGCATGTCTCGGGTGCATCGTCACCACGGCGCTCATGTGCTACTCAACACACCATCAGTATTCAGGTCAACACTTCCTGCTATGCTGAATTCATGGCTGCTGATCACCATGATTGATAGCAGTGCTATGTTGTAAACCCTATGCCAGTCATTATGTCCAGACGTCAAAGGTTGCTTACACATGCTCACCCGGTACAAATGCACAGACACATGCTCGGCTCCTTCTTCGGTGACACTTGCTATTTGATGATTTGCAGCTGAGCAAGACAATGCAATCTTGAGTTCTCTGGTTTATAGGAATGTATTGTACATCTTGGTGAGCAATTAAGTTGCAGTGCTACTAAACTTTTACAAACAGAAGACCCAGCTTGACTTGTTGCTCTGCAGGTCTGTGGAAGAGGAGCACCAACGCAAGCGTGCTGCTGGATATCATACTCCTTTCCGGCCATACTTGATGGCAGAGCGCATGCTTAACTTTGAAAGTTTGCTGCTTGATGTTGTGGAGGCTGTGCAGTCTGGCAAAAAAACTGATGTTCTTGATGCACCTGCCATGAGACGCATGCAGCTAGCTCAGCAGCGGCAGTTGGCGCAAGATTAGGAGGCTCAGCATGGTGAGTTGGAGAGAGTGCTTGAAATTGCAGACACAGAGAGAGCTGACAGAGGAGCACAAGGAGCAGAAGATGATGAGACTGATGCAGAAGGCAACCTGTCTCAAAACAAGTCTAATTGGCTACTATGCTGGTTTAGACACTTCTGCAACATTGCAGCAAGGCAGTCATCCTTGCTCAAGCTGCAAAGCTGTAGATTATCACATGTGCTTTGACTTCCGTTGCAAAGCTGTACATTGGCATATCTGCTTTGATTCCTGCAACTTTGAGATTCTAGCGAATGTGGCCTGGATTGCTGTTGCAAAGTCTTATCTTGTTAATAGCATCAACATTGCCATGCAGAGCATATGCCTGCTGGATCGCGGCCCAAGCATTGGGTAGAAGCTGATGTGCAGTTTCAGGATCCATCCATGCAAGCCAGTCAGTCACAGCTGCAGCTGGTGGGTCCATCTGCGCTGTCTTCACAACAGCCAGCAACCGGAGAGCTTGCTGCTAACCTTCTTGCATATGCAAATCAGCTTCAGCAGCTTCCCCCTCAGCTTCCTGGTGATGTGCGTGAACGAGTACAGGAGGAGATTGCTGACAAGCTGTTGGAGTATGCTGATCAGCTGCGACAATTGTCGCAGGCTTGCAAGCTCACCATCGCCCATTGCTGCCACAGCCCTCAGTTCAGCACAGACCCTATCCGCCCATGTCCATACGGCCACAGCAGCAGGTGCCTGAGTCCAGCGCCTGTACTGGCTTGAGTCAACATGCTGAAGGCCATCAATGTCAGGACATCACCTTCCACGGCGCCTGCAATCTCAGGCTGCTCAACAGCTTCTTACTCAGACGCCATGGTCTGGTGAACAGCTGGAGCCACAGACTGGTCAGCTGCCACATCTTGCACAGCAGCTGCAAGCTTCCACCAGTCAACAGCCTCCCCAGCAGCTGCCAAAACTTGCTCAGCATCTGCCTCAGCAGCCTGAACAGCTTCTTCAACCGCTGCCACCGCCAGCTCAACAGCGGCAGGCAATCGCAGTGCCTCGGCCCCGACGCCAGAGAATGGAGCAGGCTCAACAACCTGTAGCTCATGATGCCTTTGGCTTGGGCACAGACGTAATTGCTCAGGCTGCGGCGCATCCTTTGTCAGCACCCTTTGCTGAGCTGATCACATCCCCATTGCACCATTTGCGACCACCACCAGCTCTGCAGGATGTCAGAGGAGAATGGGCATACATTCACAAGCCTGGTGTTGGCACCATGGCAATTGCTCCACCTTCAGCATCACCTTCCAAGAAGCTGGCTGCTGCACAGGCATCCCAGCAGCTGCGTTATGGCAGCACAACTGTCCAAGTCCATCAGGGACTGCCAGTCTACAGCGCGACCGCTGGTGCAGCAACAAGTGTAGCAGCTGGACCATCAGACAGTGTTCCTCAAGCTCTGACTGGGCAATTTGATGCTGCACAGCTCAAGAAGAAGAGGCCATTCCCAGAGCTGAAAACATTTCAGAGCATTGAGCAGCTGTACAAGACTGCTATGCATGGCGATGCCTTAAGCAATACTCCATCTTTTGATGAAATGCAAAAGGCTGACCCAAATTGGAGGAAACATATGCGCCAACGGTTCCATGAGTTCAATGGCATCTTGAAAGAAATCGAGTTGCAAGCTGCAGAGCATCAAGTGCCTCCTGAAACCGTAGCTACTGCCGTGGACCAGGATAGGAAAAACAAAAAGCAGCCAGTGGCCAAATATGTCAAGGAGGTGGGAAAGTTGCAAGCCAATTGTGCTTATCATACTCAAGAGAACACTCCTTGCCATATGATGCAACATGCATGAGTAATAGCATTGCAATGACATGTGCTGCTGCTCATGTGTGAATTGCTATGATTTTGGTAAAAGGCCACACCTGCAGTTATTGTGCATGAGTTGCACTCCTCTAAGGCATGTCTGTGTTTCTTGCCGAGGAGAAAGCAGGGCGCCAAGTGTTTATAGCACCAAGCGCAACAGGATGAGCTGACAGCTGTATGACACAGCTGATTTGAGCTTTTGTCTTGCAAGTCTAGGCTGCAGCCATGGTGGCTCAAAAGGGCTGCACATGCATACTACACAATGATTGTGCAGCACAAAGCAAATACTAGTAACCCCATAAGTAGCCTTCCTTGATTAGCTAGCCATTGCCAACAGACACATTGCTTTGATGTACATGTGACTAAGTGTAAACTTCAATGAGGTGTGTTTGCAACTCAGTAGCCTACAAGCTAGTCACATGCATGCAGTCCAAGGCTGCTTGCGCCAGGCATACTGCGGCTCTGTGCAAGCCAGACACATTGTTATGATGCTTGATCTTGCAGCAGTCTGCTGATGTGCGCCGCTGCGTTAGCAGCGCAGTTTACCATGCGCTACAGCACGAGGTGTGTTTGCAACTCAGTAGCCTACAAGCTAGTCACATGCATGCAGTCCAGGGCTGCTTGCGCCAAGCATACTGCGGCTCTGTGCAAGCCGTTCCAATCTGTTGTGCTGAATGCCTTGTTGCTTGCTTGCATGCCTTGTTCCAGAAGAGATCTTTCGGGCAGGAACGAGTGATCAGCATCCTTCTGGCAAAATCTTGGCTCGCCAGACCCGAACCGGCGAGAGCAATGTATGCTCTGCAAATAGCCTGCGCTCTGTCGCTAGGACGTTGCCGTAGCAGCATTGTGCTCTTCCTACTCCGACAGGCATGCATGCACGCATGTCATGGCAGATGCATCGAGCTGGGAGTGATAGCAGGAACATGATCGTGGCCTGCAGCTCGTGCAGTCGGACCTGCCGGCCTTGCAGTTGGCATTGGAGGTGCTCCGACAGCTCGTGGACGGGCGGTCGCTGTGCGCGCGCGCAACAGCGCCAAGGGGCGCCCTAGGGTTCCGTCCACTAGAAACCCTAGGGTCGCCCCTCGCCCGTCCTCGAGGACGTCCGCAAAGTCGAGAGAAGCAATGGGGTATCCCCAGGCGATACTCCCCTTTCCCTGCCAAAACTTTCGCCTTTCCTCTCGCCTACTGTCTCTTTGCAAGGGCCAAAGTTTTGTAGCTGTATTGCAGTCTAGAATGGATACTATGTGCACTTTGACCAGATATATTGTACAATGTGCAGGTGTGCACTCAAGCATTGCCAAGTTAGGCAGCCGCTCCGCAATGCACTGATCTCACGGGTTGCGTTCAAAAAGCTTGTCAGCAAAGCTGCTGTCACTACCCCAGCTTATTCACCAATGCTGAAGTAGCGCTGGCTAGTTGAGCTCTGGCTGATTACTCAATCAATTCACATTTTCTGTCTTTAGGACTCATCAGGGGAGTCAACAGACAATAACTAAATACACGCAACTCTGAGAATGCTTGCATGTAAGGTTCGACACAAAGTCTAAAAATGTCACCTATCCATATGCCCCAAGTTAAAACTCAAATTCGTGAAAGCCCAGATGTCAGCAGTATACAGCGGCATGTACTTACCTCCTGATAGCTTACCGAATATGCTTGCAGATGCCCAAAGCTTGCATGCAGGGGACAGTCCGTGAGCTAGGTTTTCCATCACTACGACTGAACACTGCATGATCCTGGTCGTAGGTCTTCATGGCTTCTTGAGATGTTCGAATGAGCTGCTCCCTTTCTCATCAAAGTCGTATTAGCGTCATATCCTTGGGCTGTTGCACAGCACATAATATGCTGCATGAAGTTGTCATACTCAGCAGAAGCGATCAGTGAATTGTCATTATCCAAACCCCATAAGCGAGTATGGGTGGTATTATACCCTATGCAGGGTTCAGACCTAGCTTCGGCCTGTGCAGTCCGGAGCTGGACATCCCTGATTGGGAGTTTCTCCACGTTGGTGCCTTGTAGCAGAGCAAGCTGAATGCCGTCTGTCTTGTGCGGATGATTTCACGACCGCTGCGCATCTACCGTCCTGGCACTTTCCGAACACAGACTGAACAGGTACAATGTGGACAACTTTACAGCGTCGCAGCTGGGGGAGGCTACTCAGGCCATTCAAGCCTAACGTTACATTGCCTGTGACGTTCCATAGGGTACCAACTCGTGCATACTGAGCAACACAGACTAAAAGATCCCGGCGCCATCAACAGTTTCTCCAAACATCAACACTGACCTGGGCTGCGCACTGTTGTTCTAGTACTTCGATGAGCGTAACTTATGCCTCGGCAAGAAGGTCTGATTTAACCACCGGCACGTGCAGATAGCACATTGTTCAAAGTCATTGAATCAATGACAGTGCTTTCCTGCCAAATGAGGCACACCATCTGCCCCTGCATCCTGATTTCAGAGTGCATGCAACTGCAAGAAATAGCTCTGACCACCTGCATAGCACCCTGTTTGAGTGACCAGGGCAAAAGCAATCTGAATTGACTGTTATCAAAGATGAACACTGGTCAAGTGTACACCAAGCAAGGTGCGGTTTGCTGGAAACAGCTGCGCAAATTGTTTGCAGCAGTGAGTATAGTGGTTGCTCTGCTGATCTTGCCAATATCTGCGTGTTGCACTGATGATGGTCAAAGTGTTTTGACATGCATCCCTGCTTTACTGTAGAGAACACAAAGCAAGAACACAAAGTCCGTCGTCCATGAACACTGACATAAAGACACAACAGGAGCAATGCACAAGGAAGTGCTACCTGGGCAATCACCATTGTTCTGCGCTGCCTCCCTTGAAACATCCAGTTGGTAGCAGCTGCTGATCTGCATCAAGTTTGTCTCTTGATGCCAAAATGTGAAAGCATCACTTGCTGTCAGGCAGCATTCGGTAGTGTTGCCTTCTCAGCAGCTTCTCGCTTAAGTCTGTTTCGCTCAGCTTTGCCCTTTCTCTTCTTCTTTGCGGGCTGTTCCCCAAGAGAATGCTGCCCATCAATGACAGCTGGTGACTGTTGATACTCTGTGACCACTTGGCTGGTTTTGCAAATCATGGAATCAGGGATGTATATGCGAGTCTTCCTGTCTGGCAGCCCATTGATTTTGCCAAGACTGCCATCTGTCCAGAGTGCTGCAATGTGTCTTTGTGAGGCCTGCCGCGTCTTCGCAGCTTGGTTCAAAATGACCTCAGCTTCAATTGCCACCCTTGCAGCTTGCTTTAGGACCTGCACACCAAGTATTGCTGTATTCAGCCTGTAAGCTTGTGCATTGAGCTGCAGCTTTGGTGATTGTACTACTGTTGATGGTGCCTATTGCTCCATACAAGCAGTTGCCAACAGCAGAGTTCCATCTCCTTGGCTTCTTGTGTTTTAGGTGCTGCCTCTCGGTGACTGCTGCAGGACAAGCGAGTAAAAAGACCGCTTGCCTGGTGTTCGCGTGCGTTGTCTTCGGTGTCCGTGTTCAAAGCTGCAGGCTTGGGGATCTGGTGGCCCGAGTTTTGTGCTTCAGCAGCAAAAGCGGTTCCCGGCTTGACCTTACTGAACAGACGCATGATATTTCTGTGGACACAGGGCAGGGGAGCTGCGATATGACACTGTACTTGGCCCTTGGGCTGAATGAACGTCGCGTGGAAGGTGATTTGCTACCGTGAGATCAACAAACAGGTGTATGCTCAGCAGATGAGCTTCGCAAAACAAGCAAGAATAAATCGCATGACAAGAGGTAATCTTGTCAGCAGCATATGCTGCGTCGGCAACGTCTTGTAGCTTTGTCTCAGCTGACCTCCTGCGCAAACGGCTGCATGCAGAAGTGATTTTTGCACATGGTAACTAAGACGTTACGGTTGTAAAGGTGCAGATGTGCGAAGCTGAGCCACGATGTTATCCGGCGTTCAACATCTGAGGCAACTGAGGCTTTGCAGAAGCGCGTGAGGCCGGTTGGGACACCATGCAAACTCTGACAAGTTCTAGGTGCGCCTTTTCTCAAGGTGTTCTTCTTCGTCGCCCACGCGCTGAGCCAGCACGACGGGCCGCCGTGAGCCAGTGTGTCATTGCCAAAGCCCCTACAAAGGCCTCAGACTTTAGACGGCTCACCTTGGAAGAGATCGATCAGCAAGTAGAGGAAGCAAAGCGTTCTTTGCTTATAGACTTCCGCGTAAAGCAAGTCAGGAGTCAGGTCTGTGGTGTGACCTGAGCACACTGCTTGTGACTGAGTGGTACGACCTCTCAACCCTTCCGATGATTCTGCAGAAAAAGCCCAAATGCCAACTGAAGTGGGACTTGGAGACGAAGGTATCGTTTCTTGTTGCGTCCAGCTCAGGTCAACTGTTGCAACTTTCTGTACCATTTGCTGCCCTGTATAGGTTGCGCAGCTCCTGACAGTCAAGCGAGAACGTGAGCTGGAGGACAAGGTCAGCAAAAGGCAATCCAGAAGTCAACAGAGGTCAGTTTTTCTCAATGCACAGTACAAACCGTGCTTGTTTCAGCTACTTCCATCACCGAATTTGCTCGCATGCAGGAGCAAAAACATCCTTGCAGGTTTTGGCAACATTCATTGATGACTCCACTTACTGGGGAAAGCACACAGCATTGCCATCAGGGCAGGGGCAACAGCTGAGTTTTTGCAGCATGTGCAAATCTGCGGCGGTGGCGTGGCAAAGAATCTTTTGTCCAGCAGAGCAGCAGCATAGTCGGCCAGGGCACCTACATTGCGCTCCGCTAAACAAGCAACAGTGCTTGGGTTCTGCGGTCGCTGTTGACTGTAAGCATTTTTGGTACAACTTAGGGGAGTCATCTGTGTGTTGTGGTATGTTGCCACTGTTGTCAAACATCTACACTGCGCTGTTCAGATTCAAACATGGCTACTTCATGAACTTATGCCAGCTGACTGCACGCTGCATTTGCACTCATATATGCAGTTGTGATCATCAGCTTGGTTGCATCATTGTTTACTTTCGTCTGACTTGAACTCAACAGTAATGCTAGTACAAATGACAAAGAAATCAAATATCTATGAACAGCAGTATCTGTCAGTGTGCAGTTCATGAGCGCAGATCTCGTATCAGATGGTTCCACATAGATGTCACGTCACAGCTTGATATGAGTCTTGGAATCCAGTCCCTTGACTGAGCTGCCCAGTGGGTCCTTGTATATGTTTTGCCACAGTGCCTCTGGCTCTGGAACAGGGCTGTTCTTGGCTTCCACTACAGCCTGGTCAACCTCCTTCTTCACTGCCTGCAGCAGTCCCAAGTACTGCCATAATCAGAAATCATCCATTTGATGTTATATAATGATCTGCCAGTGCGCCAGACTCATGATCCCCAGGCAGTTCTAGTTTACAATATGCCATTGACCCCAGCCTGTTGTTGGTGTGGTTAGCAATGATTGTGCTGCATGGCACCTGTGTCATGTGTGCCAATTGAAGAGTAAGCCGTTGAATAAGCATAGTCTCTGTCTCAACAGCAAAGATTCCTCTGAGACAGGCATTAGTGCTTGCACAGTCAATAGCTACATCATGAGGACACAAGACCAGTAAAGCCCTTGTAACACGGGACACGAGACCAGTAAGGCCCTTGTGTCATCAGGACACAACAGAAAAGAAAAGAAAAGACTACACCTTTCAGCGTCAGTTTAATGAGAAGCCAAGTATTATACCGGGCTGCCCAGGGTATCAGGACACAACACCAGTAAGGCGCTTGTGTAAGGCTCCTGGCAAACAGGCAGAGACAGTCCTAGCAAACATACCTTTTCTATCTTCTTTAGCTCAGCAGGATCAGCACCAGCCTTCTCCAGAAGCAGTTTCCTGACGTGCTCTACGGGATCTCTTAGCTGCCGCATGTTGCTAATCTCATCACGTGTCCTGTATGTCGATCCAGGGTCTGACATGGAGTGGCCGTGATACCGGTAGGTGTCCATCTCTAGAATAATTGGACCGTGCTCTAACACATACTTCTTTGCAAAGGAGACTGCCTGTCAGCACAGTGATGGCCATCAGCCATGTGTAGTGGTACAGCAGTGTGTGAGCACAGGCAGTCAGCACTGTACAGGAGGTGGGAAACAACAGCATGATAGCCATGCTTTGCATGACAAGGTTGTGTCTGAATTTCCAACCTGCTTGCTTGTAACATGTGGAGCGTGCAACAGACTGTTTGAACCTGCAGAGCGGATATATATTCATCGGCACAACCGCTGCCTCAGTGCTGATGCCTGCAGAGGCTTTAGGCAAATACAGCAGTTGGATGCTGTGACTTGCCATGTGAACACATCATAAATGCAAAACAAAACTACCTGCTTCACAGCAAGCACATCCATGCCGTCAATCTTGAGGCCGGGGGTGTAGTCTCCTCTTGTGTAAAACGCTGATGACTTCGACCCTCTCCACTCGGCTGTGCCCATGCCGTAATGGTTGTTTTCACAAACAAAGATGACTGGCAGGTCCCACAGCGCTGCCATGTTCAGAGCTTCATACTTCTGTCCCTGGTTGGCAGCGCCATCTCCATAACTGCAAGCAATACTTGATTACAAGTCTATGATTGAGATGCAAGTCTGTCTGGTCTACAATGCTGTACCAACTGTTGCAGCGTTTATGTCAACAATCACATGCCAAGCCTGAAATCAGAGGAAATATATTTTCAGACACAGTAGTGGCACAGAGGCAGGATCTGCAGCAATTGTTAGTGTGACTGCTATAGGCAAGTTGAGTGTGACAAACAATGTTTGCGCAGTTGACGCTGTGCAGGTTCAAGTTGGACGACACTAAGTAGACAGGCTATGCCAAGATGTCATTTGTTCATGTCGTACATGGTTGCCTGGGCAGTGACTTACAGAGCAAAAGCTACACCACCATCATTCCTGTATTTGTGTGCAAATCCTAGCCCTGCTCCCACAGGTATTTGAGCTCCCACGATGCCCTGACCACCGTAAAAGTTGTGTTCCTTCTTGTACATGTGCATTGAACCGCCTTTGCCCTTTGAAGCTCCACCAGATCGTCCCATGAGCTCTGCCATGACCTCAAAGATAGTGCCACCTCTGCCTAGATGCGTGCAGTGGTCTCTGTAAGAGGTGATGATGGAGTCCTTGAAGTTGATGGCTGCCTCCATGCCCATGCCCACAGCTTCTTGCCCATCATACCTGCATGCAGAGGCATCAGTTTTGAAGGATGCTGCGGATTGCTATTTACTACCGGATCCAGTATAATTATACAAAAAAAAGGATCAACAACAAACATGCAGCATACCGGTATGATTTTTTTTCTAACTTATGACTCACAGGTGACAAAAGCCTCTGATGAACTTTGCTTTATATATCATATCCGCGGCAATCTCCATTCGTCTGTACTTGTACATGGTCTCAAAGAACCTCATAAGCTCCTCTTTATTAGTAGTGACTGAAGTGGAAGGGGGCTCTATTCTGTGTGCTGAATATGGCCGTACCTGCGGTGTATGCCCGAGTGCTACTCACAGATGCCTCCTGGTTGCACGTTTCGCACGCATCCTTAGGTAGACGTCGTGCATACCTCAATTGTGATGTCCTCACTGGTTGATGCTGCATAATTTCTGATGGCAGAGTGATTGAGCGCAGGCGTCCAGGTCTTCGATGCCAGCAGGCCATTGCGCGATGCGATGCAGCTGAGAAGCCGCTGACCTGCAGCCATTTCTGCAAGCGCCGCGAATTGTGAGGCGCAGCGGTTGCGCTTAGGAACCGGACCGACGGACAATCAACTTGCTGAAGGACATAACAAAGGGTCGTAAACGCAATAACGAGGAATGACTGAATCTTCATCGCCAACTACAACATGAGCTTCTTCACGGGCGTGTTCAGCACTCACAAGTGCTGATTGGTACATGAGTACATTGGCAGGCCAGGTATAACTCTTCTCAGCAATGTTTGCCAGTAAACATGAGTGGCGAATGTTGCGCCTAATTGCACTTGCTCGAATGGATATCCATCGATGAAAACAGGCATGTAATTTGGAGATACACGTTCGTATCTTGACGGCATCCGAGAGGGTCTGTGCACGAGTGGAAGGTTTTCCATGTATGCAACGCGGTGAGTAAGAAGCAACTCACACATCAGCCATGCTGCATGCTGTGCTTTATGTGGAGGGGTACTCTTCTTCACCTTGTACCCACAATAGCAGCCACCTAGAGACAACTTGTGCATTCCCTTGCGCTCGAGAGTTACGTCTTGAAAGTCATCCGAGCTTGTCCGCGATAGAACATCACATTCGTTCCGTTCGGTCGTCGCCTGGTCTCGAAAATACTGCTGCAGTTGGGTGCTAATCACAAATAGTACAAAATGCCTCCCAAAAAGAAGGAAGAGCCAGTGGAGAAGCCTGTGCTAGGAAGGTTCAAGTCCAACCTGAAGGTTAGTCTCATTTTGACTGTCCCCTTTTGCTGCTTTTGTTGCCGATGTCCAATAGTCAAGCCTACAGAAGTTGGGCATGCCTGCTTTCAAGTTGTTTGCTTTGTGAGCTATCAATGTCCCCTGCCTTGCTTGTGTGCATGTTCTTGACTTTCTTGATGCAGATGGGGATTGTGGGGTTACCAAATGTTGGGAAAAGCACACTTTTTAACACACCGGGCAAAGTGTCCATCCCAGCAGAGAACTTCCCATTCTGTACCATTGAACCTAACAACGTGAGCATTATGATGCATAGCACATGTAATTGTCCTGGACTAGCCTCTGGTTCCATTCAAACCACTGTGTCTTTGCAACCTTGTCCATGTTATTTGCAATGCAACATAGTTCATGGTCTGTAATTCTGCAGGCACGAGTCCATGTGCCAGATGAGCGCTTCAAATGGCTGTGCTCAACGTACAAGCCAAAGAGCGAGGTCCCGGCTTTCTTAGACATTGTGGACATTGCTGGCCTAGTCAAGTGAGTCTGCATGCATAGCTTTGCTTGCGCATCACCTGGGACGCAATATCAGAGTTGCCCTACCTTCATCTGCTACATAACAGCACTTTACTGCGAGTATGTTAAGACACAGATACATTTTCCTTCAGCCTGCAGCTGTATGAAATGTTGTCAACTTGGCTGATGTGTGATTTTGCAATGGGCATGCAGGGGTGCGGCAGAGGGAGAGGGTTTGGGCAATGCTTTCCTATCGCACATACAAGCAGTGGATGGCATCTTCCATGTCTGCAGAGGCTTTGAAGACCCTGAGGTCACTCATGTTGAAGACAGAGTTGACCCAGTAGAGGATTTGGAGATCATCCACAAGTATGTCATCCCATCAGCAGATGAGCCGTACACAATGTGCAAAGTGCCATTTGCATCTGCTTTCCAAGCATGCACGCAGCATGAATTGCCATACCATCTACATCTTCCATCTACGTTTAGATTACATACTAGGTCAGTTGCGTACAGCTGTGATGTCTTCTTCATGGGGGTCTTTGCCTGGCATGACCAGCGTCTTATATGGCACCTGCGTGCTGCAGTGAGCTGCGTTTGAAAGACATAGAACGAGTACAGAAACATCTTGATGGCGTCAAAGCTCTGGAGAAACGCGGCCTGAGCAAGGAGCAGAAAGAGGAGCTTGTCATTTGCCAGAAAGTCCTTGACTGGCTGCAGTCAGGCAAAGATGTGAGGTGAGCTGGCTGTCTGTTCACACGTGTGGTTATGCGTAGTCCCTTTGCTGGTATGTGCATCAAACACGTTGATGCTGTGGGTGAGCATGGTGATCCAGCTTGACACAACACGAAGTGCAACAAAGAACAAGCTTACAACCAGGTTGATTCCTGGAACAAGCAAGTTTATGGGAGTCATAGGGGCATCAATGCATTGCTGCAGAAGCTGGCGTGTGATTTGCTAGAAATCATTGCAGATTTGGTGACTGGAGTGTGAAGGAAACAGACTGGCTGAACAGTAATCCCTGCATCAGTGGGAAGCCAGTTGTATACCTCATCAACCTAAATGAGGACAAATTCATCAAAAAGAAGAGCAAATGGCTGCCTAAGGTAAACAAAACAACATTGTTGCACACCACACCTGTTGTCAGTGGTATGCAGGAAGTTGGCTTTGTTCCTAGGGCACCTGCAGTACTGGGTCACGTTTCCCAAGCATGCTGCATCGAATGCGGTGCTCACATGCTGTTTGTTGGTTTGTGTCATGTCTACAGAACATTGTTTAAGAGGCACTATTGCATCTGCGCAGCCTGGTTGCTGACTGTGTACATCTGCAGGTTTTTGAATGGGTCAAGAATCATGGTGGTGAACCCATCATCCCTTTCAGCGGTGTCTTTGAGAGCAAACTGGTTGACATGCCCGATGATGAGCGAGACAAGTACTGCAAAGAGGTATGCCTTGCCGCATGTGCCACTGAGACATTGTGCTGGAGGTGCAAAGCAAGTTCTGTACCAGCACGCGTTTCAACTGTTGAACTGACATGCATGGCAGAGTGTTCCAGGCAGCATGCAGCATGTTTTTTGTGTATACAGCATTGGCAAGTACACGAAGTGCACGTCAAATGACTTGGTTGCATATGACATGTTACACGGCAGATAAATGGCAAGGTAGCGTCTTAGCTCCCGCACCCATTCAGATTTCGACACGTTACGTGCCCACTTAGATACAGCCTTGCATGACATTCATCAGCTGCATGTGATGGCAATGGCATCTGCTCAGCCAACTTATCTAATTATGAGTGACTGCTTGTTGACATGGTGCAAGCAGCAATGTAGCTGTGGATATCTCCATGCTTTTTTTAACTGTGAATGGGATGATGAAGGTGGGTGCGCAAAGTGCCATAGATAAGATTGTCACCACAGGCTTCCGGGCCATCCAGTTGATCTACTTCTTCACAGCTGGAGCAGATGAAGTCAAGTGCTGGCAAATACGCAAGCACACAAAAGCGCCGCAGGTGAGACTGTTTCTGCTTTTCATTGGCGCTCCTGACTGATCTCAGTACATATCAAGCAAGCTCCAGGCTGCCGTCTTGAGAGAGTGCCAGTGTGACTGCCCATAGGTGTAGCTCTGTTCTTGTTTTCCTTCTCTACATGTCAAGTTTTATTGACGG
>JAABUU010004889.1_pt1 | contig 15408 bp, 14 predicted proteins | sample 5559301 | NCBI WGS metagenome assembly JAABUU01 (sample SAMN10711884, study PRJNA513360) | rock metagenome | isolation source: Antarctica rocks | place: Antarctica: Victoria Land, Richard Nunatak white | reverse complement strand
AAAGGAGATTGCACGGCGCGGCAGTCCAGCGGGCGTCAAAGTCACCGCGACCGGGTGTTTGACGCCGTGCCAATACGGGCCGACCGTGGTGGTGTATCCCGCCGGAACGTGGTACGGCGCGGTGGGGCTGGGCGACGTGGCGGAGATTGTGGCGCGTCATCTGGACGACAACAGCACGGCGGAGCGCCTGCGGCTGCCGCCCGAGGCGCAGCTTTGGTAGGCACAAGTGAGAATTAGAAAGAGCAGAGGGCGATTTGGACATCAGCGTGGTGGGCGCGGGCGGGGCGATAGGGCGGGGAATTGTGGCCCTCTTGGTCGCTGACCGGGTGCTGAAGCCCACCGAGCGCTTGCAGATTATCGGGCGCGGCGGCGGGGCATCCGAGCGCGCGCTGTATGGCCTGCGCTCAGACCTCACCGATGCGTATGTGGAGACGGCTCCGCAGATTGACATCGGCTTGGGGCCGGATGACCTGGTGGGCGACGTGGTGATTATGACGGCAGGGGTGACGCCGGGCGCGCGAGCCGAGGGCACGATGTCTCGCGATGACGTGGCCCTGGCGAACCTGGCCGTGTTTGAGGCTTATGCGCGTGCGCTGGCGAAGCAGGGGCAGGGGCAGGAAGTGGTGATTGTGGTCACCAATCCTGTGGAGCTGGGCGTGGCAGTGTTCGCCGAGCATATCGGGGCGCGCCGGGTGATTGGCATCGGGGCGTACTCGGACAGCCTGCGCTTTCGGCGCGAGATAGCGTCTGATTTAGGGGTGCCGCGTCAATTGGTGTCCGGGTATGTGGGCGGGGAGCATGGCGAGCATTTGGTGCCGCTGTGGAGCAGCGTTCGGGTGTTTGGCATGGAGCCGGAGGAAGTGCGAGACGCCCTGGCCGGGCTGCGTCTCACGGGCCTGGGCACATACCGTGCGCAAGTGGAAGCAGCGCGCGACAGCATCAAGCACCTTTTGACGGGCGATACGCAGGCCGCTTTTGAGGCGGTGGAAGCGATGCCTGCCGATGTGCGCGTGCGCCTGCGTCCCGAGCTGACGCACTTGTCCGGCTCCAAGACGGTGATGGCAACAGCGAACGTGACTGTGGATATGGTGCGGCAGATTGTGGAAGGGCGCGAGATGAGCGTCGCCGGCCAGGTGGCTTTGGATGCATCGCGGGGCGCCTACGGGCTGAGCGGCGTTCTTGGCCTGCCCCTCATTGTGAGCAATCAGGGCGTGGTGCGCGTGCAGTCGCCGCCCTTGTGGCCTGACGAAGAAGATGCCCTGCGCCTGGCCGCGCAGTCAATCAGCGCCAAGATTGCGCATTGGAGGGCGTTATCATAAACTCAGCAACGGAAGACAATATGGTGCGCCGGTGGGTATTTCTGCTGCGGCTGCGGAGCCGGGCGGGGGTGCTGAGCGCATTGACCGCTGTCTTTGCGGACAGGGGCGTTTCTATTGAAACGCTTAATGCTCACGATGCCAGCGCGGGCGGGCCGCTTGGCTCCGCCGTGCTGACCTTTGCGGCGACGGCAGCCAAGAAGGATTATCTCGCGCGCCTGCTGGGGCGGCTGTCCGTGGTCACTGAAGTGACGGAGTATCGGTATGACGATGACGCCCATGCCCGCAAGTCTGTGACGGCGCGCGTGGGCCTGAGCGGGGCCGAACTGCGCGCTTTGCTGCCCGCGACGGTGCTGTGTGACATTATCTCCGAAGCGCCGGGCGAGACGGTCGCCTTGCTGCTCGGCCCGCCGCCGACCCTGGATCAAGTGCTGCTGTCGCTGGAAGGGCGCAATCTGCTGCAAGCTAGTGATGCGTCCGTGGTTGTTGTGTAAGAACTGCGCCCTTTCCCCATGCCTTCGTTTATGCCTTCATTGCTTCAGTGCGTGCCTAACTTCAGCGAAGGGCGCGACCCCCAAATCATACACGCGATTGTAGAGGCCGCCCAGTCCGTGCCCGGCGTGCGCGTGGCGGATTGGAGCGCTGACCCTGACCACAACCGTCTTGTGGTGACGCTGATCGGCCCGCCTTCGCCTATCGGAGAAGCCTGCCGCGCTGCCTGCGCCGTGGCAGTTGCGCGCATTGATCTTTCGCGTCAGCAGGGCGTTCACCCACGGCTGGGGGCATTGGACGTGCTGCCGTTGGTGCCGCTGGTAGGGATTACCCTGGACGAGTGCGCGGCTTTGGCCCGCACGCTGGGCGCGGAGCTGGCCCGTGCGCATAGCCTGCCGGTCTTTTTGTATGAGGCGGCTTCTCCCCTGCACCGCCCGCTGCCCTTTGTGCGGCGGGAGGCGTTCCACGCGCTTGCGCCAGACTTTGGGCCGCCTGCCCCTCATGCGACGGCGGGCGCTGCGGTGGTGGGGGCACGGGGGCCGCTGGTGGCGTTTAATGTCAACCTGGCCGACCCCGACCCGCGCACGGCCCGGCGTGTTGCGCGCGAGGTGCGCGAAAGCGGCGGGGCAGGGTTTCGCGGCGTCCGCGCGCTGGGGCTGGCACTAGCATCGCGCGGGCAGTCGCAGGTGTCCATGAACATCACGCTGCCGGGTGAAACATCGCTGCTGGCGCTTGTGGCTTATATCAGCCGCCGCGCATTAGAACTGGGCACGCACATGGTCGGGAGCGAGGTGGTGGGGGCGCTGCCCGGCTTTGCGGCAAGGGCTGTTGGGGAAGAAGCGCTGGGCGCGGCGGTGCTGCCGGGTCAGGTGTTGTGGGATATTGGGTAGAACAGTGCTACCTGCCTATGAGACTCTTTCTAATGCGCACGGCGGCTTTGCTGGGGCTGGCTGTTGTAGCCTGCCCGGCGCGTGCGCAAGCGCCGCTTCTGCCCCCACCTCCGCCTGCGAGTGTGTCCCCTGTGCCCCGTGCAGTTTCGCCCTCGCCCGCTGCGCCGCTTGCGCTTATTCCGCCTGCTTCCACTGCGCCGCCAGCCTTAACCCCACCTGCGTCCCCTGCGCTGCTCGCGTTGGCTTTGCCTGCTTTGGCAGAATTGCCGCCGCGTGTTTCTTCGCCCCTGGCCGGGCTGCCTGACCTGCCTCTGGCCGCGCCGCCTGCGGTGCCGATTGCGCCCCGTGTCGTCCGTGTCCCCGCGCCGGAACGTTTTCCTAAGCCGCCGGTTGTGGCGGTTGTGTCCCAGGCGCGCGAGCGGCTGGTGGTCTATGGACGCTCGGCGCAGGGGCGTGCGCTGAGGGCGTTTGTGCTGGACAGCGGCCTGCCGCGCGCAGGCCGTGTCACCTTGATATTCGGCGGCTTTCATGGCAACGAGCGCAGCACGCCGGGCGTGGTAGAGCGTCTGCACCGCTTTTTATTGCAGACGCCGACCGTGTGGATAAATCAGCGCGTGGTTCTGGTGCCGGAGGCCAACCCGGACGGCGTCGCATTGGGCACGCGGGACAATGCGCGGGGCGTGGACATCAACCGCAACTTTCCTGCAGGGTGGGAGGCAGCCGCCCGCGCGGCGCGTTATTCGCCCGGCCCCCGCGCGGCCTCGGAGCCGGAGACGCAGGCCATTATCGCGTTGATTGCGCGCTTTCGTCCCGCCAAGATTGTGAGCTTGCATTCTCCCCTGCGCTGCCTCAACTGGACAGGGGATTTGGGGTGGGCGATGGCTTTGGCGATGCACGCGTCCGACCATCTGCCCATGACCGCGACTGTCGGCTACCCGACTCCGGGTTCACTGGGCGACTACTGCGGGGCGCATGGCATCGGCATTGTCACTTTGGAATTGCCTGACCAAAGCGCCGAGGCCGCGTGGGCGGCGAACCGTGAGGCGCTGCTTCGCGTGATTGCTCTGCGCCCTGCTGCGGAGTGATCCGGCAGGGGATGTGAAGCACGTCGCCGGGGGCACGACAGCATTGGCCCTGTACGTTTTATGAACGTCGTGAGCACGTTTTATGAACGTGTGGAAGACGTGTGGACGGGGCGTGGAGGACGTGTGGACGCGAGAGGGTGGGAATCGGGCGCGGGGATGGTGCGGCGGGCGAGGGGTGCGGGTGGGCGGTTTTGGGTAACCTGGGGCTAAGATGGCGCGCATTTTACTGCATACATTAGGCTCGTCGGGGGACTTCAACCCGGCGGCGGCTCTGGCTCTAGCCCTGCGCGAGCGGGGGCACCGTGTGGTGTTTGCGGTCAGCCCGTCGTTTGCTCAGGCGGCGCAGGAGTTAGGGTTTGAGGCGGCTGTGGTTGGCCCCGACCCGGACTATGGGGGCGACCTGATGAAGCGCATGCTGGCCCCGTCCCGGCTGGGCACGTCGCTGGTGAACATTTTGTTTCGCGAGGTGCTGATCCCTGCCATTGGCCCGGCGGCGGACGCCCTGACGCCGCTGGCTGCCGGGTGCGACCTGTTTTTGTCGCACACCATTCAGCTGGCGGCACCCGTTGTGGCGCGGCGGGCAGGCGTGCGCTGGGCGAGCTTTTCGCCGTCCTGCCTGGTGTATCCCACGGGACAATACCCGCCGCCGGGCGTGGCCTGGCGCGGTGCTCCCTCAGTCCTGGGGCAGCTGGGGTGGCGCGTGGGGGAGCAGATTGTGCGGCCTTTGGAGGCGCTGGCGAACGCGCAGTACGCGTCTTTGGGGCAGCCGCCGCTGCGGCATGTGGTGAGCGGGGGCGCTTATTCGCGGCTGCTGACCGTTGGCTTGTGGTCACCGGCGTTTTTCCCGCGACCGTCTGATTGGCCTGCATGGCTGCAAGTGGGCGGCTATGCGCGCTGGGATATGCCGCACCCGGAGCGCACGCCGGTTGCCGTGCCGCCGCCTAGTGGTTCTGATGCGCCGCTGGTTTTGTTTACTCTCGGCTCTGCCGTGGTGAATGACCCGCGCCGCTTTTGGGAGATTGTGCTGGCTGCCCTGGCGCGTGAAAGCTGGCGCGCGGTTTTGCTGGGCGCGCCGGAGGGTTTGCACCTGCCGCCTGCGCTGCGGGAGCGCGTTGTTGCAGTGCGCTATGCGCCATATGCCGACTTGTTCCCGCAGGCGCAGGCGATTGTGCATGCGGGCGGGGTGGGGACAACGCAGGCGGCATGCTGGTACGGGCTGCCGTCGGTGGTGGTGCCGCGCGCCGCCGACCAGTTTGAGAATGCCGCTCATGTGCAGCGCGAGGGCCTGGGGCTGCGCTTGCAGGAGCATTCCCTGTCGGCCAATGTCTTGCGCCTGCGGCTTGCCCGCCTGCTCCGCTCACCGGATATTGCTGCGCGCGTGGCTTCTTTGGGGCAGGCCATGCAAGCCGAACCCGGCGCGGCCCGGAGCGCCGACCTTGTGGAGCGCGCGCTGTCTCTGCCCCGGCGCACTGACGAGCGCACGTTCTAACGGAATTGCTTGCGCGTTATGGCCGCGTGTTCAGCGCGTACCAACGACGGAAGAAACTGTTTCGTCGTTAGCAAGGGCTGGAAACGCGGCGGGAACGGGCAAGCCACGGGCCGGAAACAAGCAGGAAACAAAACAGGAACAAGCAGGACGCCGCGCCCTTCTGCCGTGCGCCCAGCCTCTGCCGGTTTGCTTGACACTGTTTCAAGCAAGGTGGTATACTTTGTTGCACTCGCCTCTAGGGGCGGGTGAGGATTGAAACGTGAGGGGGGAAAGTTTTGACGCAGGTACAAGTACGGCCCAATGAGTCTTTGGACAGCGCCCTGAAGCGCTTCAAGAAAGTCATCCAGCAGACCGGCATCCTCAAGGAAGCGCGCGAGCACGAGCATTACGAAAAGCCGAGCGATAAAAAGCGCAAAGCGGCAGCCGCCGCCACGCGCAAGCGCATCCGCAACGAAGAAAAAGAAAAGGTCTGACCGTTTTTGCTTTTGCGCCATTGCGGGGCGTGCCTAAGCCTTTCTTGGCGCGCCCTGCATGGCTCTTCCTCATCCTCGGCTCGCCCCTAGAGTCTCTTCTTTATGGCGAAACACCAGCCCGCATTATCCCTGTCCGCCACGAACCCGTTTGGGAACAGCCCGCGCCGCCGCAAAGGGCGGGAGCGGAGGCGTGCCATCCTTGAAGCGCTGCCGCTGGGCACGCGCCTCAAAGTGTGGCTGCAAGGGCATCATTGGGGACGAGTGGCCCTGCTGCTGGGAACGGTGCTGTCGCTCGCCGCCCTGCTTTCGCTGCACCTGCTGCCCGACAAAATCTCGCTGCGGGTGGGCGAACTCAGCACCCAGGAAATTCGTGCCCAGCGCACGGTGCAGTACCCCGACCAGAACGCCACGCGCGCCTTGCGCGATGCCGCCGCCGCGCGCGTTGACCCTGTGTATTCCCCCATCCGCTATGCATTCCCGGAGGCCGACCAAACCCTCGGCGATGTGTATGCGCATCTGCGCCGCGCGCGCGGGCAGGCGGGTCTCAGCGCTTCGCGCGTGGCAGGCGAGTTGCGCCAGCAGGTTGGCGTGGTGGTTGCGCCCTCGCTCCTTGTGCCCCTGCTGCGGGACAAGTCGCCCGCATTCCACCTGGACCAAGCGCGGCGCGCGACCGAAGCCGCCGTGCATGACGCGATGGATCGCGACCTGCGCGACGACCATGCCGAGGATTTAGCGCAGGCGCGGGCGGCTGTTTCCCGCGCTGTTGCGCTGTCGCATTTGCCCAGCGACTATGTGCCGGGCGTCGCGGCCCTGGCCCGTGCCGTGGTGCATCCGAACCGTCACCTGGATGAACACCTCACCCAAAAGGCGCGCGAAGCCGAGCGTCAGCTTGTTTCCATGCAGCTTGGACAAGTGTTTGCGGGCGACATCGTGGTGCGGCGCGGCGAGATTGTCACGCCGGAAACCATTGACAAGCTGCGTGCGCTGGGGCTGCAAAACCCGCGCCTTAATCCCCTCACTGTGCTGTCGGTCACTTTGCTGGTGGCGATGATGGTGGGCCTGACGGTTGTTTATCTCGCCCGGCACCAAAAGCCTGTTTTTGCGAGCACCAAGACACTGGTGCTGCTCAGCGTTTTGGTGGTGCTGAGCGTGCTGAGCCTCAAGCTGAGCGGTTCGGTTCTCGGCGTCCGTTTGTCGCCGTCGCAGTTCGGCTATATCGGCATGCTGTGCGTGGCGGCGGGCGCGATGCTGATTGCCGCCCTGATCCACCCCCGGATTGCGATGCTGGTGACCGCCCTGCTGGCCGCCCAAAGCGGCCTGATATTGGGCAATGATCTGCGCTTTGCCCTGATGACACTGCTGTCGGGGATGGTGGCAATTTATACCGTGTCCGATATTCGCAGCCGCAGTGATGTCGTCCGGGCGGCGGCGACCTTGTGCGCTGCCAACGTCTTTTTGAGCCTTGTGGTGGGCGGCATCCAGGGGGATTTAGCCTATGACGTGCGCCAGGGCGTCGTGTGGGCTTTCTTTGCGGGCGTGCTGGCTGTGGCCTTGTTTTCTATAGGGGCGGCATTGTTTGAGCGCGTGTTCGGCATCACCACCCATCTTGGCCTGCTGGAACTCTCCGACCCAAACCGGCCCCTCCTCCAAAAGTTCTGCCAGATTGCACCAGGCACTTATACGCACTCTATCATGGTGGGAAACCTGGCCGTGGTTGCCGCCGAGGCGGTGGGGGCGGATGCTTTGCTATGCCGCGTGGGCGCGTATTACCACGACATAGGCAAGATGCTCCGTGCCGAGTTCTTTATTGAAAACCAGGCTGGGGGCGACAACATCCACACACGCCTTAATCCCTCCTTGTCCGCGCTGGTTGTGACCGCGCATGTCAAAGACGGCCTGGAGATTGCCGCGCAGCAAAACCTGCCGCCTATTATTCGGTCGTTTATCACCGAGCACCACGGCACAAGCTTAATCCGCTACTTTTACCACCAGCAGACGGGGGGCGAAGGCGGCGAAGCAGGCCTGGAGCAGCACTTCCGCTATGGAGGGCCAAAGCCGCAAAGCCGCGAAACCGCTATTCTCATGCTCTCGGACGGCGTGGAGGCCGCCTCGCGCACCCTGGACAAGCCGACGGTGGGACGCATCACCGACCTGGTGGATAAAATCATTAATGCGCAGCTTGCGGACGGCCAGCTTGACGAATGCGACCTGACCCTGCGCGACCTGCGCGGCATTCGGGATGCCTTTATCCGCCTGCTGTCCGGCATGCTGCACACGCGCATTGAATACCCCGATGCCTTGCGCGACCAGAAGGCAGACAAGAATGGAACTGCTGATCCGTGCACAATCCCCGCTTCTTCGCCTCTCGCCCTCCCAGGCGGACAGTCTGCTGACACCGCCTCTGCGGACACTGCTGCGGCTTGAAGGCAGGGCGGACAGCGTGGAGATCAGTGTTGTTTTGTGCGATGACCCGTTTATCCAAGACCTCAACTTGCGCTGGCGCGGCCTGGACAAGCCCACCGATGTGCTGTCGTTTGCACAGGAAGATGATCCCCATCTGCTCGGCGACATCGTGATTTCCCTGCCCACCGCCGCCCGTCAGTCGGAGCGGGCCGGGTGGCCTTTTTCCAGCGAAACGGCAATGCTCGCCGTGCATGGCCTGCTGCATCTGATTGGCTATGATGACCAGACACTCGCCGGGGCGCAGGAGATGCAGCGCAAAACAGTCCAAACCCTCCACGCCTGCGGCATCGCCCTGCCGGCAGGAAACCACCCATTCTTTGTAGAAACTTCTGAGTAGTATGCGACATGTCCCGCGCCCTAAGAACCACCTTGACTCTTTCCGCTATGCGGTTGAGGGCATTGTCCATGTGTTTCGCACGCAGAAGCACATGCGGTTCCACTTTTTTACCGTTGTTCTGGTGCTGCTCATCGGGCTGGTGCTGCGGCTGGGCACAGTGCAGATGGCCCTGCTGTTTATCTGCGTCGCCGGGGTGCTCGCCGCCGAGATGTTCAACACCGCCGTGGAAAGCGTGGTGGACATGGTGACCCAGGCTTATCATCCCCTGGCGAAGCTTGCCAAAGACATCGCGGCGGGCGCGGTTTTAATCACCAGCATCAACGCGGCCATTGTCGGCGCTATCCTTGTCTTCGGCAAGCTGCGCGTGGCGCACCTTACACTGATGCTGGACAGCACCCCGCGCCCCGTTCCTGTGCTGATTACTGTTGTGGTGCTGGTCTTGATTGTCGTGTTTGTCGCCAAGATTATGGGCGGCAAAGGCTCCATCTTGAGCGGCGGCATTGTCAGCGGGCACGCCGCCGTGGCGTTCTTTCTGGCCGCGACGCTGATTTACCGCGCCATGGACATCTTCACCGGCATTTTGGCGTTTCTGCTGGCCTTTCTTGTCGCCCAAAGCCGGGTGGAGGGCAAGATACACACCTTGCAGGAAGTGATTATTGGCGGCCTGCTTGGCGTTTTAGTCACCTGCGGCGCTTACTTTTTCCATGTCTTTCCCTAGTTCTCCCCGTTGCCCTGACGCCCTCCTAATTGCCCTGACGCTTCTCCTATTCTTTTTGACGCTTTCCCCTGCACCGCGCCATGAACCCCCAAGACCGTTATGCTCTGCTGGCCGCTTTTCTGCTGACGCTGTTTAATGCCGGCTTTACGCTGGCGGAAACGGCCCTTGTCACTGTGCGCAACACGCGCCTGGCGCAGATAGTCACGGAAGGCGGCTCGGATGCCGCCAACGCCACCCAGGCGCAGGCCTTGATGCGGCAGCCCGCGCGCGTGGTCGCTACGGTGCAGGTGGGCATCACCCTGGCGACTTTTGCCGTGGCGGGCCTGAATGCCGCTGTTCTGGCCCCGCACCTGCGGCCCCTGCTGGCCCGCTGGCACGTCCCGCACGCCCTGGGCGTCGCCACTATCAGCCTGCTGCTTGGCGCGGCCCTCTTGACCATCGCCATTGGCGAGATTGTTCCCCGCTCCATCGCTTTGCGCCGCCCGGAAAAGATTGTGCTGGCTTTGTCCGGCGCGCTGCGCTTTTTTATGACGCTGTTTGCGCCGCTGGCGAGCATTGCCCTGGGCCTGTCTCACCTGCTGCTGCGCCCGTTTGGGCTGGCCGCCACATTTGCCGCGCCGGTAATGACTGAGGAAGAGCTGCGCACCTTGATTGAGGCGGGCGCGCGTTCCGGCGCGATTGAGGAAGACGAAAAAGAGCGCATCCGCCGCGTCATCTCCTTTGGCGATACGGAAGTGCGCCAGGTGATGACCCCGCGCATCAGCATCAAGGCGGGCGACGTCTCCATGAGCTTGTCGCATTTGCTGGGGCTGGTGATGGAAAGCGGCCACTCGCGCATTCCCGTTTATGAGGGCACCGTGGACGCGATTATCGGCATTGTCCACGCCAAAGACCTGCTGCCCCTGCTCGCCTCGGGCGAAACCCACCCCGACCTGCGGGCTGTCATGCGCGCCCCGCTGCTTGTCCCAGAAAACCGCTTGGTGGACGACCTTTTGGATGAGTTCCGCCGCTCGCGCACGCAGATGGCGATTATCCAGGACGAATACGGCGGCACGGCGGGCCTTGCCACCATTGAAGACCTTTTGGAAGAATTGGTGGGCGAAATCAATGACGAGTACGACAGCGGCAATGCCGGCGTTGACACCCCCCCTTTGCAAACCCTGGACGCCTCCACGTTTCTGGTGGACGGGCGCATGGCAATTAACGACCTGAACGACTTGCTCGCCCTCAGCCTCTCCGACGAGGACTATGATACCTTGGGCGGCTACGTGTTCGGCCTGTTTGGGCACCAGCCCAATGTCGGGGAAACGCTCGCCGCCGACACCTTGCGCTTCACTGTCACCCGCACCGACGGACGCCGCATTGAAGAAGTCCGGCTGGAGCGCCTTGATCTGGGCGCTGCCGAATCCGCCGCCGCGCCCGATGAGCGCACTCTCTGACAGGCAGTGCCGCCAAAGCGCACCGCGCGCTATTTCCCAAAACTTCCTGGGTATGGTATAAGCATTGCAGAGGCGTTCTGCACCTAGGGCAAGCGCGTTGCAGCGACGGACGGATTTCGTCCGTCGTTGCAACGCCGTAAACCTAGGCTTAACAGCCCCTCACAAGGGCCAACAAACGGCCTTTGTTCACCCTGCATCGCCTGTTTCCCACCCTGCCAAAAATAGGCGTTTGGATGCTAGGAAGCTTGGGTAACTTGCGGTGCAGCATATTGTGGACAGAAAGCAGTACCTATGATCAAAACACTCCAAACGATGACCCTGGCGGCGACCCTGACCGCCGCCGTTGCCGCAGGCGCACAGGCGCAGACGATCAACGGCTTTGACGCGTCCGGCAGCAAGATTTACACCGCCTTGGTCAGCCCCCAAGTGTCCAAGGTCAATTTAAATTCGCAAACGTACTATATGTACGACTACCTGGTCACGCTCCAGGCCACCACCCCCAAGGTGAATGTCAACGCGTTTGACTTCAACTTCGCCACGCCCGGCGACCTGACCGCTCTGCCCAGCCGCCAGTATCAGGAAGCGATGATTGGGCCGGGCGAGTTTGCCTTTGGTGCGACTTCAGGCCTGGTGAATGTCGGGGACAGTGCAGAGTTTTCGTTTCTGTCTCTGCTGCCGCCCACTGGCATCTCCGGCGTCACTGCAAACTCGGCCATCGGCGGCGGCGGCGTGGGCAGTGTCGGGCCTGGCATCGCGACTGTTCCTGAGGCGGGCACGTTCGCGCTGATGGGCTTGGGCCTGCTGCCTCTCGCCTTGATTGCCCGCCGCCGTGTGGCACGATCCTAATCCGCTGCGTTCCAGCAGGGCTTCTTGCCATGCCCTGCTGGAAAGTTCGCCCTAACCAGCAAAAAATAAATTGTACGAATCCGCCCAATAGCAGGCAATCTGTGTTACAATAAAAACGCGCTGACAAACGGCAAGCCCAAAAAAAGTGGTTTCATACCAATTTTGCTTGGGTAGATTGCTGCGACGAATGCTACCCAAACTCAAGAGGTGAAAACACAATGACACGCACTTCAACGACACTTGCTCTCTCGGCAGGCCTGGCAATGGCGCTGGCGGGAGTGGCGCAGGCCCAGACCCTGGACAGCACGATCAACGGGTTTGATAAAAACCACGTGCAGATTTTCACGCTGGACCTGCTGTCCACAGTGGCTACGACCCCCACGCCTTACACCTACTCCTACCAGGCCACATTGAAAAGCATCGACACAGCCTCGCCGGTCAACATCAACTCGTTTGACTTCAACTTTGACCCGAGCCTGCCGGTGACTTACAACAACCTGGCGACAACGCCCGGTTTCAACGAAGCCAATCTGAACCCCGGCTCGTTCGCCTTTGGCACTCCCAACGGCTTTACCAAGGTCGGCGACAAGGCCACGTTTGTCTTCACGTCGCCTCTGCCCCCTTCAGGCACCGTGGGCGTTACCTCCAACAGCCCCATCGGTGGTGGCGGTATCGGCAGCCTTGGCCCCGGCCCTGCCGCTGTGCCGGAAGCAAGCACCTTTGCACTGCTCGGCTTCGGACTGCTGCCGCTCGCGTTCATCGCGCGCCGCCGCATGGCCCGCAGCAACTAAGCACTTCTATATTTCTTAGTCAAGTTCTAGGGAGACGCCGTCAGTGGCGTCTCCCTTTTTGCATGCGTATCGGGTAATGCGTAGGTTAGGTGATGTGGGGGCTGAGTATTAGAGGGGGGAGGGGAGCGGCTCAACGCCAAGTTTTTGCTGCACCAGGGCAGCGATGCCGCCTGCCAGGGTTTCAATTTCGCGGGCATCCGGCCCTTCGGCCATCACGCGCACCAGCTTTTCCGTGCCCGACGCGCGGACATTCAAACGCCCGCGTCCCGCAAGAGCGGCTTCGCCCTGAGCAATCGCGCGGCTGATGTCGGCGTCCTTCTGCCAGGCTTGCCGATCATGGACACGCACGCCGAGCAGAACCTGCGGATACTCGGTCATCTGGTCGGCCAAAGCAGAAAGGGGCAGGCCGGTTTCACGCATCACCTTGAGCACTTGCAAGGCAGTCAGCAGGCCGTCGCCTGTCGTGGTCAGGTGCCCAAAGATCAGATGGCCGGACTTCTCGCCGCCCAGAACAAAGCCGCCCAGACGCATGGCTTCCGAAACGTGCCGGTCGCCGACATTGGCGCGCAGCAAAGAAAGACCCGCCTCGCGCAGAGCAACTTCCAGGCCCATGTTGCTCATAATCGTGCCGACAACTGTGCCGCCGGCAAGCTTTCCCTGAGACGCTAGGTGCTTGCCGACAAGAAGCATCACGCGGTCGCCGTCCACCAGTCGCCCGTGCTCATCGGAAAGCATGACCCGGTCGGCATCGCCGTCAAACGCCAGCCCGACATCTGCACTTTCGGCTGTCACCCGCGCCATCATGTCGTGTGGGTGCAGCGACCCACAGTTCTCGTTGATGTTGACGCCGTCCGGCGTACAGTGCATGGTGACGACATGGGCGCCTAAATCGCGCACCACGCGCGGGGCGATTTGATAAGCCGCGCCATTTGCGCAGTCCAGCACAATCTTGAGGCCGTCCAGCCGCACGCCATCCATTGTTTCTTCCAGATGCTCCGCATACAAATCACGCAGCGTAGGATCGCGGCGCATCCGTCCCACGCTGTTCCCAGATGGGCGAGGCAGCGACTGGGCCTGCGGAACGAGAGCTTCAATTTCGGCTTCCAAAACGTCGTCCAGCTTGTAGCCGTCCGGCCCGAAGAACTTGATGCCGTTGTCGGCAAACGGGTTGTGCGAAGCCGAAATCACGACGCCTGCATCAAACCCCTCGCTGCGGACGATAGAGGCGACGGCAGGCGTGGGCAGCACGCCTGGACTGACCACATGCGCTCCCATCGCGCCCAGCCCCGCCGACAAGGCCGCTTCCAGCAGCGTGCCGGACACGCGGGTATCGCGCCCAATGACAAAGGTGGGTGTATGGCTCCGGCCTAGGACACGGGCGGCGGCCATTCCGAGAGCGAGAACCAGGGTAGGGGTTAGTTCTGTGTTCGCGACGCCGCGAACGCCGTCTGTACCAAATAGTTTTTCAGGCATGCCGTCAGCAGTACTCCTTAGTCAATCTTTATCCTCAGTCAATTATCATTGCAGCAGTACAACATTCTTGGTCACCGGGCGGCTTGGTCAACGGGCGGGGGCCGGTGATGTCGCCGGTTCCGCTAGCGGAGCCGGGGTAGGCGCAGGGACTGGATTAGGGGCTGGGGGCGTGACAACGCGCACAGTGACGGTCACAATGCCCGAGCCGACCAGGGACAAGCCCGGCGGCGGCACGCAAGCCACCTGACGCACCAAATCACTGGTCGCTCCAGAGACATCAATCGCTGCCGTGCTGATAGTCCCCACATGGGCAAGCCGGTCGGTTCTGCCAGTCACAATCAATGTTGCCGGACTGACTTGGATGTCGGTGACGCGGGCAGGAAAGGCCGGCGAGCCTGTCACATCGGGGCTGACCAGCAAGGTGCGGGAGACCGGCACGCGCACCATTTCAATGCGCACATGGGCAGTCGCGGGAGTAATTGTCAGCCCCTCCACAGGGCTGTCATCGCTGTCTAGGGCGACAATGGGGAAGTTATCGTCAACTGTGCCGACCGTATCTTCGCCCACCTTGATGATGAGCTGCTGAACGGAGGTGACAGCGGCATGCGCTCCGCCAACGACCGCTCGGCGCGGGGTGACAAGGGCCGGGCGGAAGGCATATCCGGCAGGCGGCGTGCTCGGCTCGGTGGCTGAGATCAGCAGGCGGCGCCGGCTTTTCGTCTGCAATGTCAGCGGCACAACAGACGGCTGAGGGTCACCGGAAACGATGCCTCCCATCTCCGGCGGCAGGGTAACATGCACAGGAAACGGCCCGTTTTGCCCGGCATGGGCATGACTGGCCTCGATGGAAGCCGCCACTGATGTGTCGGTGAGGTGGGCCACTTCATCGGCAGGCCCATCCAAGGTAATGGAAATCTGGGGCAGGGTCTTTTCGTCAACGATTAGATTAGGCGGGGCATCATGTAGGGTTAAGGGAACAATCAGCGTGCGCGTCTGCCCAGCAGCGCTTTGTCCAACAACGTAGGTATGCATCGCCAAAGCGCAGACCAGCGCAAGCAGTTTGTACTTCCAGTTTTCGCGCAGGGCGGCAAGCATAATCGGGTTTCAGAACAGAGTGAGCAAAGAAGAGGCGTGGCAGAACAAAATCAGCGGCGGGCAGAGATAGGAGGCGTTTCACTGATAGGAAGCGTTTCCAGGCCGGGACGCTGAGGCTCAGATACTGTCGTGGTTCCGTCCCGCGGCGCAGCAGCAGAGGCTGGCGCGGCAACGGAGGCTGGCACAGAAGCAGACGCAGGCATCCGCAGGCTGCGGCGGCGTCGCACCACAGTGCGCTCCTGTCCCTTAAAGGCTCCCAGCAAGTCCTGGCGCAGAACGTCCGCACGCCGCCCCCGACGCATCTTCCCGGCCAGCATCAACGAAACAATGCCGGTTTCCTCGGAAACCACGAGTACCAAAGCATCACTCTGCTCCGAGATGCCCAGAGCCGCCTTGTGGCGAGTATGCACCTGCTGTGCGGCAATGTCGCGGCTCTCCGACAGGGGAAGGGTACACCCTGCCGCGACAATACGATTACGGCGAACAACAACAGCGCCATCG
>JAABUU010004888.1_pt1 | contig 15410 bp, 13 predicted proteins | sample 5559301 | NCBI WGS metagenome assembly JAABUU01 (sample SAMN10711884, study PRJNA513360) | rock metagenome | isolation source: Antarctica rocks | place: Antarctica: Victoria Land, Richard Nunatak white | reverse complement strand
CGGTACAATCACGTCGTCGTTCATCGGTCATCCCTCCGGTGATGGGTGGCGTAAGCACCCCCATTCTCCGCTATGGACCCGATGAACGACTACTAGCAATCACGGTATGGTATCATAGAGAATACAGGCTGCTTGCATCGGTCATTCATTTGTGTGGAAGCAGCGCGGCACGGCGTTTCCGACGGCACGACTTGGCGCGTTGATTTGTTGGACGAAAGGGGCAACTGATGTCTGCGACCGGCACGGGAAAAAGAATGAAACCTGCGGGGCTGGAAGGCGTCGTCGCCTGTGACTCCGCCATCTGCGCCGTGGATGGCGAACGCGGCGTCCTCAGTTATTTCGGCTATGACATCCATGACCTCGCCGATCTCGCCTCCTTCGAGGAGACGATCTTCCTCCTCTGGTCCGGCGAACTGCCGACGCGAGCGGAACTCGACGAACTGACGGGCCAACTCGTGGCCGAGCGACCGTTACCGGGGCAGGTGATGGATCTGCTGCACTCCTTCCCGAAAGATGCGCGCCCGATGCATGTCCTGCGTACAGCGGTCTCCGCGCTCGGCATGTACGATCCCGAGGCGGAAGACAAAAGCATGGCATCAAACCGGCGCAAGGCGATCCGCCTCACCGCGAAGATACCAACGATCATCGCCGCCTACGACCGCATCCGCAAGGGCAACGAACCCGTCGCGCCGACCAGCGATCTCTCGACCGCCCGCAACTTCCTGACGATGCTCCACGACACCCCGCCGACCGACACCGAGGAAAAGGCGCTCGATATCGCCTTTACTCTCCACGCGGACCATGAACTGAATGCCTCAACCTTCGCCGCCCGCGTCGTCGCGGCCACCCTCGCCGACTTCTACGGCGCGACGACAGCGGCCGTCGCCTCGCTCGCCGGGCCGCTGCACGGCGGTGCGAATGAGGAAGTGGTGAAAATTCTCGATCAGGTCGGCAACCCGGAACGCGCCGTCGCCTACGTCCATGAGCAGATTGCAGCGCATCAGAAGATTTCCGGCTTCGGCCATCGCGTCTACAAGGCGGAAGACCCGCGCGCGACGCACCTGCGGGAGATGGCGCGGCAGGTCTGCGAGGAATCGGGCAACGAAAACATGTTCCTCACCCTGCGCGCGATGGAAGACACGATGCTCAAGGAGAAGAACATCCACTCCAATGTGGACTTCTATTCCGGCACCGTCTACCGCGCCCTCGGCATCCCGGACGACCTCTTCACGCCCGTCTTCGCGATCTCTCGCATGTCCGGCTGGGCAGCGCACGTCCTGGAGCAGTACGCCGATAACCGGCTCATCCGCCCCCGCGCGGAGTACACCGGCCAGTACGACCGTCACTACGTGCCGATAGAGAAGCGGTAGGGGAAAACTCACCCCCCAGCCCCCTCTCCATCGCAAGCAATCGGAGAGGGGGTGACTCATCGCAATGCCTACGATGTGTGCTAACGAGCACGACGCCGAGATTAGATCCCCTTCCCTTTCGGGAGGAGGTCAAGGAGTAGGGTTGATTCGCGAGGCCACTGCCGCCGATGCGCCCGCGATTGCGCGCGTGCATGTCGAGAGTTGGCAGACGACGTATCGCGGTATCGTGCCGGATGAGGTGCTGGCGAATCTGTCGGTGGATCATCGAGCCCGCCAATGGGCGCACAGACTCGACGATCCCAATGCGGTGGATTTCGTCTACGTCGCGGTAAATGACGCAGGCGCGGTCATCGGCTTCGCGTCCGGTGGGCTGGAGCGGGAAGGCGATCCGGTCTATACCGGCGAGTTGTACGCCATCTATCTGCTCGCCGGGCAGCAGGGCAAAGGCATCGGTCGGCGGCTCGCGCGGGCGGTCGCAGAACGGCTGGCGGCGATGGGACACGGCGCGATACTCGTCTGGGTGCTCGCGGCGAACCCGGCGCGCCAATTTCTACGCCGCGCTCGGTGGTATGCCGGTGCGGGAAAAAGCGATCACGATGGGCGATGTATCATTGACTGAGGTCGCCTATGGCTGGACCGACACCCGCGCCATCCGGCAGCGCAGTTAGGAAGATGATCCGATGCGCTCGCGTCATCCCCTCTGGCGATCCTTCGATTTTGTGCTGATCGTCGTCGTGCTCGCCCTCGCGGCCTTTGTCATCTTCGCTATCGTTACCGCAGTGCAGGCATAATATCCGGTAGCGTAGGCTTATGAGCCTACGCTACCGGATATTCACCCCTCATTCACTCGCTACTTCTATCGGCATGCCGCCTTCGTGCGCGCTGGCGTAGATCGCCTGCGTCAGTTGGGCGACGGCGAGGCCGCGCGCGGCATCTGATGCACCGAGATCATTGTTCGCGATTGCGGCGACGAATTCGGCTTGCGGAGTCGTGGATTCTGGCCGCTCCCCTTCGGGCGGGACGAGATTGGTGCGCGGCGTGCCGATCCAGCCGACGTAGTTATCCGCGCCGATGTGGCGGATGTTGTCGCGATCCCAGATTTCGATTGTCCCCTTCGTGCCGACAATCGTGATGTTCCAGAGCGTCGGCCCGCGCCCGACCGCCGCAAGGGTCGCCACACGCCCGCCGTTGAAGCGGATCACCGCGCCGTTGATGATGTCCACCTGCGCGCCGTCGGTGTCATTGAAGGCCGCGACGGTATCGGGCCGCATCGTCGTCAGGTAGAGCATGAGGTCCACGAAGTGGCTACCGGTATCCACGAGCATACCGCCCTCGCTGAGTGTCGAGGAGAGCCGCCAGCCACCAAATGCGCCCCACTGCTGCGTAATCTGGCCGGAGTAAAACAAAATCTCGCCAAGGTTGCCGTCCGCGATCTGCTGATGGGTGTAGCGATACGGCCAAAGGCGCGGGTTCTGGTACGAGACCATCAGGATGCGCTCCTGCGCTGTCGCGAGGGCGATCAACTCCCGCGCCTGATCGGGCCGCGTCACAAACGGCTTCTCGCTCAGGACGTGCTTGCCCGCCTCCAGCGACTCCTTGATATGCTGATAATGGAGGCCGTGCGGCGTCATAATAATCACGCCATCGAGGTTCGTCTTCAGCATCTCGCGGTAGTCGTGATACGCCTCCGCGTCCTGCAGTTCGGGAAATTCCGCAGTGAGTGTGGCGAGATTCTCCTCGCTCACATCCGCCAGCCCCGCGACGACCACCGCCGGTATCTCCCGCAGCGCCCGCATATGCTGGTGGCTGATCCGCCCGCAGCCGATCAAGCCAAGCCGGATAGGGGAAGGATTATGGAGCGAGGACTGAGGACGAAGTGGCTGCGAATTCGCCGTCATCGCTCAACCCACTTGGTATCCGCCAGTATCGGGCCACGAGACATCATATGCTCCTCTCCACTTCGTCCTCAGTCCTCAGTTCCTTAGTCCTTTTTCCCTACCCAGTAGACGGCGTTGCGGATGACGCGCTGCACGTCGGGCCGGTAGAAGGTCGGGTTCTCCTCGTGGCCTGGGCGATAGTAAAAGACGCGCCCCTTGCCGATCTGGTAAGCGAGGCCGGAGCGGATCTGTTTGCCATTCGGGAAGGTCGAGTAAAAGACGACGGCGTCCGGCGTGCCGATCTCGAACGGCTCATCGTACATCTCCTCATCCTCGATCACCATGTCCGAGACGCCCTGCGCGACCGGATGTTCCGGCTTGACCACTTTGATTTCTTCCGGCCCGGCGTCGTGCTTCCAGCCACCGATGAATCCCGGCGCGCCGATCAATTGGGTGAAGGGTTTGGACATATGCGACGAGTGGAGCGGCACGAAGCCCATCCCCCGCTCCCGCACATGCGTCATTACGCGCTCGACATTGACATCCTGCACATTGCGATGGAGCAGGTGCCCCCACCACACAAGTACATCGGTATTCGCCAGTGATGCCTCGCTCAATCCTTGCTCGTCGTCCGTGAAGGTCGCGGTGCGCACTGCCAGATGCGGATCGGACTTGAGTGCGGTCGCCACGGCATCGTTGATGTCGTGCGGGTACGCGAATTTAGGCGCGGTGCCCTCGGACCAGACCAAAACGCGGAGTTTCTCGTTTGTTGCCATGATCGCCTGTCCCCCACCCCCTCCCGAAACGGGAAGGGAACTGGGCGCATGCTATGCGCCCCTCCATTGCGACATTACCTCTCCATCTCCCCTTCCTTGTTTAGGCAGGGGCCAGAGGTTGGGTTTCCCGGTATCATGCCACAGGATACGAAGGTGTGGGCATGTGGTGGTCAAGTTTCCAGACGCCGTACATTGACATGGCGCTTTCATTCTCACCACTTCTCACGCAACTCTCAGTCCTTTATCTTCCCATCCAGCGCAACGGGCGATGATGACCGCCGGACGTCATCGCGCATACAATCTATCAGATGACCTTTGCACTATGCTAAACTGCGCGCAGTCGCAACGACGCCAGAGGAGTGACGCTCCCTGACGTTCCCACACCTGGGCAAGTACGGGTATGGCACAATCTCGGTCGCCACTCACACCGATCACCCGCGATTCCGTTCCTGGCGCTGTCCGCGGTTCTCACCCGGACCTACGGCAACTGGCGCGGCGTGATTCCATCGCCTCCGCCGCCCCGCCGCACAATCTGCCGACGTTTCTCACCCGGTTTATCGGCCGACAGAACGCAGTCGCGGCGGTCGCCGGGTTGCTCGGCTCCTCCCGATTGCTCACGCTGACCGGACCTGGAGGATGCGGCAAGACGCGCCTGGCCTGTGCGGTCGCTGCTGCGTATACAGATGCGGAGGCGCCGCCATCGTTTCCGGGCGGTCTCTGGTTCGTCGAGTTCGCGAGCCTGACTGACCCGGCCCTCGTACCCCAGGCGATTGCGACCATCCTCGGTGTCCGAGAGGAGCCACACCGCCCGCTCATCGAGACCCTCTGCGAGGCACTCGGAAACCGGACGGTGCTGCTCCTGCTGGACAACTGCGAGCATCTCGTTGCCGTCGTCGCGGAGATCGCCGATACACTCCTGCGCGCGTGCCCATATCTACGGCTTCTCGTCACCAGCCGGGAAGCGCTGCGTATGCCCGGCGAGATGACTTGGGGTGTGCCCTCGCTCTCCCTCCCTGAGACGCGAGACGTTTCCACCGCCAATCACCTCAAAGCGAGTGAGGCGGTGCAACTGTTCGTGGACCGGGTCCGTCTCCAACAGCCCGCCTTTGCCCTCACTGATGGGAACGCGTCCGCCGTAGCCGCCATTTGTTATCGACTCGATGGCCTGCCGCTCGCGCTTGAACTCGCCGCAGCCCGCGCGCATATGCTCACGATGCGCCAACTCGCGGCCCGCCTCGATGCAGCGCTGTCCCTGCTCACCCACGGGGGGCGAACGGTAGCGCCCCGGCACCAGACACTGCGCGCGACGCTCGACTGGAGTTACGCGCTGCTGACAGAGGATGAGCGGATCATGCTGCGGCGGCTGGCAATCTTCGCTGGGGGCTGCGATCTCGCTGCGGCGGAAGCCGTCTGCGCGGGCGACGAGATCGCGCGGGCGAACGTCCTGGCCCTGCTCGCGCAGTTGGTCGAGAAGTCGCTCGTGCAGATGGAGGAGCGGCACGAGACGGCGCGCTACCGCCTCTTCGAGACGGTGCGGCAGTACGCGGAAGAGCGCTTGCACACGAGCGGCGAAGCGGAGCGAATACAGCACACGCACGCCGACTGGTATCGCGCGGTGGCGGAAACGGCGGGCGTGGCGTTGATCGGACGAGACCAGCAAGACACGATGGATCGGTTACTGCCCGAGCGGGACAACATCCGCAAAGCCTTGCGCTGGCTCCTGGACAGGCAGCGCGCCGACGATGGTATGCGGATGAGTACGGACCTCTGGCGGTTCTTCTGGCACTTCGATCACTTCCGCGAGGGAAGCCAATGGCTCACCGCGTTCTTAGCGCTCGATGCGGAGAGTGGCGTGGAGTGCACGGCGGCGGCGATGCGGATGGACGCGCTCTTTGCCGCCGGTCGGCTGATGATCGGGGACGGCGCGCACGACGAGGCCCGCGTGCCACTGGCGGAGATGCTTGCGATCGCGCGGCAGCAGCAGGATATGCGGCGCCTCTCGATCGCCCTCACCGGACTCGGACTGATCGCATTCGCACAATGCGCGTTCGATGACGCGCGCGGACTGCATGAAGAGGCAATCATATCCGGCCGGGCATCGGGTGATCAGTTCGCGTTCGGCCAGGCGCTGCACAATGCGGGCACGGCCTTGCTGATGCTAGGCGAGACCCGGCTCGCCCGCATCCGCCTGGAAGAGGGCCTCGACATGATGAGGCAACTGGGAGATGGGGGAAACGTGGCGCGCTCCCACCGCTGGCACGGGACCCTCGCCATCATCGAGGGTGATGCGTGATCGGGCATACGCCATTCTCGCTGAAGCGCTCGCGTTCCATCGCGCGGGACGGAGCATGCTCGGCATCGCCGACTGCCTGGAGATGTTCGCCGCCTTGCATGCATTCCAGGGCCAGTACGCGCGGGCGCTTCGCGTCTTCGGCGCGGTGGCGACGATCCGGGAAACGATCGCCGCACCAGGTCTACTGGCTTTGCAACGATGGCTGTCTGATAGGCTCGAACCCGCCCGCCGCGCGCTCGGTGACGCGGCCAGCGCGGCGTTGGAGCAGGAGGGTCGCGCGCTCTCCGTCGAGGATGCCATCGCGGCGGCGCTGACAACCGGACTCGACCGACCACTGGAGACACAAGGCCCTGCAACGCCGCCATTCGGCGGCTTGAGCGCGCGCGAGCGTGCCGTCGTGGCGCTGCTCGTGACGGGCACATCGAACCGGCGCATCGCCGAGGAACTCTTCATCGTCGAGAAGACGGTGGAAATGCACCTCTCCCGCAGCATGCGCAAACTCGGCCTCCACACCCGCGCCGAGCTGGCGGTCTGGGCGATCAACAACAGCCTGGCTGATCGCGCCGCCGCGTCCCCACCTCCTCCTCAGTAACGCGATTCTCCATCGGCCACGCAGAAAGCAGGGGATGAATATAGGGATTCCCCTGTATCCACTCTCATGCCCTCCTTCTACACTGATACGCAGTACACACGCAATCACTGCATCTGTGCAACGCAGAGAAGAGTGTTCTTTCACTGTCCATATCAACGGTCGTCGCGCTCGCGCTGCGCGCCGTGTCACGAGGGGGAAGCGATGAGGACGATGGTGCAGCACTGTGGACACCGGATGCGAGGCGTGCGGGACGCACGGATGTGGCTGATCGGGCGCGGGATCGTCATCGGGCTGTGCGCGCTGGCGTGTTTCGTCGCGCTCTCCCTCTATGCGGAGCGGGTGGCGGCGGCGGGCTACACCGTCAATGTGCCGACGGATACTGGTATCGGGTTGGGCGCAATAGGCGATCTGCGCTACGCGATCAATCAGGTCAACAACAGTACCGATCCGGGGAACACGATCACGATCACCGCGACGGGCACGATCACGCTGACGAGCGCCTTGCCCGGACTCAGCAAGAATGTGGCGATCACGGGGCCGGGGGCGGCAATGCTGACGGTGCAGGCGGCAGCGATGCCGAAGACCGCGACGTACGGCGTCTTCACGGTCACTCCCTCGGTGACGGCGAGCATCACGAATCTGACCATCGCCAATGGGAACTCGTTCACCGACCTCCCCGGCAGCGGCATCGGCAACGCTGGTGTGCTGACGGTGACGAACAGCACTTTCTCCGGCAACAGCGCGACCAGCGGCGGTGGCATCACCAACGCTGACACGCTGACGGTGACGAATAGCACCCTTTCCGGCAACAGCACGACCAACAGCGGCAGCGGCGGGGGCATCTTCAACATTGGCACGCTGACAGTGACGAATAGCACTCTTTCCGGCAACAGCAGCGCGGTCAATTACGGCGGCGGCATCAATATCTTAGTTGGCACGGTGAACCTGACGAACACAATCGTCGCGGGCAACATCGTCTCCGATATCAACGGCACGGTCGTCAGCCACGGTCATAATCTGATCGGCACCACGAGCGGCACAACGGGCATCATGAATGGCACGAAGGGCGACATCGTCAGCCCCACACCACGCCTTGGCCCGCTCGCCGATAACGGCGGCACGACACCGCTACCGGACGGTACCCACGTCACGACGCAGGCCATTACCAGCAGCAGCCCCGCCTTCCATGCGGGTGATCCGAACGTCTGCATCGCCCCCTTCCCCACCGGCGCAAACAGCCAGGACGAGCGCGGCGCGACCTTCCCCCGCTCCACGACCGCCTGCTCGATCGGCGCCTTCGAGCCGCAAAGCGCCACAACAACGATTACCCTCAGTCCAACGGCGCTGCCCAACGGTACGGTCGGCGTTGCCTACAATCAGACGATCAGCGCCAGCGGCGGCAGCGGCACGGGCTTCACCTTCGCCATCACCGCTGGTACCCTGCCGAGCGGCCTGACCCTCTCCTCCTCTGGCCTCCTCTCCGGCACGCCGACCGCCGCCGGTCTCTTCACCTTCACCGTGACGGCGACGGACAGCGCGAGGAACATGGGGAGCCAGCAGTACACGCTGACGATCACCGCGACGGCGCCACCGACGCTGAAGAGCATTGCCATCACCGGCCCCGGCGGGACGCCACCACCGACGACCATCAAGGTCGGGCAGATGGTGCAGATCACCGCGACCGGCACCTATTCCGATGGCTCGACGGCGAACATTACCAGCCAGGTAGTCTGGTCCTCCACTACCCCGACCATCGCGAAGGTGGATACGACGGGCAAGGTGACGGGGGAATCGCCGGGGACAGCAACGATCAGCGCGACGCTGAACGGGGTGACACAAACCTTCACGGTGGCGGTTGGGGCGCCGACGCCAATTGGCATTACGGTGCAGCCCGCGCCGCAGGCACGACCGAGTAGCGCCTCGTCGTCCTCACCGGGTATCGCGCCCGCGCCCGCGCCCGGATCGCGCTAGCTTTCGGATCAATGTGCCAAGTGGCGGCGCGGTCTGGGGCGTTGATCCGCGCCCCAGACCGAACGCACGGCCCCACACATCTCACTCATCGCCGCTTCCCCTTCCCCATCGCCTGACAGGAATGTCATCGCGGGACAGACACAGGCGTCCACCAATCATCAGGCATTCTGCTAGTATGACAAGAATGGTAGCATGGCGCGTGCTGTTCACCGGTATGATGCTGGGTGGACACGCCACCGACGATGGGGAAGAGGAAACGACCGCATGACCCGCACGACACCACCGTCTCTGTCCGACGCGCACTCCCGGCGGCGCTTTTTCACACTTTCCGCTGCCCTCGTGGCGTCTGCCGCGCTTGCGGCCTGCGGCGGGTCGAAAGCGGCGCCGCCCGCCACGACCGCGCCGACCGCTGCACCATCGACACCGACACCGACGATTCCGCCGTTGACGCCGATACCCACGCTCCCACCTGCCAACGTAACCGCACCGCCAGCGACGGCGGCGACCGCGAAACCGACGAGCGCCGCGAGTGGAACAGCGGCGCCAACGACCACCGCAGGCTCAACAACCGCGAGCGGCACGCCTACCAACGCCCAAATGATTCTCAATGTCAAACAATATGGCGCGGCGGGCAACGGCACAACGGACGATACCACTGCGGTCCAGGCGGCGATTGATGCCGTCCCGGCCTCCGGCGGCACGGTGTTCTTCCCGCCGGGGACGTACATTGTCGCGCCGAAGAAGACCGTCGGCATCGTCATCAAGAGCAATCTGCGCCTCGCCGGTGCGGGCAAGGAGTCCGTCCTGAAGATCAAGGATCATCTCGGCGACTGGCAGCGGCTCCTTTCCCCGCGCGATCTCACCGGGAATGTCGAGAACTTCGCGGTCGAGGACCTCACGTTCGATGCCAATATCCAGAACAACCCCGAATCGCTGATCAACGAGAAGAAAGTCCTGACCTATCAGACCTTTATCCACATCACGTCCGGCAGAAACCTTACCGTCCGCCGCTGCCGCTTCGCGCCCTATTCCGGCGTCTGGGCGGTCTCGTTCGTCGGGCAGACGATTGACAATTGCGCCGTGGCAGACTCGTATTTCCAGTTTGTCATGCGGGGCGCCAACCCGGACTACGACAACTCCGCAGTCTACATCGAGGGATCGCACTACGTCTTCTCCGGTAACACCTTCGAGAGCGTGCCGATCCCGAAGCGGGGCGCGCGCGCCTGCATGGAGGCGCACGGCGGCCCGGCGGAAGTCTTCGCCAACACCGCCACCGGCTATCAAACGATCCTCAACATCGTCGGCTCGTATTATCCGGGCGGCAGCCCCGGCGACGTCAATTGCCACGACAACATCTGCACCGACGCCTTGCTCGGGATCATGCTCTGGCCGACGTTGCCGAGCAACCTGAAGAATGTCGCTGTCACGAATAACACGATCAACATCGCGCAGACCAAACACGGCACGGTAGACACGGCGGGCATCTACATTCTCTTTTCCGAGGAGGCAAAGGGGCTGGCAGGGAATATTACGATCGCGAAGAACACGATCCGCTTCCAGGATGAAGGCGCGGGCCGCTCCGGAGACTTCTACTACAACTCCTCCGGCATCGGGTTGCACAACCTCGGCGGCGTCTCCGGCGTCGTCATTGACGGCAACAGCATCGAACTCTCCCCAGCAGTGGGCGTGGCAATCGGCCTGCCCGAACCCGGCAAGCGATCGTTCGACAATGTCCGGGTGACGAACAACACGATCATCAACCCCGGTCAGAACCTCGGCTTTCCTACCACATTCCGTGCGGGCGTTCTCGTCAACTCATCCGCCTCGAATATCGAAATCAGCGGCAACACGATCACGGACACTTTCCCGACGCCCCGCTGCCCCACCGCCATCGCCTTCGACCCTGCATCCGGCAACATCTATAAAGAAATCACGGTGACGAACAACACGGGTACCGCTGCTGGCAAGAATCTGCCGCTCCTCCTGCCTGCCGGTACCCAGCGGTAGCGAGCGCTGCCTGCGTCGTCGCGGCGAGGATAGTCGCCGTGAGTATGACGTTTTTATGGCAGCCTTCCCTGATACATAGCGGATGTTGCCACCTGACGGTACGCTACAAGCGCGGCGGATGAGGAGTTGACCCGCCAGTCGGTCTCCTTGTTCTCGTCAAACCAGATCACTGCCCGGATGCGCGGAAACTTCGCCGGTATGCTGCTCAAGCCGGCGGTGATCCACCCGGACTTGCTGCCCCCTTGTTCAGCGGATGCCGTCTCCCCGATCATCATTGGCTTTGCCGTCAAGGAGGCGAGTGCGGTATAGGCGCCGCCAAAGACGGTGGCGAGGTCCTGCCAATGTGACCACGTCTGCGTCGTTCCCCAGTTGTAGCCATCCATGCCGACCCAGCCCACATACGCATCGCCCGGATAGAAAGGGCGGTACGCGGCGGTAGCCGAGCCACCGATGTTCGGGCACCAGACCCAACGCGCGTTCGTCGCCCCCTCCTGACGGAAGATTCCTGCCACATGCCGCCATGCGCTCACGTACTGGCTCGGGGTGTTGCCATTGATCCCCGCGCCCCACGGATACCAGTTGGCGTTCATTTCGTGTGCGAACCGCAGATAAAAAGGCTTACCCCATACAGCGGCGGCACGCGCCCATTGGTGGAGGTAGGCGTCATACGCACCGCCGATGATCTCCTTGAGCGCATAGGCCGGTTGGCTCGCGTCGAGGGTGTAGTCCCACGGCTCCCATGTCACCATCGGCATCAGGCCGCGAGCGGCAACCGCGCCCATGCGGGTGGGATCGAAGGTGGAATGCGCCCAGTCCTGGTACCACATGACGACTGCCGGGGCGACACCGATCATATGGGTGAACCGATCGAGCATGGCGGGGTCGTCAGGGGCGCCGGAAATGTACGCCCCAAGGGCAATCGGCGCCGCCGCTTCCACACCGGCGGATAGCCGAATGCCGGAGGCATCGAGGATCGCGGCGCTCAGGGCGAGGCCGGAGAGTTCGAGAAACCCGCGTCGTTGCATCTCTACGCTCCTTCGGAAGAAGAGACCCCGATAGAGCAATCGTAGACCCCGTTGCACACTTCTACTGAGTAATCGCGCGGTGTGGAGATAACAAAATCTTTATTCGCTCCGCCGATCAATAGCCAATGAGGGCGTCCGCCACCGTCGCGTAGGTGCGCAAGACGCGGTCAAGCATCGTCAGGGCGAGGACTGATACCACCTGCTTGCTCGGCTGGGCGATCCGCAGGTCCCCCCCCGCGACGCGCGCCGCCTTCAGGCCACCGATCAGGCTGCCGAGGCCCGAACTGTCCACGAACCCGACCTCGGCCAGATCAACAACCAATCGTGAATGCCCGGTCGCGACCGCGTTCGCGATTTCGTTCCGGACATGGGTCGCGGAGAGTGCGTCGAGTTGCCCGGAGAGATGGATCACCGCTGTCTGGCCCGAACCTGGATCAACCGTTACCTGCACATTAAACCCCCTTGGCACGCTTCCGCGTTAGGCAATCTGCCGCGCATGATCGCCCACGTCCGATGTGATCGTCGTCTCTGCGCGCTCCGCAAGCACCGGCCAGAAGCGCTCTGCGGGGCCGAGCGGCCCACCGATCTTCCGCGCGAAATCTGTCACCGTACCGGGAACGTCCGTGGTGAAGCGGAAGATAACCGGCACTTGCGACCGGTACGCGGCGATTGCCGCGATCCGGCGTTCCAGTGTCGTGCCGATGGCGACCGGCATGGGTGGGGCGACATCTCCCGCGACCTCCCCGAGCCGACGGTCCACGCCAGCCGGGGTATGGATGGCATACGGGCAATCCTCATAGGCCAGCACCCGCACGCCGCGTGCGGCGAGAACACGCCCGACCGCGAACATGATCTGGTGATCAACGTGCTCACCAATCCCCAACGGGACAAAGACGGTACCGTGATCGTCCCACTCAGGCATGCTGCGGATTTCGTCCGCGATCAGGTTGACGAGGCCCGTTTCGACTGCTTGCGGCGTGCCGAAGAGCGATGGGTCCGAAAGATAACGGTCGCCGCGGTAGATGGCATCGGGGTAGCCCAGCCAGTGCGCCCGCGCGCCGAGCGCCTCGACCGCGTCGCGGTCCTCCTCCTGACGGCGCAGCACATTCTCCTCGACACCGCTGACGCCCCAGCGGCTGTGCTTCCACTTCGCGAAATCCGTGATAATCTCGTCCGGCACCTCCCCGGCAAAGACCGTCACAACGACCGGCTCGCATCCCTGGTCGGCGAGCAGCGCGACCGTGCCGCCGCAGGAGAGAACGACGTCGTCGTAGTGCGGCGAGAGAAAGATCGCCCGCGCCGTTGCGAACGGTGATATGCCTGAACCGCGATTCTCCATGTCCATGTCTATCACCTCCATGCTACGCATGCCCCCGGCTCCCAGAGAGTCGTGGGTAGAGCGAGAGCGCCATCTCTGTCTGCGGCGCCACGTCCGACGGGGTCTCTTCTGCGGCGGGTTTGTAGAAGAGCGCGGTCATGACACCCCAGAGCATCGTGATGTCATAGACGGCCCAGAAGACATTGACGAGGATCACCCCGCCATTATGCGTCAGCCCGAGGGCGAGACGCGCCAGCCCATAGACACTGGCGGCCATGAGCAACGTCATCACGGCGATCTGCCACCGTACCAGCCGCCAGAAGACGCCACTTTGGCGCGTTTTCGGCGTGACAGCAAAGGCGAGTTTTCGCCCGAAGAAGACACTGCCGACCGCGCTCGTCACGGCAGTGATCCAGATCGGGAACAGCGCCAGGCTGTGCTGCCGACCCCGCCACGTTGGCCGCCCCCACGAGACGACGACGAAGAGCATCTGGTTGATGATGAGATACGGGAGCAGATGGCGGAAGAAATCGTGCGAGTAGGCGTGGACCGGCATCCAGCCGAAGAAGAGGTAGAAGATCGGCGCGACAAGATAGACGACGGCGAAGAAACCCGAAAGGTAACTCCACATCGTGCCGAAATACATGAGCCGCTGGGCGAGGGAAAGCCCGCGCTGCACCAATGGATTCTCGCGCAGCATCACCTGGATCGTCCCTTGTGCCCAGCGCAGCCGCTGTTGCAACGCCGTCCCCAAATCCTCCGGCGCGAGGCCGACGCAGTGGGTCTCGTTCGAGTAGACCGACTTCCAGCCAAGCCCGTGCATCCGCATCGCCGTCGCCATATCCTCCGTGACCGAGATCGTCGCCATCGGCATGACGGGAACGGCCTCGTCCGAGCGATCAACATCTACCGCCATCAGCAACTCGCGCACGACGCCAATCGCGGCGAGCGGCGAGATCGTCCGCCCGACCAGCGCCTTGAGCGCGGCGTCATCGGCGATAATCGCTTCCAGACGGTCGTCGCGGTTGGCAGGGTCGGCATCGCCGAAGTCGGGAATGTCGGCCAGTTCGGCACGAATTTGCTCCAGGTCGTCCATCACGAAGAGGTTTGCAACCTCCTCGGCGCAGCGCTGGAAATCCCATGTCACTTCCTGGATCGGCTTACCCTGCCGCAGCGACTGGCGGGCGTCATGCACCGCCATTTGCAGGACGCGCAGCCCCATGCGGAAATGCGGGTCGGCATCATGCGGCAACTCTTTCTCGGCAGTCCGCAGCATGGCGGTGGCGGCGCGGAGCGTGCGCCGCACCCGTTCGTCGAGTTCGCGGATATACGAGGAAATGCCGACCTGCATCAATGCCTCGCGCCGCACCACGGCATTCGAGCCGCAGAAGAAGGCCGCGTTCCAGCCGTCTTTCCCTTGCTGGATCGGGCCATAGAAGAGCGGCGCCTGGCTGCCGAAGGGATCGCCGGGCGGAACGTTGTAGAAGTATTGCGTCGTCTGGAGGAAGCCGACGCGCGGATCGCCGAAAAATCCGAGCGTCCGGTCGAGGATTTCGGGCGAAGCGATCTGGTCGGCATCAAGGAAGAGAATGAACTCGCCGTCCGTTTGATGCAGCGCGTTAACGATATTGCCCGCCTTCGCGTGGCGCGGCATATTCTGCCATGCCTTCGAGCGCGAGATGTAATCAACGCCCTCCTCTTCCGCCACCTGCCGCATTTCCGGTCGCGCGCCGTCATCGAGGACGTGCGTAATGTGGGGATAGCGGATCGCCTGCGCGGCGCGTGCGGTCTTCCGAACGAGTTCGACTGGCTCGTTATACGTGCAGATGAAAACATCCACCAGCGCGTGTTCCGGCGGCGGCGGCGGCTCTCCGCGCTCGCGCAACTTCCACATCGAGAGGCAGAAAAGCAGCGTGTCCACGAAACTGTACGTCTCCGCCGCGAGCAGGGGGACGGCGATCCACCAGTTCGCCCAGTTGATCGAGTGGAGATACCGCCAACCGAGGTAGTAAACCGCAAAAATGAGATTGGTGATAATAATTAGTCGCAGGAGGCTTAGAGCTTATCCGGAAACTGGTACACTGGGTGCGTGAATCGCTGTGGAAAGGAGACCCGATGGCACGCACTAAACCGTGGGAAGTCAGTGAGGCCTTGTGGGAGCGCGTTGCTGCCCTGATCCCT
>JAABUU010004882.1_pt1 | contig 15438 bp, 17 predicted proteins | sample 5559301 | NCBI WGS metagenome assembly JAABUU01 (sample SAMN10711884, study PRJNA513360) | rock metagenome | isolation source: Antarctica rocks | place: Antarctica: Victoria Land, Richard Nunatak white | reverse complement strand
AGCAACACTTCCCCCCCAACCCACCACCCGCACTATCCCTCTGATCCGCCACATTGACGCCCTGCGACCCGGCCTGATCCGACTTGGACGTGTCGATCATGCGCTTCTTGATGTCGGCCGCGAGGCTGTAGAAGGCCTTCTCGACGTTGATGTTGCTCTTGGCGGAGACCTCGAGGAACGGGACGCCGAGCTCGTCGGCGAGGGCCTGGCCCCGCTCCGTCGACACCACCCGCTTCTCCTCCCAGTCGCACTTGTTGCCGATCAGGATCTTGTTCACGCCTTCGGTGGCGTGCTGCTCGACGTTGGAGAACCACGTTCGGATGTCTGAGGGAGAGGGCGATCGGCGCGCCACGTTAGCCCATCCATTCTCCACGACTACCTCATGGAGGGAAGGAAGCAAGCCCAGACTGCGGAAGTCTACGGGGGAGTGGGGGTGTTGGGTTGGGTTTTCTCTCACTGTTAAAGGACCGCTCGTCCGTCACGTCGTAGACCAGCAGGATCCCCATCGCGCCGCGGTAGTAGGCCGTCGTGATGGTGCGGAAGCGCTCCTGCCCGGCCGTGTCCCATATCTGGAGCTTGACCCTCTTGCCGTCGAGCTCGATGGTCCGGATCTTGAAGTCGATGCCGATGGTGGTGATGAAGGAGGGCGTGAAGGAGTCTTCGCTGAAGCGGAGCAGACAGCAGGATTTTCCGACGCCGGAGTCGCCTATTAGGAGGAGTTTTATCTGCGCGGTGCGATTTTTTCTTGTTAGTGGATGAGGTCATGAGTGAGGATGAGAAATTTGCTTGGAGCGCGGGCGTGCACATACTAAGAAGTCGTAGTTTCGTGTCCCCGCCATGCTGGTCTAGAGAGAGAAGTCTTGGGGAAGTTGAGAAAGGATGGCTCGCTCTGTACAGCCAGCAGAAGTGCTGTAAGCCTGGAGTTGTTGGAAACACGCTTATCTTCGGTGAAACTTCTAAAAGGGTGCACCACCGTGTGTTTGAGGCTGCTTCTTAAATTCCTCGTGGATGCGGTGATGTATGTTGGTCGTTGCGATGCGGTAGATCAGGAGGTCAGGTTCTCCGTCATGTCATGTTTTGGTTGGGACGTATTTGGCAACTTTCTCAAGGTTCCGCTTTACAGGATGTGGCGTTATTGTGCTGTGCCACTTCTCTCACGCTTTCTTTATGCGGAACAAGCCACAATCACAGGCCGCCCGGAATCACGCGCCAAGGGACGTGGCACCAAAACACCTTAACGTTAGGTACTCCATTGATTCATCTACACCTGAGTCCCTGCCTCATATTCGAGAAGCACTGATGAAAATCCAAACGGAAGTCACTCTTTGGAGTGTTAGGTTGCTGAGAAATAAGGCCCTCAAAGACTTGTTAGGTATGTCCAATATGCTCCGCTCCACACATGCAGCGCAAACAGCAGATTCAATACATCCATGCCGATGGAGGACGCCAAAAGATGCAACAACTCAACCATACACGGCAAGTCTACTGTACATCATTGTAACCATTTGGCATAAGCCCATCGTATCCTCTCCACGACCTTCGACTGTCGTTCCACCCCGGTCCGGATATTGACAAGATCATTGACCTCCTCCAAGAATTCGCGGTTGATCTCTCCCGGCAAAATTCGTTGGGCAATCTGTCGAAGGACATGTACCTCGCATAACAGCAAGCCGTGATCTTTGTAAGAAAGCATCCCGTTATTGGAGGGTATAGATGATGTCATAATTCGATCAATGTTCCTGCTAAGCCATCAGCACAAGGCACTCTGACATATCAACACTGCGGAGGGTGACTGCTCACCGTAGCACTCGAACCATCTGACTTCGAGTTTTGCCCCTCTTGAAACCTTTTCGATTGCCAAAAAACCCACTAAGCCACCTTGTTACTCCCAAGCATACCAGTATCCCAGGGGTAAGACCAACAAAGCTACGATAGTCAGTTGTGCTTTCGTGACAGGGAGGGGGCGTTACCCACCCAAACACCAGCTCTTGGCTTTTGAGCAAGGCATCAATGCCGCTTATAGCCACCTCAACATCGACCTTGGTTTTCTGGATCTGAATGAGCAATGCGCGGATCAAATCTCCTCTCACCGTTCCCATAAACGGTTTCCGTAAGTCGCGCTCATAAGCTCTCAGTACTGGGGTTAGATCTCCCTCTTTGACGTTGAGTCTGATCTCCGCTATTTGTGACTCATTGAGAGGACCTCCAGATGCATCGGGGTTATCAACCGCAAAGCTCACGACCATTCTTTCCAAGCTTGCTCTATCGCCTTCCAGGCTTCTTTTACTCATAATAGCCACTTCGCTATCCTCGTCGTGGCGAATTGTGCCGATAACCTTCCTCACTGGTTCGACGACCCAGTTGTACCAAAAGTCGATGACGGTTGTCCCGAAGTCGCGCACCCACGCCGTAATATCGGCTTTCCGGTTTACAATTATTCGGAGCAATGTGCTTGACGACAGTAGAAGTGCGGTTGCCGGTAGCCAGTATCGTATCAGGATCGACGGTCGGCCATACTCTTTGACCAACCGCCTTGAAGCTGCAGTATGACTCGGCACGTGGACACTAAGGATTTCCCGAAGTCTGTCGGCGAGTAATGCAGGCCTCGGTGATCGTTCATCGTTGATATGGTGCTTTTGTACCCAATCGGGATCGTCGTCGACACTCGTGAAGACAGTATCCTCAAAGTCTGTAACTCCAATTTCAAGGGTCGTGACGTGGCGGAGGACCGTCTCCATCAATGCCACGCTCTTCGCAACGACGCTTTTCCATTCGTCTTTGTCGACCGTGTGGTTGTGGCCCTTGGCGGTGATGGCCCCTTCCTCATCGACATCGAAAGTGAGTCCTTCATCCATGAGTACGCCCAAACCACTCGCACTCAATTCACGCAGTCGCTTGAGGTGATCCTGTTTCCGTCGCGCTTCTGCCCGACACATTGCAAAGGGCGACATGACCTTGGACCGCATGTCGGCTATCGATCGATCACGGATGCTATCCTTGACGAGACCATAAAACTGTCTCCAATGTTCAGACAGAGGTGTCGAACGGGGTCGGTCCGTCTCCTTCATACCCGTAAGTGATTGTAGCCGCTGCCGTGCGTCCTGGTAGATGTCGTTCGACCATTGCCAGAACCGCAAAGGCGACGTTTGCACAGTGTAGAGGCCGGTATAGGTGTTCGAGCCGAGGACCTCATCCCAGTACCATATGTCATTGCTGAGAGGTATTGTTTGATCAAGTAGCGCATTAAGTATCAGGCCATAAGTCTGTGCCGTGGCTTTGCTGACCAAGAGCCACTCGAGTTCGCACTGATATACCGCATCAGCGTTGCTAACGGTAGCTATTTGCGTTGTTGTCGAGGAGAATTTTGCTTGGTCTAAGAGGTTCTGAATTCTCCACGCTCCCAGCAGCGGTCTTGACGAAGAGGTAGTTGACAAGGCCTTTACCACGGCCTGCAACTGTATGATTCGACTCAATACCGGGTCCGAAGCAGCAGCGTGCTGTGTTGGTGACGAGGTATCTGTAGCGGTACCGAACAATGGCGAAGACGGTGTCGGGCTTATACTCGAGAACTGAAGTCTGTCGAGTTGGCCGTCGACTCGGCGAACGTGACTGGGCTTGCGATGAGTAAAATCGATGACGGCAGGGCTGTGTCTGAAACCTACTCAGCTACAAACGACATTCCTGTCTCCTGCCAGTACAGCCTGACTACGTTTGAGTTACCTGCTGCTGCTCACATCTTTGTTGACATGAAAGCTTCATGGTGCTGAAAATGTTTGGTGGAACAGCCAGCTATCCCATGACGTCGGATGTCAACACGCGACCAGCCCACATTTGACAGCACAACATATTGCTTCTGTGCACTAAGCAATAGCTGGGGAGTGAACTATTAATGATATGACTTCTGCTTCTAAATGTTCTGCAGTCCTTTCTTGAGTTACCTTACCTAGCTGACTCTAATCTGCTTACATGCAGATGCAGGTGCAGGTGCACAGAACCACTCTTATGCTATGGTTTCTGTTATTAGCAATGAGTAAGCCAAATCACCTGACACATCGATCTGAGGTACCCGGCAATCTACGAGCCGGGAAGGGATGCAGGTCGCTCTGGACTTTGTACCGCCACAATCGGCCCAACAGCCAATCAGAAGGGCTCCTGAGGGTGACGTTCCTGGTGGTGTGCGTGCCCCTGACGTTTGCATTCGCTCGCGTAAGGTACCTTAAGGTCTTTTAAGAGAAACCGTCACCTACGCCTTGTTTGACATTATATTATTTTGTGTGTGCCACCATCATCAACGCCACCACAACCACCCACATCGCTCGTTGGCTCAGGTCTCATCATGGATGCTGCGATGTGAGCATCCTCTGCCTGCGCTCAACGGGAGAATGATTGGACTAAGTGAGGCTCAACAGGAACTCAACAACATTCCTCACCGCCATCCCAGACACGTATTGGGCTCAGTTCGAAGAGATCACCAAATACAATGTCCACCTCAACCTCCTCGAGCGAATGTGGGCGGCGTGGTACGCTTGGATGCAGAACGATGTGCTCGCCACCGGTATCATGTCGTTTGTGATGCACGAGCTCGTCTACTTTGGACGATCGCTGCCTTGGTTCATCATCGACCGGCTACCTTACTTTAATAAATATAAGCTACAGAATGTAGGTCTTGGACATCCTCGACTGACTTGCTGTGTAACCGGACTGATTTGACTTGTAGCAAAAAATTCCCACGGCTCAGGAGCAATGGAACTGCGCAAAGCTTGTGCTTCTAAGCCACTTCACCGTCGAGCTCCCTCAGATCTGGTAAGAAGAACAATTTCCCTTACGCATACGATGGCACAGCAGTATTGACGACAACCAGGCTATTCCATCCAATGGCCCAGTACTTCGGCCTAGCAACCGGCGTCCCCTTCCCCTCGATCCTCACCATGGCCTACCAGATCGCCATCTTCTTCGTGCTCGAAGATACCTGGCACTACTGGTCCCACCGTGCGCTTCACTGGGGTCCGCTCTACAAGAACATCCACAAGATCCACCACCAATACTCGGCGCCATTCGGCCTAGCCGCGGAATATGCCTCGCCGATCGAAGTCATGATTCTGGGCATCGGCACCGTCAGCATCCCCGTCATGTGGTGCGCAGTCACAGGCGACCTGCACATCCTCACCATGTACGTCTGGATCGTTCTTCGCCTGTTCCAGGCCATCGACGCACATAGCGGCTACGATTTCCCGTGGAGCTTACACCATTTCTTGCCTTTCTGGGCCGGCGCCGAACATCATGATGTCCATCACGAGCGCTTTGTCGGTAACTACTCGAGCAGTTTTCGGTGGTGGGATTATGTCCTTGACACCGAGTCAGGACCCGAAGCGGCGAAGAGGAGGCGCGAACGGAAATTGGCCAAGGAAGCCAAGAAGATGCAGTAGAGAGTTTTGCCACGCCTTTGGGCTTGCCGTGCATCCTTATACAGCGAGGATCACGTGACGTCTTTTCGCGGAAAGAACGTTATAGACTTGGGAGATTCTCTCATACACGTTCCTAGACCCCAGACCTTGGCTGTCAGTTCTGGAGTTAGTCCGAGCGAAGAGCGGGCTTGGCGTATCGGGCGGTTTGATTTGCAGGTGTCTGTTCAGATAGATACTTGGCTTTAGACAGAGCCTTCTCTACCGACTCTATCAAGAGATCTTTATCACCGGACTCGGTCATTCCTTCATCCAGAAATCGGTTCGAAGCACAGCTGCATCAGCTACAAGGCCCTTTAGTGCCACGGCACAGACGGTGATGGATGGGAAAGCGAAGATTTCAGCAGGCGCGACAGAACCCCAGGCTGACATGTAGAACCAATGCTGATTTCGACTGAGGAGTACCACATCCCGACGATGCGCGCCTCGAATCACGACACCTAATAGGGCGGTGTTATCATAGTTATGCTACTTCCTCATAGCTGTCAAATTTTCTAGCCTGTAACTCTACTATATGCTTGCTGTTCTGGCTACGGAGACAGGCGCGAGTGAAGTTTGATATCATGCCTGGGTCCTGACCTCACAGAACAGTAAAGCTGACAGCTCACAAATGTTGTGCATGTCAGAGAAGTATCGTTGTATTTCTGTGAGGTATAGAATCATTTCCTTGAGGCTTTGTTTGGTGTTTCATCTCGCAGATCAATCACTGCTCTACCTGGTAAGTTAGTCAGCTTGAGTTGTTACCTTACCTACCTTAGGTTTCCTTATTGTGGATCTTAGTCATTGATGACTCATTTGACAGTGTCATGGGACAATAATCTTAGTAAGACCCGGAAAGTGCCGCGTCCCGGATCCCCGCAGCAGTGATACGGTACCCTTACGTAAGACACCAACACCTCCAAGAGGTGGGTATGAAGTATTTGTACCTTAACTTACCGATTACCCGCTCTCACTCAGACCTTACATAACTTCTTTGTCCGTCGGCCTTTTGACAATTCTGCTTACTAAAGTTTCTCGATTGTGATTACATACCTGGGTCGCGCTGCGTGGGAGAGATAACCTACACCCCCCCAAAATCCCCAAATCATATCCCACAATTCATTGTTGCTTACCGTGTGCTGAAGCTGCCTTCCCTCTCGCTGTCGACTGCTTCTCGCTACCTCAATCCACCTCGCTAAGCCGGGCAAAGTCGGACGTGCCCCAGAGCAGCTGTTGGCTTGCCTGCTTGTCCATTCCTCGCGCACTTACCAAGCACAAACACCGATCACCAAGCTTTCGCTGCGCCTAACACTGCGTTGCGCCTCAAAGGATTTGGCCTTTCCTTTCAGTCGGAGCTGTGTAGAGTAGACGGGGAGTCATCACTCAAGATGCAGCCCGCCCTCGCGCCAGCACCGCATCCGATGCAGAACGCGGTCCAGGTGAGGCGCCGAGCATCGTGGGACTTTTGTGCGCATGGAACGCTGACTTCGTCGGTGACAGGATAATCCAGAAGAGCAATGTCGGTAATCCGTCGTCGCGGTCGCGCAAAACCGCAAAGTAATTGGAGGGGTGTGTGACTCGTGCTGACCAAAGACTCGTATCAGCAGCGCTTCGCGAACACCTCCTTGCCCAAGTACACTCGCCACAAGGCCCGCATAACATGGAGAACTTGCAGCCGTCCAGCTCGGCGAGTCCGCACGACCACAATATCGACCCCGCCATCGCTGGCTCGGGAATGATGAACACCAGTGCGGAGAGCGGCGACGACGTCGGCGCCGATGGCAGGAAGGGTGGAAAGCGCGAATTGTCGACGTCGAAACGCGCTGCGCAGAACAGAGCCGCTCAGGTAGGTTTTGCAATATGTGATGCGATTGATGAAATGAAGTCGTGGTTTTTCGAAGTAGTTCGTTTCGTGTTCGTTCTGTACAGTCATCGGACCCAGCTTACATAAGGGCATCGACTTTGGGGGTGACTGTCAAGTCAGATCACCAAGACGTGAAAGGAGCTTTCTACTTTGATCGGTCTGTTGCTGACCTTTTACCGTTTTGACAGCGTGCGTTCCGACAGCGGAAAGAAGGATACATCAAGAAGCTCGAGGAGCAAGTGCGGGACTACAACCTGTTGAACGAAAACTACAAAGCCATCCAAGCCGAAAACTACCAGCTGCGAGACTACATCATCAACCTCCAATCGCGCCTCATCGAATCCCAAGGCGAGTTCCCGCAGCCGCCGTCGAACATCGACCTGCCAAACCCACGCTCCGCGGACCCGATGCATCAACAGCAGCAGATCCCCGCACCGACCGCGACCATGGGCTCTTCGTCGGTCAGCCACCTCCAAGCGTCGGCCGCACAAGCCGTCGCGGGCTTGGGTGCCGGCAAGCATCATCACGAGGAAGCCGCCTACCTCACCGGCGCCGCCGACTACCCGTCCAAGAGGTTGAAGAACGGCGACGACGTCGAGATGCAGTCGGCCACCGATCCTGCCCTCACTGGTCGAAAGCTGGACATCAACGGAACGTCGGTAACCGCCTGACGGACGTGAGTCGTCGGCCGCTTTCGACAACAGCTTGGACCGGATCGGATACTCCGCCACCATAACCCGCAGCCCTCCGGACCGCTTCGTCGTCGATCCTTCGAACTCGGACCTGCACTTTACCCTTACGTCATCGGTGACTGCAGCCTCCGGTCGTTGCGAGAACCTTGTTTCCACATGGCTTCTCCCTTCTCTTCCTCTTTTCATTCTATTGGGGACAGGCGTTACAGGTAGTAGGTTGCGGAGGGTGTTCTCTGTTTGCTTCTTCGCTATGGCTAGGAACGTGAAGCTCACGACGAAGGGTATGCTCTTTGTACAATAGCTTTCCGAATGCAGAAAGTTTTAGAATGCACTTTCCGATTGCAGAGGTGAATAGGCAATAAGATGGAGGCGGGACGACCATGTCTTTGAATGTGGAGTATAGGTAATCGTCTAACAAGAGATACGTCTGATGTGCCTCAATTTGTCACTCCCTTCGCCAAAACCCCGAAACTCCGTTTTCCTCTTGTCCCGAGTCTCTGATTCCCTCAGTATACAGAAGCGTTGCCGAGATCATGTTCCTGACACAAGAAAGTCAGCATCTCCACCTTGAACGAATCCAACCCTCCCTCATCACACTCCCGCCGAAAAGGCAGGCAATAGGCAAGGAATTTACGCCGGCAGGTCCACCAACCTTCAAATACTCAGCTCCCTTCTCCGCGTACTCCTCCCTCGAGACAGCCGCCCTCTTCCACTCCGGCCCAGCCGCCCACCTCGCGGCACCCCTCCACGCATCGAGCAGCGGATCCTTCGCCCTGCGCACCGCCAACGGCGCCTCCACCGGCAACACGGCGCGGAGATCGCGCCTCAGGCGCTCCTCGAAGCCATGAAAGAGCGTATTGCCGCCCGTCAAAAAGACGTCCTTAAGAACGGTATCGCGAAGCAGCGGGTCCGGCAAGCGCTGGGTGACGATATCCGCCGCGATCTCGACGAGACCCGCCTGGTCGAGGCCGGCAATGGAAGGCTGGAAGACGACCTCGGGCACGCGGACGCGCTCGACGTTGAGGTGGAGCTGGTGGGCCTGGCGCGTGCTCTCCGGGTCGAAGGGCCAGGGCCCGCGCAGGAAGGCGTGCACGAGGCTCTTGCTCCAGTCGGTCTGGGCCTCGAGGGTGCTGTGTTCGGTGAAGGCCGGGTCGTGTTTGAGGAGCTGGGCTTCGAGGGTCTTGAGGGCGGCGGAGACGTCTTCTTCGTCGTCGTCGTCGCTGCCAGGGTCGCCCGTCGCGACGGCCCGGTACACGCCCCAGTCGTCGTCGTTGGCGCCGAAGTTGTCGTCGTCGTCGCCGCCGCGCCGCCGCTTCTTGCCCGGTGCGTCCGAGGCGAGGTTCGCGAGCGTCTTCATCCGCATCTGGCTGGCGAGCGATTTGCGGTTGCCTAGCTCGGCTTTGAGGCGTTCGCGGTCTTTGATTCTTTGGAGGAGTGCCTGCGTGGAGGTCAGGAGCCGGGTGTGGAGTGCGCGTAGCAGCAGCGATGTTTGGTTTCGGAGATGGTACTTACGGATCGAGCAGCTCTACGTTCCGCTATCCAGCCTTCAAGATCGTTGGTTCGCCGTTCCTCGTCGAGTCGCCCTTCTTCCGCTATTCTCGCCTTTTCTCGTTCCTTCTCGACCTTGGCCCGCGCCCGCGCCTCAACGTTGGACTTCATGAGTCGTTGATGTCGCTTCTGCTTCAAGCCGGCCTCATCTAGCTCCTCGTCTGGAACGTCTAACAGCGGGAAGGTCTGCTCCTCTTCCTCCTCTTCATTCTCCGCTCCACCAACGTCCTTTGTTCGCGCTTTGCGGATCGACTTGTCCAATTCTTTGATTGTCTTTTCCAGCTGCGCATCATCCTTGAAGTCTTCAATGTCTAGAACCCGCTTCTGTTCCTTCTTAGTCTCTGTTGTCAGCTTCTGCTGGAGCTCCTTGTAGTATTCCAGCTCCTGTTCCTTTCTGACGAGCTTCTCCAAGCGCATCTTGGCCGCTTGTTCTTGCAACCTTCTGCCGCTTTCCCTTTTCCTCTCCGCAATCCGAGCTAGCTCTTCCTCGGTTTTCTCAATCACCACGTGTTCGGTGAAAGGGTACTGGATAACATGGTCCCTATCTTCTAAGCCAGTCCAATCCAAGAAAGTGTTTAACTCTGCTTCGTAGTTCTGGGAGATGTAACAGTGTTCGCGAACCAGGTCTTCAGCTTGCGCTTCGGTAACTTTCCCAGCAAAGTGTGGATACTTGAGCTTTAGCAACTTCAAGAGGTAATCGGCATTTTGATATCCGCCCCAATTCAGACGAGCAGCGTTTGACATCATAGCTTTGGAATCCACTACGGGTATGAGATGTGTAGATGTGTGTGACGATGAGAGGACGAGTCCGTTCCGTCCATTGTTGTATTTATATGCAAAGAGCGAGTCAATGCCGTAAGCCAGAGATGGAACAGAGTAGCACTCGAACATAATCTCTGTCATTGCTGCAGGAAAAATATCTGTTAGCATGTGAGCCGTAACGTCTTTCACGGGTGTTCATACTCTTCCTCGAGTATCCAAGGTTCGCGATCGGTTCTGTCATGACTATTGGTCTTCCAACGCCGCCCTCAGCCCCATCGACCCCGAACTTCACGAAAACGTAGTCCAGCACCCCTTCCATGACATCCCAATTGCCGACAATGCTGCTTCCAGGCTCGAAAGCGCTCCTCAGCTGCCCACGGGTTGTGGCATCCGCATATGCATCGTAGCCGACGTAGGAACATGTGCGATTGAGCTTCCGGTCTCTGTAGCGTGCTACGTTGGGGGGGAAAGAGAGGCGCGGAGTTTTGTCGAACGACCACCCTGCTCGAGTGAGACTGGCGCCTGTATAATATGTATAGGTTAGCTATGTTGCACATGTGTGAAAGAGTGACGGAGACAATCTGACCATTGTCGATTACTATAACAGTAGTATCAGAAGACTGTTGATATCCATCAGACACCGAGGGATCAACGCTCTTGAAAGGCGGGTCTTTCGCGTTCCAAATCCGAGGTGGTGGCTTCGGTGTTCTCTGACCGGGCGGTGCGCCAGCTCCGTAAGTTGCATCACCTCTTGTGGTGACAGAGTTGATGGTCATGGTGATCCTGGTTCAGCAGGGTCATAAAATCGGATCCCCTTCCGTAGACGGTCTAGCTATCAAGGCCTCCGTCCGGGGGAAACATCATACATAGCACAGGATCGACGAATACCTTGCTTTGAGATATCGTGGATAGTTTGTGTGCAGGTGAGAACGCACTCAGGTTGCGACGCCCGTCGGCCGGTTTGTGAGGCTTCTCTTACATACCATTGATTGAGAGAACAAAAATTCCAGAGCTGTAAACTTACCTCCGCTCCTCGACGGTACGCTTTTGACTACTGTACGCCGAGTTCGTGTCACAGACTCTGCATTAAGCAGAAGCGAATCTTGTCTACAGCGACCACTAAGTATATACATCCAGCTGGTGCTTCGTACTGACTGGCTCTGAACTGGAATTGGGTATATCATTATCATACTGTTCAGTCATCTAACCATAACGCCAGCCCGGTGCACTTCAACATGGATCCTTCAAACTGTCCGTTGCTGCAGCTGCCAGTCAGTGACAGGCCTGGCTCCCTCGATATCAAGGCCCCTACTAACCCTCAAGGTGAAACAAGACGTTGGACTGGTAATTCTTGAACATCTGTGCCACCAGCTCCACATTCATGTTTTGAACGTTGATCTCCTATCGCCGGCGTGAGAGACCGCCGGTACGGGTGTGCACATTGCACATATTAGTGGCTGACTATACCTGAAGGCTTTTGTTCAGCACCATCACAGCCTCGTTCAGCTTCTCCTATAGCAAAGTAAACAGTGATATTCGTGCTGTAGAAGGATGCTTAGTCACACACCACATTGGTGATGATCCGCGACAGCAGGAGGTTCTGTTGATGCTCATGGGGACTCTCCTGTGGCACGAGTCACCATCAGTCGACCTTCCGAAGCGGGTCTCTGCAAGTAAGCCGAAGACCATGCATACCATTGCGATACCGAGAGGATAGAGTACCTGCCACTTATTGATATCAGAGAATTTGAACCTGACCTTTTCAAAGCGCGTCAACGGTGACACGGAACAATTGATGGGCCGCTAGCGGCGTGGTGGCTCTAGCACCCGTGCAATTACGTTGTTTTATGACCCGAACGAATATCGACACGTCCGAAAAGATCAAGCAACGACTACGAACTGAACAATGGCTCCCGCAACACCTTCGGCAGACGACTCTCACCAGCGGCTACTAGACCAGCTCGACATGACACCAATCCAGAAGCCTTTCCGTAATCCTCGCTGGAAACCCTCACAGCGCCGAAACAAGAACATCAAGCAGATCATCGCGGAAGCCTCCCGTAAGGAAGCCTCCGTTCTGGCCACGCATAACAACAGCGGCACGTCAACCCCTCTACCTCCTGGCTCCACGGCGGCACCCGGAGGGGTCACACCAGCACGCACGAACGGCGCCCCGGCCCATCCAACCATCGCTCAAGCGGCGCACAGTCTTTGCACTCTTGTGCTCGAGAAGAACATGCAAGCGGCGCTCTCTACAGGTCCGGTGGTGACTTATACGAATCTCGAATCGGCGCCGTCCCTGCATCCGGGACAACAGAGGCATTACTGCGACGTCACTGGGTTGTCTGCACGCTATACGGATCCGAAGACGAGGCTGAGGTATCACAATAAGGAGGTCTTTGCGGTCGTGAGGAGTCTACCGCAGAGTGCGACGGAAAAGTATCTGGAGGCCAGGGGAGCTCACGTGGTGTTGAAGTAGCCATACCTCATACACCGAGGATCGGCGGAACGGCTATCTACAAGTTATCGGATTATGGCGGCTTCCCTTCAGCCTCCCTGGTCTACGCCAGATGGGTTCAGCAGAGCAGACGGTTTTGGGAGGAGCTCTTGCACACAAGCACGACATGAGTGTCAAGCTATAGCAGTATGAGCACCCGAAGACTTTGCTTAGAACATACTAACACGCCAGGTCAGTCCTCACAGCGACAGCTAATGCTCGGCATAGCAGAGTATAGCATGTATGGCCAACAAAGTCAAACCTCCTCCACCCACCAAGTCTCTTTCGAAACAAAGCTCAAGAAGACGCTCCGGCTTAATCGTGACCTGAAGTATGATTGGTCTGTGCCATTGTGACGGTGTACCGAAGGACCCATGGTGGAGGCTGGGGTATCAGTTACAGAGACTTGTAGTCCCTGTCGTCAAGGCAATATAAGAATGGTCCCGAGCAGAACACAATTCAGAAGTGTTGATAGAAGAATGATGGGACGAAAAACAATATACAAACAACGCGATTGTCAATCTCAACGGTCATCTTTGCATAGTGTTTTGCACATGTTCGGTGTTCACAGGTTGCATGACTGTAAAAAATGTCTTCACAGATGTACATTATATCCGAGTCTCCATATCAAGCAGTATACCGTGCGTCCCTCCTGAAGCATCTGGCGACAGTATTCGCTCCCGCAGTTTCGATCGTGATCTGTACGAAGTACGGAAGGAAAAGATTGTGCCGAGAAGCGAGGCCGTTTCAATAAGCTCAACGCTAACAGACCCCTGCTCCCATGAAACCCATGCGCGTCCGACATGAGTGCAAGGTGTTTTGTTTGGAAGTTCAGACGGGGAATGAAAGCATAGGGAACAACTTCGAGAAGACAATATATCACTGCACAGGTCTACCGGCTTTGATAGATTGAGAGTGACCTTTATAGGCAGACATATCCATGGTCTGTGCAGTTACCTGTATGAGCCTGGTCTGCCGCTGGATGGCTTTGCGGGTCCAGGGAAGAAGACCAAGGACAGGACCTGTCAGTTTTCCTGAGTGTGATAATGCTGACACCAAAAGGTGCGACACCAATTGAACGGCCACCAAAGGCACTGGGACTATGCATGATCAGGGCATCGACCCTGCAAGCCATTGGAAAATGGAGGCAGCCGAGGAAATGCCCAAGCATGAAGTACAATCTGGGTACGTACCCCACGTCTTGCAGTGCGACACCGCGGGAGCAGGACTAAACCCTCATGGTTCTCCAAGGGCCAGCTCTGGCATCCGGAGCTGAACTTACTTTGCTGCTAAGTCAAGCTGCCGCATCTCCTGATGTCAAGTCATCATCCATTATCACGGCATCCAAGAGCACCTACCCTTCTGTACTTTTGCCTGAGGAAACACGACACAGGATGTTGCAAAGAGAGCTCAGTGCGGAATCGCGCCTGGCCCTGGTCTATGCGCGCAAAGTGTCTCGGGGTCATGGGATCTCTGGTTGGATGATTAGGAAAGAGGCTTCGGAGCATGTGCGGAGAGAACCTACACTGTACTGTAGTTAAATCCTTACTGTATCTGACGTTAGCCTGAAGCCACATCAACCTGTTCATGCGCCGCAAGGGACGGCTCGCCGGCCATATGCGCCGCATCCAATAGCTGCACGAAGATCGTGACTTGGTACGCGAAGCGAAGCGTTAGGGGACGAAAACTTTTCCTCCCGTGTACCGCTAGTGAGGGAGGCAAAAAAGGGACAATAACTTTTCCTCCTGTACCGCCAGTGCTGCACTACCTGTCACACGCTACCGCAATAGTGACGGACGCAAAATTTGGCCCCTCGCTGCCTTAGCGCCCACCCGTCGCTTATGCAGCCTACAGGCGGACACAATTATTGAATCCACACTAATCTCTCATCATAATATGCAACCTCTTAAGTGATTGGCTTGTCCAACTTCCCCCTCATTTGCAAGATGCCTGCAAAAGTCAGCCCCAACAAATACAGACACACAGAATGGTCAGCCTTCATATGAAGAACTCAAAGTGGGATGTCAAGTCAAAGATACAGGCAACAAATGAGGAATGAAAACTACTTGATGTGTTACTGTGTTACAATCTAGTTGCTATGATACAGAGGTTGACTGATCTGTGAAACAGACTGAAACTAGATATTTTTACAATTCAAACACTGATATCTTCAAATCAGACTTGATGTGAAGCAAACTGAATGCTGAGAAGATGAAGAAAGTCATAGCCTGACTTGAAGAGCAGTGTTGTTTAAAGAACTTGAAGTTGAAAGATATGCAAGATGTACTGTATTAAAGAATGTATCAACATCATAAATCAGTTAAGACAACAAATAGAAATAAGTTCACACAGAATACTAGCTCTGATACTTGTATCAAGAATCTCTAATGACTAATTCAAATAGCTAACTTCTGTATTCATCAGACACTGAGTTCTTTAAGAATATTAACAATTCTTCTATCTCAATGTCAGAGTCAGAATCATCAATGCACTATGATCTGATAAAGAATGCAGCAAAGAACAGAGAGTGACTAGAGCCTGAGTGTGAATGTGCAGAAGAGATTGCAGAGATATACTATGATAAATTCATTCTTAATTTATATTAGATTGCTTTTTCACCACCTCACTCTGCAT